>Ga0255778_10000336_pt1 | contig 43327 bp, 19 predicted proteins | sample 071ome_31_FD_179976 | JGI IMG/M metagenome (GOLD analysis project Ga0255778, IMG submission 179976) | Coastal salt marsh microbial communities from the Groves Creek Marsh, Skidaway Island, Georgia - 071405CT metaG (version 2) | ecosystem: Environmental > Aquatic > Marine > Intertidal zone >...
CGAGCGCCCTCTACGTTTCGATTGTACACGCAGTGCAAGCCAACAGAAGTCAAGCGCGAGGGCGGCGAGTTTTGGTTCTCAGCAATCACAGGCGCGTATCTGGTGAGACACAACTATGGTTCGCCAGACTTTTTCGGCCCGGCCACGAAAATCCGAATGGAACGCAAAGAGCTCGGCGATGGCATTTACGGTTACGAGTTGACGACTAATCAAGTCGACTGGGAGTACGGATTTGAACTCGTCAACGCGAACGGTGAGAAGTTCCGCGAAATCGGTTCAGACACCATCTTACAACGCGAAAACTGCACTGTTCGATACGGTGTGTACTTTAATCGTCACATGACGTACCATAAAGGAGAAACGACCATCGGTGCAGTCTTTGGCGACTGCGGAGAGGTGTGCCCGGAGGACTTCGTGGACACGGCTTTCTGCCGTCAACCATTTAGCGCAGAGATTCCTGAAACCGAGTCGGCGGCGCTCAGCCTTGGCCAGATTGACGATGCTCGTCTCGTCAACTTGGCGTCTGTTTTATTGTACTCTTCTTCAACCGAAGTCATGGATCCGAGCGGTCGCACCGAAACGTTTCGTTACGACGCGGGGTCAAAGGATGAACAGATTTGGATCGCGGCGGCGATTGATTACGATCGCGAGTACGTGAAAATGGTGCGTTTCATCGTCAAACGCGACCCAACCACTGAAGAAGGTTCGATATACATGTCTGACAAGAAGCGGTACGAGCTCACGACGACTGGCGGTTACGCCTACCAAGAGTGGACGACTGGTTACTCGAACAGAGTTGGTTGCTCGAAGGGTTACTGTAACGTCGCTCGCTACGATGTACCTGCGTTTTGGGACGCCGGCTCAGAGACCACTGGCTTCAGCGCCACACGTCTCGAATACTTCATTCAGACGCTCGGCGATGCGCCGCCGACAAGCATCAACATCAATTACGACGGTCAGTTTCTTTCCACGTCTGGCACTCAAATCGTCGCACCAGGCCAGTGGGGCGAAGACATGGATGTGCGTCGCATCATCATGAAGAATGCAGTGCTGTGCGGTGCCGCAATTAATCATCTGAATTGCATGTACGGCAAGGCTTTCCCCTTAAACGCTGTCTCTGGCTACAGTGGTCCGTCCAAGACGCGCAAGGATTGGCTGTTCATCGTCGTCGAACACGTGTACTTCAAGATGGTCCGCATCTCTGTCACTCTCGCCGCCAACAAGGGCGTTACTGCAACCGCCGTCGCCGCTGGCTACGTGGACCACATCAGAGACGCTGACGACATCAACACGAGCGACTCTATGGCTTACGACGGCAGCGCAAAGTGGGCGGCCCGAAACGAACAGGACGTCGCACCGAACTTGGACGGCGGCGGCTACGGTGTCGGCGGCATCAAGTTTGACATCGCCGCAGAAATGTCGGCATCTTTGCGCGGGGTCGATTGTGAGTCGTGATTGTCTTTCCCGTCTTCAACGTCTCTCTGACGAAACGTCGCGGTTAATAGCTTTTTTTGAAACTTACTACCGGTACAATTTCCCAGCTAATCTAACGAAGGCGTTGTCAATATCAGAACGAGGTCTTCATCTCGAATTGCGCCTCGTTCATCCACCGCAATGTCAAACGGGGTTCGACCTCGCGCGTTCGCCAAGACAGGGTTGGCACCTTTACCTATCACTGACTTTGCTGTTTCGTTCAATCCTCGCCGCATCGCGTGATGCAGCACGCTCTCACCTGCGCGGTCGACATCGTTGACGTCGAAACCGTGCTGAATCAGAGCTTCAATCAGCGCGAGGTTTGTCGATTCATCATTTCCAAGAGTTGCGATGAAAGCGGCAGCGTGTGACTCGACGGCACAACCTTTGAGGAGCACATCCATTAAAGTGGGGACGTGTCGCGTTGAAATCGCCTCCATCAACTCTGCGTGCGCCGCCGGTGAAGTACGTTCGCAAAACGCCTTGGCGACATACTTCTCAAGTATGAAAGCCTTCTTCGATTCCAGAGAAGATTCCATCAAATCCGGTCTATTCCCAAGCTTTTCCCATCTTTTATTTGCCTCCTCGTTTCCCCATCGTTTGAAGAATTCCATGACGCTCGGTTCCCACGCCCGCACGTCCAGAGTAACGCTCCGAACTTTGCTCACGTGCACACCGAGTTGACGATGGATACCGCTGCACTGGATACACAACATCACTCCGAGATTGAGCGACGCCCAATCCGGTCTCGGCATGCCGCAATCAGCGCAAGCGCAGTTGCCTGGAATTTCTGATAAAACAGACAATGTCTTCGCGCTCGCATCGTTCCCTGCGACGGATGAGAGCGTTCTAGTGTGCGTTCCGGCGTACTTGCTGGTTCGTTCTTCGTGATCAGTCAACATCTGCTCGCTAACGCTCGAATTTAAGAGGCTGGCGATAGCAGTCGTGATTGCCTCGATCCATAACTTTTGCTCCGAAGCGCTCTCCGCGCGCAGATAGTACGTCTTTTCGGGCGAAACAAGTCTAAACGCGAATCGAGCGTTTGAACCATCATCCAATTCAGGCTTTATCGTCGCCGTGAGTAACGAAACGGTTTCCTTGATTTCGTTTGCTTCTGAAGAGTTGATGAAACGATCCCTCAGCGCGCTGAGACCGAACGTCCTCGCCTTTGAGGGCTGAGACTTGACGTACGTTAGATTTCCTCGCGCATCTAACACAAAATACCGTCTCTTCCAATCCGCTAGTCTTCCGCTGGACCTTTTGAGCAAGAAGCCTTGCATGATGGCGGATGAATCGTCGTCGTCCAGAGACGTCGAAGCCATGCGTTCGGACATGGATCGCGAGCGCTCGCTCACCATGCTGAGCGCCTCCGCGGTCGTTTGTGGCCCGCTCTCGTGCATTTCGATCGACTCCGTCATGGCGCGACGCAAAGCATCCTCCAAATCCGCGTTTCGACGCTCTGCTTGCGAGCATTGTTCCTCCAAAATGTTGAGCGTCGGCGCCAGCCGCTCCAAGAGCTCCACACCTCTTCTAAAGTAGTCGAGGTGCAACTCCACCAACGTCCGCGCGCACCGTTTCATTCGAACGTACTTGCCCATTTGCGCCCGCTGCAACGCAATCATCAACCCCATTCTCGCTCGCTCGAATTCCTCCTTGGTTTCCTTCAAGAGCTCATCCGCCTTTACGTTATTCTCTCGCGTCTGCCTCGCTCGCGCCGCGTCGTACGCTCGCTTCGCCGCATCCAACCCTCTTCTCCCCCGTCGAACCTCTGCAATTTCTTCATCCGCTTTCACGCGCACGCCTTCGTTCGCCACCGCTCCGCTTAAACCATCCGCCAATCGCGCGCGTTCCGCCGCCAACGCGTCCAACGCGCGCATCGCGCGTCTCGCTTCGTCGTCGTCACACGCGTCACCATCCGCGGCATCCGCACCCGTCCCCGCGCCGCGTCCGCCGTTCGAACTCACCCCGAGCGTTCTTCCTCCCCAACGACGCGCGAGCGCCGTTTCCTTGGACGCCGCGATGCGATTCGCGTCCGCCAGTTCCGTCGCCAGTCGCGCAGTCACCAGCTGCGAAGAGACTCGCGCTTCGAGTTCCCGCTCCAACCGCGCGAGTTTCGCCTTGAGCATCGGCGAGTGCGCCAGCGACGACGACGGCGGGGTCTTCCGCGCGTCATCGAGGAAGAGCGCGAGACCGTCGGGCGCGTCTTCCATCGCGTTCGATCGATCGATCGTCGCGATGTGAAGCGAGCTGCGCGAAAAGCGCATCACGCCCGTCCGTCCGTCACACGCCGACGCGCGCCCGCGGATCGCGTCCGTCGTCACGTAGAACGGTCGACGCGCTCGAGGACGGCGGTCCGGGCGGCGGGCTCTGCATAGCGGATCGACGACGAACGACGACGACGGCGACGGACGACATGACGACGACGACGGCGTCAGCGACCGTGACGGCGCGAGAGTTTCTGGTGCGCGCCATGTCCGCGGACGAAGCGACGCGAACGGCGGGTGAACGCGGACTGAGGGAGATGAAAAAGACGCTTCCGGGGTCGGGGATTCCGGCGCTGCTCGAAATCGGGGCGTCGAGGACGGAGACGGACGTCGGGGTGCGGCTGTTGGCGTTTTCGGTGCTCAAGCGAGGGTGCAACGCCAAGGCGTTGAGTAAACTGAGTTCGAATGATAAAGCGGCGTTTCAGCGCGAGCTCTTGGATGCGGTGATGCGAGAAGAGATCTCGAACGTTCGAAACGCCGTCATGGATGTCATCGCACGAGTGGCTCGATTGACGGTGCCGTTGGGGCACTGGCCAGAGCTCTTGGAATTTTTAGGACAGTGCGCGTCGTCGCCGGAACCGCGGCACAGAATTTTGGCGTTTAAGATGTTCGCGACGTTGACGGAGACGATCGTCGGGGCGCTGAGTCATCACTTTGGGACGTTGGCGCAGCTGTTTTCGAGTGGATTGGTGGATTCGATCGTTGAAGTGCGCGTGAGCGCGCTTCGCGCAGTCGGCGCGTTGGCGAGTAATTCAGAGCCGGGAGATTCGGAGCAGTCGGGTATCATCAAGTCTCTCGTTCCGCACGTCCTAGAGGCGGCCAAATCTGCGGTACAAAACGGAGACGAAGACAGCGCGACGGTGGTTTTTGAAGTGTTGGATGAGCTGTGCATGAACTCGACGAGCGCGCTCAGTGGACAAATTCCCGCCGTCGTGAGTTTTTGCGTGGAAGTCGCCATGGCGGAGCAACATCTGAGCACGTTGACGAGACGGCGCGCGCTCGACGTTTTGGCCTACCTGGCGCGTCACAAACCAAAGGCGTTGACGAAATCAAAGCTCATCGCGCCGATATTGTCCGCGGTGTGTCCTTTGTGCGGTGAACCGAAAGAGGCGGAGCTCGCCGGCGAGGACGACGTGGACGAAGAGGAGGAGGAGCAGATGGAAATTCAAACTGTTGCCAGTCAACTCATCGATATTCTCGCGCTGAAAATCCCGGCGAAACACATCTTACCGACGGTGCTTTCGTTCGCATCGACGAATGTACACTCTGACAATGAGAGGCTGCGTCACGCCGCCGTCGCCGTTCTCGGCGTCGTCACCGAAGGTTGCGCCGAGGGGGTGAGAGCGCACTCGGGTACCATCATTCCGAGTGTCGTCGAAAAACTGAGCGATCCCAATGCGTCTATCCGAGGCGCTGCGGCGTTTACTCTCGGACAGTTTGCCGAGCACCTCAGTTTGACCATGGAGGACCCCGAAATGCACAAGCGAGTGTTGCCCGCTCTCTTCAACGCGTTGCCGACGGAACAAGTGAAGAGCGTTCAGGAGCGAATGATGTACGCCATGGATGCTTGGCTTGAAGACTTGGAAGAAGAAGTGGGTATGTATGTGAAGCCCTTGCTTGACATCGTGCTGTTGGCGTTGGATAGCGGCGCGAAGCATCACGTGCGAGAGATGCTGCTGTCGGCGCTCGCGTCGGCGTGCGCTTCCAACGGCGCCCTGGTTCATCCGTACTTGAACGAGCTGTTGCCGAGACTCGACAGGTGTCTGTCGCACACCGCCGATGAAGAATTGAACATTCGCGCGCGCGCACTTGAAGTTCTGGGCATGCTGATTTCGGCAGAAGGCGGTAAGCAAGCTATGGGCCCGCACGTCGAGAGCGCCATGAAGGCGGGTCTTTCCGGGTTCGACTTGGATTTCGCCGAGCTTCGAGAATACGGCCACGGGCTCTTCGGTGAAGTCTCCGAGGCGCTCGGCAACGACTTCATCCCTTATCTGGACGTTTGCGTGCAAAAGGCGTTTGAATCTATCGAGCTCGATGATGGAATTATGTTTGACAGCGAAGACGAAGCCGATCGCCAAGAGTTGGACTCGGACGACGAAGGCGATCAAGACGAGGACGGGATGCGAAAGACGCCTGGATACTCGATTCGATCCGGTGTCATGGATGAAAAGGCGTCGGCGTGTAAAGCGCTCAACTGTTACGCGACACATTGTCCTAATGCGTTCGCGCCGTACATCACGAGAGCGGTCGAGTTGCTCGACGGTATGACTGAGTACATGCACGAAATGGTGCGCGTGCAGGCGCATCTCGCGCTCGCGCAGTGCGCGATCGCGGCGCTCAAGGTTGATCCGTCATCGGGCGCGGGGGCGGTTGAGCTGGTGAACAAGTCGTTGTCTGCGACGATACTGTGCGTGTTGCAAGACGAAGATCGAGATTCGGTCGCGGCGTCCATTGAGGCGTCTGCGTTGCTGCTGAAGATTCTCAAGACTTACCCGGGCGTCAAGGTTGATCAGCACATAATAGATCTCACCGCGGCGAGTTTGGAAGTTCTGGAAGGCCGCACCTTTTGTCAGCAAGAGGATGAGTACGACAGTGAAGCCGGAGATGAAGAGGATGAGGAGGACGAAGAGGACGCCGAGGCGGGACTGGTCGTCATCGAAGCCATCGCGGAGCTTCTCCCGGCGCTCGCGAATTACATGGGGGCCGAGTTTGCGCAACACTTTGCGCCACACTTCAACGCTCTCATGAAGCGCACTGGAGAGAATCACACGGAAACGGAGCGTTCGCTTTGCTACGCGACGTTGGTGGAGGTTGTGAGAGCCGTCGGCGCGCCCGCGGCGATGTGCGCTCCAGTCGCGCTTCCGGGATGTCTTCGCGACACCAAGAGCGTCGACATCGGACTGCGTCGGAACAGTGCGTATTGCACTGGTGTTCTCCTGATGATTGGTGGAGAGTACGCGACGCAGTTTCACAGCGCTGCCGCCGAGGCTCTCGCCCCGATGACTCGAGCGGAGAACGAGTCGGATGGAGGCGTTCGCGACAACGCCGCGGGGGGCATCGCGCGTTTATTATTGGTCATCGGATCCGAGCACGAAGCTGCGTCGAAAGCGCTGCTCGGTGTGCTGCTCGATGCGCTTCCACTGCGACACGACCTCGAGGAAGGTCCCGAGGTGTATCACGGATTAGCCGCCACCGTCGGCGACGCGCCCGCCTCTTTGGAGGATGATAAACTGACGCGAATCATTCAAGTGTTCGCGCAAGTCATCACCGAGTCGCTCGCTCCGGCGGACACGTTGCGGATTTTAGGCGCCGCCGTGGCCCAGGGCGCGAACGCGGACGCGCGCGTGCATCAAGTTCTCGGCGGTTTGACTGCCGAACAGCAAGCCGCGATTCGAGCGCAAATGTCCGCCTAATCGAGCAGCGCGCGCGCGTCGTAGCCGTATAGTTTCGATGTTATCGTTATCATCATTATTAGCTACAGAAATACAAGTACAGTACGTATAGCTCAGCGCCGTGACTTTTTACCCGCGCCTTTTTTCTTCGAACTCTTCTTCTTCTTGCCACCACCTCCTCCTCCTCCTCCGCGTCGAGGTCCGCCGGAGAGCAACGCCTTGGTATCGACGAGTCTATCCTGGTTCACCATCTCCCTCTTACTCACCCTGACGACTCCATTCTTGAACGTCGACGCCCCCCACGCGACGCCTCGATCGCGATCCTCCTTACTCGTCGCTTTCTTCGCCTTCTTTTCCAGTTTATACCCCGCCGCGAACGCCTCTTGTCGCGTCGCTTCGATTCTCTTCTCGTTCGCCCTCGCCAATCCGATACCTATCGTCGGCGGAACGCGCGGGGACTTTTTCGGTTTCATCCCGAGCTCAACCAATCGTTTATTCTCCAGCGCTTGCCTGTCCCACTTACCCAATCCTCGAATACCGAACGCTTGCACTTCCTCCTTCAACGCGTTCAAGCCTCCGAATCGAGCCGTGCGCGCTTCGTCCTCCTCCTCTTCGTCCTCCTTCCCTCTTCCGACCCGCTCGACGTCGTCCTCGAAAACCTTACCCGCCTTGGCGCTCATGAACATTTTCCTCGCGCGTTTCGTATCAATCATCCGTCGATTCGTATCAATCGTCGTCGTCGTCGTCTGTTCGTTCCGTATCGCCGTTCTTCGCGCCTCTGCGAGCGTCACCGTTCGTCTCCCGTCGAACACGACCGTCTTGGTATCCACGTCGTCCACCGATGGTTTTCCCGCCTTTGACGCCGACGCCGACGATTCGTCTTTACCTCGTCCCCCGCGTTTCCCCGCGTCGTCGTCGTCGTCGTCGTCGTCGTCGTCGAACATCGCCTTTGTCGGTTCGTCAGCCGCCACGCGCTTTCGTTTCTCTTTCCGTTTCTCCTTCGTCGACCCCCGCGCCTCCACCGCGTCCGCGTCGTCGAACATCGCCATGAACGCCTCGCCGTATCGACGCAGCGCCGCGTCGCTCCCGGGCGCGCGCGTTGACGTTCGTTTCGAGCGCGTCATGAAGGAAGAGTTGAGTTAAATTCCTTCTTCGTCGCGTCAGTGTGTGCCGCCCCGCCCGTCCCCGCGATGCGCGCCCGCGGTGGACGCGCGTCGGACGACGCGACGGATGACGGGGCGTCGGACGACGCGTCGGAGTCCGACGCGTCGGACGCGCTGGAGGAAGCGAGCGGCGATCCGAAGCGGCGGTTGATCGCGGCGATCCGCGCGTGGAATCGCTCGAAATCGCTCGTGACGCTCTGGTGCGCGCTCTCGATCGCCTTCGTCGTCTTCGCCCCGACCTTGCTCTACGCCTCCCTCCCCACCGGGTTGATCGGGATCGTCGGATCGGTTCTGTACATGTTTCCCGCCGTTCGCGGGCGCGGTGGGGCGCTGAGCGCGCTGGGCGGGGTGAAGATCATTTCGGCGTGTTGTTGCGCGTTGAACGGCGTCGCGAGCGTCGTCGCGTTGGTCGTCGCGTGCGTTCGGGCGAGAGACGACGTCGTGGGAGTATCCATGGGTTTGGCGTTCGCGTACGGCGCCCACGCGGCGGTTTCGTACGAGGTGTACCGGTTAGCGACGAGAGTTTTGGGCGCGGTTTCGGATAAGCGTCGGTTACGGTGAGCGCCGCCGATTCGATTCGGGCGCGTTCACCGGTCGTTTCGCTTCTCCGACCGCGCACACCGAGCGTCGTCGCGTCGTCGTCGTTAGTTTCCATCAGTAGCAGCGCCGGTTAGCGGTGCGCGTCGTTGTTGTTGTACAGTAGCGCGTCTTTGACGACTTCAGTCTGCGCCGCGCGGTCAAACCGAAATCGAATCGAAATCGAATCGAATCATGACGACGGCGCCGAAAAACGAATACGAAGCGGAGCGCGCGGCGCGAATCGCGGCGAACCGGGCGCGGATGACCGAGCTCGGCGTGCTCGACGCGTCGCGGACGATCGCGAACGCGGCGAACGCCGCCGCGAGCGCGAAGAAGAGACGAAGACGTAACGACGGGCAGCTGTCCGCGGGGACAGATTTCAAAAAAGAAACGCCACCGCGACGGGCGTCGAGACGTACGCGAGGGGAAGAACCGGAGAATTACGACCCGAACGACGCGACGAAGGAATTGTTCGAGCCGACGTACGCGAAGGAGGTGTACACGAGCGAACAGGTGGCGGCGTTGGGAACGCGAACGCGGGAGTGGACGCTGTTTCGGGACGGGTACGACGAGAGAGGGAACCGAATTTATGACCCAGTGAACGGGTTGTGTTGTCACCAGTGTCGACAAAAGACGAAAGGACGACGGACGTCGTGTTCGGGGTGTAACATGATGCGTGGGGTGTATTGTTTCGATTGTCTGTACATGCGTCAAGGGGAACACGGGGAGGAAGTGGCCGAGTTGGGCGACGCGTGGCGATGCCCGAGTTGTCGGGATATCTGTAACTGTAGCTTTTGCCGAACGAGGAAAGGATTTCCCCCGACCGGGTCGATGTATAGATCCGCGCTCGCGATGGGGTTCGATAGCGTTGCGCATTATTTGGTTTTATCAAATCAGGAGGACGAGGCGGCGCGCGAGGCGGCGATGAAGGAGGCAGAAATCAAGGCGAAGGAATACGCCAAGAAACAAGCCGCGATCATGGAGGCTGATCGCGAGGAAGGGGTGCCGTCTCCCGACACCAAACCGCACTGGTTGAAACCGAAAGTCATCGCGAGCGAGTAAATGGAAATGGAAACGCGTTGATTTTATTACTAAAATGTGTGAAATGTATTAAAAATATTATTGACGACGACGACGACGACGCCGACGACGACGATCGACTCGTAAAACATGGGTACAAAAAAAGCAAAAAAAACAACGGTACACTTCTCACCACAACCAGTGCGCCCGACACGCAAAGCTCGTCGATCGATTGCCTCTGTCATCCGTTGAAAAGACGACGCCAGGGATGAACGTGGCGCCGGCTTCTTCGCCGTCCGATCCCAATCGCAGGAAAGCTTCCGCCTGCACGCCACCGCGATTCGCCGGTTTGCCTAAAACAACACCCCATCCGGCGTTCTTGGCGACGCTCGAGCCGTGCGTCGGCGGTAGATTGGCTGCCAGACCCCACTCGAGCAAGTCTTCGCGCGAATTCTTTTGCGTCGCCGCGGTTTGCGCCCACGCGTTGGTCACGATGGCGCGCGTCGTCTTCGGCAGCGTCTTGGCAAATGTCAACGCGCCGCCGACGACGGTTTCGCCGCTCTGGCACCGGGACACGTTGAGCGCCGCGTTGAAGTGCCGCGTGGACGTCGAGCTCTTCGCGCTCAATTGCGCGAGCACTTTACCCATGTCGTCCTCCGGTTGACGGTTACCGGTGAACACACCGACGTGCGCCGCAAGCTTATTCTTGTACTCGACGCTCAACGACCCCATGCTATCAGTGTTGCACCGCTCGATGAGGTTGGATCCGTACGCCCCGAAACCGGTGAGCTGGTGCGACCGCCTGGACCCGCCGACGCCGCCCGGCGCCGCGTCCACGCCCTCCGCCCCGAACGGCACCACGTGCGCCCGCACCCGAATCCCCCTCGCATCGTCCACCTTGAGCGTCCTCGAGTACTTGACCTTTTCCAGCGTCACCACCCGGCTCTCAAACTCGTCGTCGTTCGCCAGATAATCCGCCCGAGTCGACGCGCACCTCGCCGTCAGCTCGCCCCCGCCCGCGTCGTCGAACCCCACTCGAACCTCGCGCGTCGCCCGAATCCCCCTTTTCGCGTCCGAGCTCAGCCACTCCTTGTTCGACCGAGAGTTTTCATCGCTCAACCACGCCACCTGGACCTCCGTCTCCGTCGTCGTCGCGCCGACGCCGAAGCCCGCGGGCGACGATCGCGACAGCTTGGACTCGAGCGATTCCACGCGTTTCGACGTTTCGTGTTGACGCTCCACCGCGTCTCGCATCAACCGTCGCAGCCGTCGCACGTCCGCCTCCAAGTCGTCGTCGTCATCGCCGGCGGCGGTCTCGCTTCGGTCGCCGCCGCGCATCGATTTTCGCGTCGGTGTTTGAGCGCGCGTTCGGTGAAAAGCGCACCGTTAGTCCTCGACGCGAAAATCGATGTCGTCCGCGTCGTCGTCGTCGCTCGCCCGTCGCGCGCGCGTTTTGGGAGCGGCGACACCGAAGAACGCGTCATCGTCGTCGTCGTCGTCGTCCGTCGCTCGACGACGATCGACGGTTTCGCGACGCGGCGTGCGCGACGATGATCATCATCAACATCGTCATCGTGACGCCGTCGGTTTGGATGACGAGGAAGAAAACAGACGGACGCGCGGGCGACGAACGACGCTCATCGCGACGGTCGCGTCGACGATGACGATGGCGATGTCGGCGTCGACGGCGTCCGCGGCGTTCGCGAATCCTTTGCGGGCGTTGGGGGACGCGCGCAAGGCGTCCAACGCGAGATTCATCGTGGGACCGGTTGCGTTGAGTCGCGGTCGGTTGGCGGCGTTGCGACGCGATGTGGCGTACGACGGGGACGATAAGGATGCCGTCGTCGGGGATATTAAAGAGAGATTGACGTCCGCGACGTTGGATTGCTCCACGCCCAGGGATGCGCTTCAGGCGTACTCAAACGTCAAGGACGTGTGCACGCTGGGCATTTTGGCGCGAAGCGTCACCGCGGGTCCGGGGGCGAACAACGCCCCGGGAACAGAGGCCTACGTCGACGTCTACGCGGCGTTAGAGACTACCAGAGGGACGTTCAGGGTGTTGGAGGACGTGTTGACGTCGACGAGCGCGCGCGAGGACGCATCGGCGAGAGACGCCGCGTTTAACGCGTGCGACGCCGCGTTGCGCGCGTTCGCCGAAGCGCTCTTGGCGTGCTTTGGATTCGACGACGCCGCGCGCGAGGACGTCAAATCCGCCGTGCCCGGTGCGTTCGCGCGGTGAAACGCGTCCAGGGCAGGGCGACGGACGGATTCGACGACGACGGCGGCGACGGCGACGGCGACGCATTTATTATTATTATTCACCGACGTGTAATAGACTCTGCTCCTTTTTCGCCGTCGTCATCCTCACTCTACCGCGCGCGCGCGCGTCGCCGTGTGTCGTCGTCGTCGAATCCGACGATGGAGTTCACGGTGGTGGAATCGTGGGACGGCAAGGGCGTCACCTGGCGCCCGATATACGAGGACGACAGCGAATCCTACGTCGCGTACACGCACATGGTTGAGTACGCCAAGAGCGGTCGAGGCAAGTGCGGAAGATGCAGCGAAAAAATCGCAAAGGACGCGACGCGAATCGGTGAACCGCTGAAATACCGAGGCGGGGATTACGGATGGATATCCAAGTGGATGCACCCGGGGTGTTACCGGATCGAAGGGAAGACGCACGAGGAGCTGCGGGAGGAAGTGTACGGCTTGGACAACCTGAAGGAGGCGGACGTCGAAGCGTTGTTGCGAGCGGTGACGAACCCGGAAAAACCAGAGATTGAAAAGGATGAGCTCGACGTCGAGAGCGCAGAGTTTTTGTGTCGACCGGTGATCGCGCCGATGGAGGCGCCGGGGACGTTGACGCGACCGTTGTTGAGTTTTCAAAAGGAAGGCTTGGCGTGGATGTGCGGGAACGAGGAGGATGAAAATTTGCGAGGCGGGGTATTAGCGGATGAAATGGGCATGGGGAAGACGATTCAGTGCATATCGATGCTGTTGAAGAGAAAGGAGCGGTGGATGAAGGATCGGGCGGAGATGGGGGAGATGGTGACGGATGAGGACCGACCGCCGCCGACGTTGGTCGTGGTGCCGACGTCGGCGCTCGTACAGTGGGAGCAGGAGATTAAAGATTGCGTCGTCGAAGGGTCGCTGCGGGTGTTTGTGTACTATGCGAATCGTAAAAACGTCTCAGAGAGCGATATCAAAGGTGTGGATGTCGTGTTGACGACGTATCCGGTGATAGAGGCGGAGTGGCGTGCGATCATTAACCGACACATGGTGGCGTGCGAGTGGTGCGGCAAAAAGTACCTACCGAGATCAATGGTGACGCACTTAAAGTACTTTTGTGGACCCGACGCGGTGCGCACGGAAAAACTGGCGCGTCGAGAGGTGACCCGAGAGACTGCGAACGAAAAGGCGATGCGAACTTTGAAGATCAAGTCGGGGAACGCGGAGGACGTCAAGGCGTCCATTCCGACGCCGGCGAATTTCTACAAGGAACTCATGATTAAAGCTGGACGAGAGATGATGAGCATGTACGAAGGGGCACATAAAGCGCGAGAGCGCGCCGCGGCTGGTCTCGCACCCGGTGCTGCTGGCGACACCCAAGCCGTCGTCAAGGAGGAAGTTGAGGAGATTGAGGAGAAGACGGAATTGCCAAACGAAATGAAGACGCTCATCGCGGGTTTACCCACGCCGCCTTCAATCAAGCAAGAACCCGAAAACGAAAATGTGACTGAAAAAGACGAATTGACCTTGGCTGCCGAGGTGGCGTTAGAAAGCGCGGTGCGCTCCATGAAGAAGAGAATGAACAACTCGAAGGCTTCCACGAAAAAGTCGAAAAAGTCTAAGAAGAGTTTACGCGACGATAGCGAGAGTGAGTATGAACCCGAAGAAGGCGACGACGATGACGACGACGACGACGACGACGATGACAGCGTCGTTTTCGTTGAAGAAGTCAAGCCACCATCTGCTTCAAAGTCTACGAAGAAGAAGAAGAAGACGGTGAAACGCGAGAACGACGACACCGACAACGATTCAAAGTCAGTCGTGACGATTTCGTCGGTGGAAAATCTTAGTCAAGGATCTCAGGGAGAACCAGCCGGGGAAGACGACGTCGACTTGTCCGATTCGTTACTGCACCGCACGCACTGGCACCGAATCGTCCTCGATGAAGCGCATAAAATCAAAGCGCGAACGAGCAACACGGCGAAGTGCATTTATGCGTTGAAATCCACGTTCAAGTGGTGTTTGACTGGTACTCCTCTGCAGAACCGCATCGGTGATTTGTACAGCTTGGTTCGATTTCTGCGCATGGATCCGTACGCGTATTACTTTTGTTCTACGAAGGATTGCGATTGCAAGACTTTGTCATGGAACTTTGGTCCAGAGGCGAGATTTTGCGCGGGGTGTGGTTGCGGCGCGCCAAGACATTACTCGTACTTCAATCGAGCTGTGATGAACCCGATAAATAGATACGGTTACGTCGGCGCGGGGAAGAAAGCCATGCTGACTTTGAGAAACGACATTTTGTTACCGGCGCAACTAAGGCGCACAAAAGCGGAACGTGCGAACGACGTCAAGCTTCCCGAACTGAAAATCATCATTCAGGAAAATGAACTCAACGAAGTGGAACGCGATTTTTACGAGTCGCTCTACATGCTCACCCGCGCCAAATTCGATGGATTCGTCAAGAAGGGTAGCGTCTTGCACAACTACGCACACATTTTCGAATTGCTTGCTCGCTTGCGTCAGGCGTGCGATCATCCGTACTTGGTGATTCACTCAAAGAGCGCCAACGTTCAGAAGGATGCTCCCGAAGCGCCTAAGGTTGATTCGCCTGCCACCGCGGATACTCCAAAGTATTACTGCGGCATGTGTCAAGACGAGATCGAAGAGGAAGATGCCGCTCTCGCCAGTTGCAAGCATATTTTCCATCGCGAGTGCATCATGCAGTATGCGTCGTGCGCTCCGGCGGATGGGAAAAAAGTCACGTGTCCAGTGTGCCGCACGGCGCTCACGATTGATTTCACCCCCGATAGCTTTGATGGAGTCAAGAGTGCTGTGAATCGATTCGCAAAAGATCCCTTGCCGGATAAATCAATTCTGAGCAAGTTGGATTTGACACAATACACGTCGAGTACGAAAGTCGAGACCCTGGTGAACGCGCTACGTGACATGCGTAACCAAGAGAATGGACACTTGAACAAGGCCATTGTGTTCTCGCAATACACAGCCATGATTGAAATTGTTGAGTGGCGCCTAAAAAAGGCAAAGTTCACAATCGCAAAGTTGCTGGGCTCGATGCCGGTGACTCAGAGAGCGGCCAACTTGCAGGCGTTTAGAGAAGATCCAAACGTGAGCGTGATTTTGATGAGCTTGAAATCAGGAGGCGAAGGCTTGAACTTGCAAGCAGCCAATTATGTGTTCGTTTTGGAACCTTGGTGGAACCCTGCGGTCGAAATGCAAGCGGTGATGAGAGCGCATCGCATCGGACAACATCGTCCCGTCACCGCGGTGCGATTCTCAACCAAAGGCACCATAGAAGAACGCATGATGGAACTCCAAGAGAAGAAACAGCTCGTGTTCGAAGGCTGCATGGACGGTAATCAAGCTTCTCTCTCACAACTCAGCGCTGAAGATTTACAATTCTTGTTTAAACGATAAAAATGATTTTTCCTTAGAAATTACAAATTCAATTTCGCAGCAGAGCGAGTCGCGACTGCGAGGTGTTTTGATTTACCTAAACGAAAACCTTGTCAATTGTATCACGTATCAATAATCTCAAAAGTCTTTAAACATCTCAATCGCTCTCAGCAATGTCGCATCATTAGGCCCTCGAGCCGCGTCCATCTGCGTGCTCATAAGACAGTGTTTTTCGCTCTCTGCCAATCTCTCCTTTTGCATGTCGAGAAACTCTGGCGAAAGACGAATCGGCCTGGGCGTGTACAGTCCGCTCTCCAACAGAGTCCAATCGAAGTCGGCAAACCAGCGATGATTTTTAACGTGCGATACGCCCCCTTCGTAATTACCTAATCGTCTCGATGGGTTTCTTTGTAGCAAGCAGGCGATGAAATCGCACACTTCTTCCGAAGCGTACGTCGGGTACTTGACTTGGTACGTCATGTCGACGATTCGTCTCATCACTTTGATGGGTAGATCTTCTTCGCTTGCATCGACCGAAATCTTAAAAGGTTGCGAACTGGTGACGATGACGTACGTCAAGACACCCAGGGCCCACCAATCGACGCCGTATCCGTAACCCTTCGATAAGACAATTTCTGGTGCCACGTATCCGGGAGTCCCGCAAAAAGTAAACGCCTGTTCGCCAACATCGAGTTTCTTTGCGTACCCGAAATCACCGAGCTTGCACTTACCATCGAGAGAAACTAAGACGTTCTCCGGTTTCAAGTCGCGATAGATGATTTGATTGTCGTGCAAATATTCAAACGCGAGCGTGAGAACGCCTGTGTAATATCGCGCCATGTCTTCGCTCAGTCCAATTTGAGTGGGGATGTGCGTCACTTGTCCATCCGCACTTGTGGTTGGAATGTTCTTGATTGAAACCATGCTCGCGAGCACGTCCATGAGATCGCAACCTTTCATCAGATCGAAGAGCATGTAGAGATTGTGCTTGTCTTTAAAGCTCGCGTGTTGGCACATCAGGCTGAAGTGATTAATATCTCGCGAGACTTCCAGTTCTCTGAACACGTGCTTTGGCGCATCTATCAAGGCTATTTTACGAACGCGCTTGAGCGCGTATTCGCGTCCGCCGTGACTTCTACACGTGACGCGATGGACGTAACCTCCACTGCCGCCACCCAGCAATTCTTTCTCAATCAACTCAATGTTCAGCCGTGAGTCGCCGTCTGGAGAAAATGAACGCGGATTAGCCAATCCGCTGCACGATATCGTCGTCGACGCGCCGCCAACGCGTGCGCTCTCTGCGAGTCGAATGCTCGCTCGTTGCCACGTATTCTTCCCTGCGTAGTCACTCATTCGTCTGCGTATGACGTCTTTTGACTTTTGATACAGAAGCGCGTCTCTCGCCGGCGTCATATACTCTGTGAAGGCATTCCTGTCTAGAGCGTAGCACGTCAGAGCGTCTTCTCCACCTACTGTGACGCTAGACTGCTGCGTTGCGTTGCACTCCAAGAGTTCCGTTTCGCCGAAAAAGTCGTGACGGAAGAGTCGATTAACGATGCGCTCGACCTTTGTGTTTGGATCCAACTTTGTCACCACGGCGCGTCCAGAGGAAACCATGTAAAACTTTGCATCCTCACCGATGACGTCTCCCTCGCTCAACACGCGAGCGCCGGGCTCGAATTTTACCACACACATTGACTGCGCAATCTTTTTGCGCGTCTCAATGTCTAGTTGCGTCATCACCGGTACCTGCTCGATGAAGACGTGCTTGGACAGCTCGTTTGACTCGACACTCAGCTTGACCTCCGCCTTGAAGACTTCCCGCGTACACACCCAAACTTTCGACGCGCACTTCGCTGTCACCGTCGCCGCGCGCGGTACACTGTACAGTAACGCCAGTTCACCCACGACCTCGCCCGGCCCACGGGTCACAACCTTGACCGGCGTGCCCAGCCGGTCCTCGAAGACGTCAAACTCTCCTTCTTTAATCAAATACAACGCGTCACCCTCTTCTCCCTGATGCATCAATGTCGATCCCTCTGGCACATCCACGAGAAACATCGCGTCGGCGACGCGTCGCTTCACGTTTTCTTCCAATCTCTCAAACGCAAAGCTCTGCGAAAGCGCGTTGCAGACGGCATCTAACTCGCATTCTTCGACGCGCCGAGAGTTTGGCAACCGTACGAAATTCGCCCGCTTAAGCGTGCAGTCCAAACTCGGTCGTCCCTTCATCGCCACCTTCTCGCTCTCCGCATCCGTCGCCGCCCTCATCGTCCGTCTCCCACTCCCCCCTCGCATCACGACCCTTTCCTCCTCCTCATCATCCGAATCCATCGGCGACGACGCCGGCGCTCGAAAGCAACACGACAACGCTCGAAGCGCCAACGACGGTCCCGCCGCGTCCACGATCCGCATCGCCCCAGACGTCGTCGTTTCCCTCCCGCTCGAGATCCGACCGCTCGATCGCCCTTCGCTCGTCATCATTCGCGTTCGATCGTCGTCGCGCTCCTCGTTCCGAGCCCTCATCGTCAACGTCGGCACCGCTTCCAGCAGATACGCGAGCGCGCTCGCGACTTTTCAATTAAATCACCGCGCGCTCCGTCGCGAAATAACCCCCTCCCCCGACGAAGCCGCGCGCGACGCGTCGAAGTTTATCCTCCCCTTCGTATTCGGCGTCGTCGTCGTCGTCTCTCGTCGCGACCGCGCGCCACCGGCGGGGTTCTGACGCGTCAACCGGTGCCGACCGAGCGCGCGAGTTTTCAACGAAAACATTGATTTTTTATCTCAAAACCCTAGGTGAGACATTTTATCATACTGTATATGTTTTAAATCTATATCAATTGATTTACATGTCTAGGGTTTAGACAGCGCACCGTTTGCTTTTTCGATTGAAAAGTGCGTTGAAGCTCGCGCGCGCGCTTCAGAACGCGTCGACGACTCCACCGGGAGCGCCCGCCCGCGTCGACCGCTCGCGCGTCTGGGTTTGTATCGTCCTCGTTCGTTTAAACGCTCGCGCGCGCGCGTTCGGTGCGCGCGACGCGCGTTTCGAAACGCGAACAGATGACGTCAGTGTCGGCGCCGGCGGCTGGACGAACGATGCCGTTGCCGATGCGATGCTCGCTCGGTGCGGTGAGCGGACGCCGGGGATCGGTGGGACGCGCGGTTGGACGAACTCGTGGACGGCGGTCGTGGGCGATCGTTCCCGAGCGGGACGCGGACGGGGAACGGGGTGGACGACGGGGACGAGGACGCGACGAGGACGACGAGGACGACGACGAGGACGGGGCTGAAGCGTTTGGTGAGTCGTCGTCTTCTTCTTCTTCTTCGGCGGCTGGTACCGGGTCGACGCGGAGAGCGAACGCGGATGCGGTGCGAAGGACACACCGAGCGAGGAAGTACGAGCAAGGGATGCGGGATAGGGCGAGGCGAGGGCGGGTCGTCGGGGTTGAGGGGGAGCCGACGACGGTTTTCGAAGAAGGAGAACGACGTCGCGGGAGAACTATGGATGCTAGTTCGTCGTCGTACTCGTCGCACGCGAAAGACGATGCGGATGCAGACGCGGCGACGGCGATGGAGGTTCGACGGGCGATGCAAGCCGGGGACGCGGATGGGGTTGTGCGGGCGTTAAGACGAAGCGCGTTGAGCGGCGTCGGAGAGACTGTGAAGGAGAGGCGACGCGTGAGCCGACTGTTGGAGCGAGAGCTTCGCGCGACACATAAAAAGTTTATCCAATCGTGCGCGTCTCAGCGTAGGATGGATGCGGCGCTCGAGTATGCGAGGTTGTTTGAGTCAAAGCACGTGACGGAGACGTCACCCGCCGCAGATTTGTACTGCGGGGTGATTTCGGCGTGCGGGCGCGCGCGAGATTGGAACACGGCTTGGACGGCATTTGAGTGTAGACGAGACGAGGGCGGGGTGGAGCCAGATCCCTACGCTTACAGTATGCTGATATCCACCGCTGGTAAGTGTGGGAATCTCAAGGCTGCGCGGGAAGCGTTCGCCGAAGCCAACCGAGTCGAGGCGGTGGACACGGTGCTGTACAACTCGTTCATCGACGTGTGCGCCGCGCGTGGGGATTACGACGGGGCGCGCGGGACGCTCGAGCGAATGCAGAATGTCGACGGGTTGGTGGCAAACATTCGTTCGTACAACGGCGTCATCTCGGCGTCGACGCGACAAAAGAACTTTTTAGGAGCGCTCTGGGCGTGGAATGAAATTGACGCGCAATCGCTCGAGCCCACCGCGCATACATACGGCGCAATGCTCGCCGCGGGCGCCGCGGCGAAAGAAGCGAGCGTGGATTGGTCCATTGAAATGTTCGATAGAGCCTTGGCGTCGGGCGTCTGCGGACGCGCGGGCAACAATCACATGGTTTCGTCCATGCTGTCGGCGTACGCGCACGGCGTGGCGCGAGGACAAATCGACAGAGAGACTGCCATGGAGAGGGGTGAACTATTGGTGGAAAACTTGATTGAAGACGCCAAGGGTGATGAACGCTTGGCTGCGTCGACGCCGAACGCGCGCGTGTGGTGCGCCCTCATCACGCTCTGCGCAAAGTGTGGACGCTCTGCACGCGCCATCGAAGTGTTGAACATGATGAACGCCAAGATGGGCGCGCGCGCGGGCGAACACTTGGAGTATGCCCTCACAGCTTCGCTTGGGGCGTCTAAAGAGGGCCCGGAACACTTTGCGCGCATGATTGAAGTCTTGGAGCGCATGCCGGCGAATATTCGTCACTCGACGGGCGTGAGTAATGCGCTCATCGCGACGTACTTGCACTTTAGCGACTTCAAGGCGGCTTTCCGCGTGTACGGAGAAATGAAGCGCAAAATGCACGCGCTTCGTCGAGGCGAGGCTGGGAACGTTTCACACGAAATCCCAGACACGATTACGTACAACACGCTCATCACGGCGTGCGCGACCAATGGTGAAGATGAAAAGGCATTGCAGCTGTACCGCGATATGAAGACAAACGGCGTCCCGCCTTCTCTCCGCACGTACGTCGGTTTAATCACATCTCTCAGTCGAGCGCGCGGCGGAAGTCGGGTGGAAGAAGCGGACAAGTTTTTCAACATTGCGATCGACGACGGCATCGTACCGAATGAGTTTCTATTCACCACGCTCATGGATGCGCAAGTCAAGGCGAATCTGCCGTTGGAAGCCTTTGCGACGTACGAACGTATGCTTGCCGCCGGAGTGCAGTGCACAGCCGTCACCTTTGGCTGCGCGCTGCACGCATGCTGGGTGTGTGAAGACGCCGAAGAGGGCGTTCAGCGCGCGTACACGATACTGCGAGACATGACGGAGCGCAACGTCAAGATGAATGACTGGTGCTCAAATGCCTTTGTCAGAGTCATTTCTCGCGCCGGCCGCATCGAAGAGATGCTCGAAGAGGTGAAGAAGATTGTTCGACGCAAGGGCACGCTTGAGGGCGAGACCCTAGAAGCGGTCATTCGCGCCCTCTGCCGCGAAGGTTTCGTCGAGCGGGCGAAGAGATTTCTCTCCATCATGGAATCCAAGGGCTTGGAAGCCACCGAGGAGACGCTCGAGAGTTTCGTCGTGGCGGCGAGTCGCGAAGGCTATGTCGACATGTCCTGGGAAATGTACAAAAAGTTTACCCGACTCGGGCACAAACTCACGATGCACTCTCGCTCCGCTCTCGTCGCCATGCTCAGCGTCGCGTCGACCAGTCCAGATCCTGATGACGGCGAACTTTTGCTCAGCCGAGCCATTGGCGTGATTGAAGCCGCGCTCAAACTCTCTGGCGCCGAGGCGGATGTCGTCGATGAAGTCATCGACACCGAAGCGCGATGCGCGCTCATCGTCGCCATGGCGAGAGGTGACAAGCTCGATCTCGCGCTGAACATGTGGCGTCGTTCGCCCAACCTGAGCTTGAACACTGAAGCCGGCGCGGTGACCACGCGCAAACACACGTCGAGCGACTCGAAGGATTACATTGGCGACGCGCGCGCCGTGTACGAATCGCTCATCGAGATGTGCTGCCACGAAAACCGCATCGAAGACGCTCTGGACGTCTTCGACGCGCTCAAAGACACCAAACTGCGCGTGAGCACGGTAACTCTGGCGTTTTTGGAATCTTCGTGCCGACGAAGCCGCGTCGAAGAGTGGAGAATTTTCGACGTTTGCGCGCACATGCGAGCGCAGGCGGATCAAAAGCTCGCCGGTCGTCTCGCCCGGCCGTCAAAGAGAAGTCACCACGTTCGAGACGACGACGCGAACGATATCGCGAGCGAACTTACAACGAGGGGGTTGGGAGGAGAACAAATCTCGTCTTCGTGGAGACGCGGCGACTCGCGCGGCGCGTGATTGATCATGAAGGAGCAACCGACCCGTGGCAAGAAGGACGAAATGTACAGTGTATACTAGACTAGAATTACAACATCGCGCCGCTCAGCAAAGACGCAGCAACGCGCACAGAATGAATAAGGAAACGACAGCAACATTTGTAATCTCAGCATTCAAGAAGCATTTTCGCCACTCTTTGCGAAATCTTCGTGTGTTTCGTTGTACCGGCCAATCAAGTAGTCGCCAAAGCGAATCGGTTCGTACTTTGGCGCGGCGTCGCTCGCAATCGGTTCGACAATCGTGTCGTAATCTGGCTCGAAGAAGAACGCGCAACTGTACCGCTCGCTGATCCCACTCGTCATCACGCGGTGTTTGGTGCTTCGTAGTTTCCCATTCGACCATCGCTCCATGAGGTCGCCAAAGTTGACGATGAAGACATCTGGTTCGGGCGGCACGGCGTACCAAGTCCCATCCGCCGTGAGAATCTCCAACCCGGGTGCGTCGTCCAAAATCTTTAAGATTGTCAACGCGCCGTAATCACTGTGCGCACCCGCCGCGAACCGCCCCGCGGACGCGTCCGACGCTACCGCCGAATACTTGAGCGGCCGCAACAAACAGTTGTGCCGACGCCACTTTTCATCAAAAAATGTCTCTTCGACGTTTAAAATTTTGGCGAAAATCGGCAACATGAGCATCCCAATCGATCTAGCGTGTTCGTAATACGTCTCCATCGCCGCTCTGAATCCTCGCACGCGTTCACCGTGCGTCGGATCGGTTTCATCCGGCCACACGTTGGGTCCTACCAACGCGAAGGTCTCCCGCGCGCTCGCCTCTCTACCGATATAAAACCCCTCCTTCGTATCCCCTTCCGTCGCCGCGCCCGTGGAATCCAACGTCTCCTCTTGGTACCTCGTGTACCCGCGATTGTGTGCGTTCAGCGGCATCGCCCGCTGTTTTTCCTCGCTCGTCAGGTCGTCAAAGAAGCTTCGAGCGGCTCTGAACATGTCAGCAGTCACACCTCTCCCGACGTCTCCACGCGGATCACGGACGTAGAAAAAACCCGACGTCGACGCGGCGCGCGCGATCGACTCCACCGCAGCGTTCGCGTCGGTCAAATCGACGATCGGGACGTCGACGACAAACATTCGTGCTCGTTTCGCGCGTCGTTCACTGAGGCTTGAACGACTCGTTTCACTTGAAATTTGCATCTTGTTCTTCACTTCTTCAGACGCCGACGCACGCACGCCGCCGACGCATGCGCAGGGCGACGTCGCGCGCCGAGGTATTCATGCGTAAATCGTCATCCTCCGTCATCGGCGCGCGAGACGGGACGGATTTCGTCGCTGAAACCTCGTCGATTGAACCCGCGATGCATCACCGAAGAGCGTCCTCGATTAGCGTCGCTTCGTCGTCGTCCAACGGCGCGAACGCGACGACGGCGTGGTACCGCCGACCGTCGGTGTTTTTCATCGCGTGCGTCGCGGCGGTGTGGATGCTCGCGCACGCGACGCACGAGGAACGGTCGGTGTTTTGTTCGACGCCGCCGAAACACGTCGTCTTCGTGGACGCCGGGTCCACGGGGTGTCGAGCGCACGCGTTTGAGATTGATTATAACGATAGCGGTGGGTCTGGGTCTGGGTCGTCGTTGTTTCGCGTGAGGACGTTGGGGACCAAGGTGAAGACGAAGTTGCCGCTGGCGGATATGGGTGGACGGGTCAAGGAGGAACTGTTGCCGGCGTTGCGCGAGGCGCAGGCGTACATCGCCGACGCGCGAGATAGAGATTCCGCGGCGGTTTACGTTTGGGCGACGGCTGGGTTTAGAGTGTTGACACCGGTGAAGCAGCAGGCGCTGTGGGATGAGGTGCGAGCGGTCGTGAGCGCGGAGACAACGCTGAGACACGGACACGGGCACTTTAAAACCATCGACGGCGAGGATGAAGGATTTTTCGCGTGGTTGGCGGCAAATTACTTATCCGACGTGGACGTCACCGCCGTCGGTCGGGCGAGGGATTCAGCTGGATTTTCCAAGCCGTTTTCTAGGATTTCCGATTCGGATCACCCGTTGGCGAGCTCGGTGGGGGCGATCGATGTCGGTGGCGGGAGCGTGCAGTACGTGGCGCTGCCCGCGCACGGAGGCGCCAACGCGAAATCGATGCGAGAGCTTCGCGACGCTGTCAAGGTGCAATCTTTTCTCGGATTCGGGGCGAATCACATGGAGACGCGATGGCGGAGCGATCTCGCGTCGAGAGGTGAAAAATCAAACCCGTGCGCGTTTCCTGGGTACGCCGTCAAAGTGGATGGCGTCGAGCTCGTCGGAACGGGGGCGTACGACGAATGCGTGACGGGATTGCGACGACAAATCGCGAGCATGCAGCGGGAGCAAGGAGTCGATCTCGTCATGCCAGATCACTTTAGACACGTGGACAAGTTTCTGGGCATGTCTCTGCTTTATCACATTACCAATTTCATCACCGTCGCCCTGCCGGGTTCGCTCTCGCAAATGCCAAAGGCGACGCTCGGAGAGATTGCGAAAGCGGGAGAGCGACTGTGCGCCGTAGAGTGGACCAAACTCCTCACAGACGTGGACGGGAAGGATCCAAACACACCGACGGATAGATTGAACGGGCGCTGTTTCGACGCCGCGCTCACGCAGGCGCTGTTGGGATCGAGCGACGACGGGGTAGGATTTGGATTTAGCCAAAAGGATGGACGCGTGCGTTTCGTCGAGCGCGTCGCCGGAGCCGAAGTCGAGTGGACACTCGGCGCGGCGATGAGCGTCGTGCATCCCGCCGCGTCACAACTGAACCCAAAGTGGATCAAGACGAGAGCGCCGAGCGAGTGCTCTCGGGTTTTACACGACTCGTTCGTCGACTCGCTGTATGGTTGGTCTACGCTCATCATGCCGGCGGCGATCGTTGCGACGGCGTACCTCTTGCGCAAGAGCATCCAAGCCGCGCGGCCCGCGGGGACGATGGCCAAGTCGCCCTCGCTTTTAGATATCATCTAAGTTTAATGCTACTACCAGTTCCGGTACACCACTAAAAATCTACTTCTGTCTTCTCCAGCACTCTAAAATCTCAAACTCTTCGTCGCTCGCCGGCAAATCTGGATGCGCCGTCGACGCCGGTACGCGAACCACGTCGAACTCGAACTCGCTCATAAACTCGACAAAGATTTCTATGCTCTCTGGACGGTGTTCTTTACACGCGGCGAACACGGCGACTCGACCGGGAAGCACCAACATTCTCGTCGTCTCAGCCAACGCTCGAATCACCTTTACGTTCGTCGTGTACATCAAATCCGCCCCGAGCACGACATTCGGATGCCTAATCGCCTCTGGAAGCTTCTCCACGTCAGACGCGTCACCCCACGTCAACGCCGCAACCGCTAACGCCACATTCTTCGGCACGTTTCCTCCGTTTTCCGCTTTGTTATCCCTCGCATTTTCGCGTGTGAAATCAACCACGCCCGGCAAATCCGTCATCGCGCACGCCACGCTCTTCGACCCCGCCACCCCTCGCACCACCTCGCTCGTCGCCACGAGGAGCGTACACAACCCTGTACCCGCACCTAATTCCAACGTCGTCGTCATCGTCATCGATGCGTCGTCGTTCGCAATCAAACGTCGCCAAACGTCTTCGCGCGCGACGTATTTGCCCAACAACGCGCTCGCGTCCCAAACCGTGAAACCAGTCTCTGGCACCGGATCCCGTCGCGTCTGGTCGTCGTCGCCCCGCGTCCCGATCGCGCGCGATCCCGCTCGTTTACCGCATCCATTCCTCTCCATCGCCTTGTCGAACGCCGATCTCGACGCGTACTGTCGCACGCGAACGCCGTGCGTTTCGTGCGCATCGATAAACTTTTCTCTAAAACTCAACGTCGACCGTCGCCACGACGACGACGACGCCGGCGACGACGACGCGTCGGCGGCGCTCGACGCTTCTTCGCGCGACATCCGACGAGCTCGGCGTGCCTCCGCCGAGCGGACCCGACGCGCCCGCGCGTCGCGAAGTGCGGCGCGCGCGCATTGGGGTGCAAACCGTTGCACTTTTTCAAAGCGAAATCGCGGCGCCGCCGACATTGAACGCCGCGCCGTCGACGAACGCCGACGCCGACGTCGACGAGCGCGCGCGCGAGCCGACGCGAAGCGAAGCGACGAGCGCGTTCCGCGAGCGCGCGCCGCGCCGGTGTTTCGCGAGAGAGTCATGACGACGGCGTCGGCGTTGCGTGAAGTGCTCTTCGGGTCCGATGCGTCGTACACCGAACGCGTCGAACGCGTCGAGCGCGCGCTGGCGAGCGCGACGACGACGGAGGTATCGGTGACGTGCGCGGAGTGGGCGATGTCGGTGCTGGCGAACGCCGGGGGTAAACTCGGTGGGGCGGACCGAGCGTCGGCGGGGGGAAAGGCAAAGGCGAAGAAGAAGGGCGGCGGACCGAGCGGACCGACGGGTACCGACGCGCCGAGTTTTGAAGACGTGTGCGGCGATGGGAGGGTGTGGAGAGGCGTGTGTGATGCGTTGAGGAGGTTATCAATCGTGGATGTCGATGCGGAGGGTGATACGGGTGACGCGCGAACGACGAGGACGAGCGAGGGTGGTTTGGGCTTGGCTTCGTTGAGCGCGTCGGCCGCGTCGCAGACGGTTCGAGCGATAAAGTACGCCGTCTCGAGCGGGAACGTCGACGATGCGGTGTTAGCAGAGGCGTTCGAGCGGTTGAATGGGGACGGAATCGGTGGGCGGCGGCATCACCGGGCGTCGTGCGAACAGTGCGTGGATGTGGCGCGAGCGGCGTTGTCGGTGAATCGACTGGCGACGACGGAATTTAAGTCGTATGAGGCGCTTTTGAAGATTGTTTTGTTCGGTGCGGCGGCGGCGGCGAACGCGCAACCGAATAAACCGGCACCGGTGGGTGTGGATGGGGAGTTTTTGTCCGACGTCACCGCTTTGTGGTGGAGGAGCGGGACGTCGCGGGAGCTGATGGCGGCGTGCGAGGCGACCATGCGCGCGTTTGTTTTACATCCAATGTACATCAAGTCGATTCCGAGTTTGATTCACGAGGCTACCAGCGCAAAGCGGTCGAAAACGACCGAATCAGGCGGTGGTGCGAATCGATCCGCACCGGTATTCGTGTGCGACGCGGTGGAGAACATCGCTCGAGCATCGGAGACGTTGGATGAGAATGCGCTTCGCTTGGCACCATGGTTGCTTCGATCGATTTGCGAAAACGAACGCGACAGCGAACGCAAGACGACGACGACGACGAAGTCGAACGACTCGAGGGATTCCCACGCGGTTTTTGTCGGATTGTTCGAGCCGCTCGCGACAGCATTCGTGAGCGGTGCGGCGAAATCGAATGGTAAAAAGCGTTCAGCTGACGACGAAGCGTTGTCTACGGCGATTGTCGGTTTGCTCGTCGCGGTGAATGATTTCGCGCTCTATTCTTCCCTCGACGTCGGACGCATGCAGACTGCTCTCGAAAACTTTGTGGGTGACATTGCAAGCAGCGTGGAGGGCGCGAGCGGCGTCGTGCGAGTGAGCGGATGGTCGAGAGTACTCGGGGCAATTTTCAAGTTGGATTTCAGGCTCGTCGAGCCAAAGGTGAAGACGATTCTCGCTTTGCTCTTGGTTAAATCGAGAGACGACATCGATGAGCAATCGAACGTCATCATCGACGTGGTGCATAGTTTCACGGAGACTCGTCAGCTGCCAGATTTCATCGATACCCTCGGTGAAGTACTCATGGAGGCGAGCGAGCGAGGCGACGAAACGTTGAGCGACGCGCTCGTCACTACGAGCGTTTTGAGCGCCCTCGACAAGTCTGCCGAGAAAGTGCCCCTCGGTCAGTCGCCCGAGCTCATCAAGAGTTGTTGCTCGCTCTTCATAAGAGCGTGCGACGATGTAAAGTGTTCGGACGACGCTCTGGATAAGTTGTCGAGAGTGATCCAGCACGTTCTCGGCGGGTGTCCAGACGAACCGGGCGAGCCGTTAATGGTCGAAGCGCAGGAGCGCGTCAATATGTTCACCGAAGACGTCGTCGATCGCTTGCGAAGCTTTAAGCAACTATCGCGAGCAAAAGTCGGGTCGATCCTTCGCGCCTACGTCCCAGTCGCCGCGCTCAAGATGGGTTTGGGCGCCGCCGCGGATGACGCCGCGCGAGACGAATACTTTTGCTCGGAGGATGTCAGTCTGAGCGAGCTGGTCGATTATCTCGTTCGTGGTAATGCGAACGAAGCGCAACCTGACGAAAACGCTGAAGCGGCAGCCATTGGAAGCGCGGTGCAGCGCATCAGAAACCTCGCCCGGCTTCGTTACCCGCGCGAAGACGTCGGGCCAGATGAAGCTGCGAAAGCCGGCAAGGAGATGAAGCGATTGCTTTCGTGTTGCTTGCGGCTCGTCCCGGATACGACTGAGACCTCGTACGAGATGTGCAGCGAACGCTCCGAGGGTTGGAGCGTGCTCACGACCACTGTCGATATGTGGTTTGAGCACGCGTCGGAGAAGCAAATTGTAGATTATTACCGATGTAGATTAGAGATGGACGCGGATGGCAAGCGCGCGCTTTCGCCAGAGGAGGAGGACAAATTTATCGAGTTGATTGTCACCTTCCAACCGTGGACTAGAGCGATCAGCAGCGTGCTCGTGCGTTCGGCGAAATCGATGGCGCACGAAATGCACGCCAGAGGCGAGAAGGGGTCGCTCTGTGATATTCTGGAAGACGTCATTGAGGAGTGTGAATCGAGGCAGACTATCGACGCAGCGTGCGAGGCGATTAAACGTTTCTGGCGAGCGGCGGCGTCAACGGGTGAGGGCAATCACTTTGTCGGACCCGATGAGAAGGATGCGAGCGTGTCGATGAAACGAATGCGTCGCGCGCTCGAAGCGACGAGTCGGATTTTCCACCGTGCCATCGCATACGTGGACATTGTTCCGTTTGCAATTGCGCTCAAGGTGGCGGATTGTGTCTCCTTTGCCGACGCCATGTGTCATTCCGCAGCCTCCATAACTCTGTGTGAACACGCGCGCGCGATGGCAGGATTCTTTGCCACGAACGACGAGCAAGCGGCGAGCGCTTCGTGCCGCATTGTGTGCGACGAATCGTACCAAATAGCCACGATGCACGCTTTGCGCCGATTAACCGACGCGCAAAACGTGAGAGGTTTAATGAGCGTGACGACGGAAGAGCTCAACGCGAGTCTCACGGGAAGCGCGCTCGCGATGAAACAGTCTTCGTATTCAAGCGCCATCGCCGTCGTGGAAAAGTTTCTGGATGTCGAACTCTTACCCAAGGCGAAGAGTGGACAGATTGACGTCGGTGCCGTATTCGCGGCGTACCTCGCTGAATCGTTGCTTCGCGGCGGTATGACTGTGTACTCTGAACCGTACCGCGACAAGGTGGGCTGGATCAACCGCGAGCCCGAAGAGGAACCAGAGTTGACGGATGAACAGGGCGATGCGTTGACGAAACTGTGGGACGCACAGTCGCGTGTGTACTCGCAGCTCGAACAAGCGTTGAAGGATTTGTCGAGATTGACGAGTTCTCGTGAGAGAAACGACATCGACGTCATGGCTCTCGTCGCGAGTGGCGTCGGTAACGCGTTGACGATGTCGGCGGTGAGCTTCGATTTCAGCGAAAAGCACCATCGCGCGTTCGCACCGGAAATTGTGCAGTCGGCGCTCGCAGTTACGATTCCCGCGCTCACGGTGAATGACGGCGGAATCGAATCGTCGCCTCTCGCCGTCGTGAGATTTGTCAACTTTTTGAGCGCAGCGCTCGACGCAATGAAACAAACCGGGCCGACGCTGACGCCTGAGGCGCACGCATCCTTCGTCGCCGTCGTCATGTCGACGTACGCGCGAGGCACGCAGATGGCTACGGGTCGCGCCGCGGCGCCGGACGCTGTGTTGCTCGACGCGCTGGAAAACGCCATGGAGGAACTCATCACCGGCGCTGGAAAGCGCCCTCTCAGCGCCATGTACTCGACGTGCATCGAAATGTTCAAACTTGTTGACGCAGACGCTCGTCGCGCGCAGCCATCTTTTGAGAGCCTAGAAAAGACGCTTGCCGCTCCGATTTGGTGTCTGCGCAGTCTGGTCAAATCGTTTGGCGTGAGCAAAGCGGTGCGCACGGCGACGCAAGAGCACGCCGAAATGGTCATGGATTCGTGTGCGCGCGTCGTAAACGTCGCCGCCAAGACTCCGGGCGCGAATGGCCTCGTGCTCAAAACGCTTGAGATTGCGTACGAGTTTGCCAAGCTCGGCGCTCGATGTGAGCTGAGCACGCGATGCGTCTCTCGCATGTGTCAATTGCCGAGCGTCGCTCGCGCGTCCACCTCAGTCATCGATGACGACGAGTCTTCCAAGGCGGTCTTCGCCCAAGCGTGTGAACTCCTCGGATCTCTTCTCAAGGCTCGCCGAGAGCACCTGCGTCGCGCCGTGTCCAACGTCACCGCGACGTGCTCGCGACTCCTCGACGACTTGCGCCGATCGAAAGCCTCCGGAGCGCCCGACGACGTCATGCGCGCCTGCGCCGCCAAGCTCTCCTTCGTCTACGAAGCCGCAGAATCCAGCGGTTTAGAGCGTTACTGCACGCATCTCCTCGCCGATGTCATCAGCGCCATCACCGGCGGCGGAATCGGCGTCGTCGCCGAGCGCGCGCTCAAGCCCGGCGTTTTCGCCCTCCTCGACGCGTGCGGCGATCGAGAGCTCCAACAGCTCCACGCCGCGCTCGGCACCGGCGCTGGTGGCGCCCGCCGAGTCGTTCTCGCCGCCTTCATCGAGGAGCACAAGAGTACGCACAAGTTTGACGGTCGCGTGTAATACCAATCGAATCGAATTCACAGCCCGCCCGTCGGACGTTTCGCCTTTGGCCGCGAGTCAACACTAAAAATCTTCAGACTCGGCTCCAGACCGACTTCAGTCGACCGCGCGCGAGGGTCCTCGCACGCGACCGCGATGCACCGCGACGAGGAACGCGCGTCGTTACTCGGCGACACACAGACCCGGGGACGGCGGGGGCGCGGAACCGTCGCTGAAACCGGCGCGTCGTCGTCGTCGACGACGACGAACGATGATCATGTTCAACACCTTTTAGGACGCGAGCGCGACGGTGTTTGCGAGCGCAACGAACGACGGTGGACGCGCGCGGCGGGCGCGTTGATGCTCTTTGGGGTTTTGAATCTCGGAATCGGGACGACGCTTACGCGACGCGCGAACACGGCGACGCCGGCGTTGGGTGAGTCGGCGTCGGCGTCGTGCGCGCTCGAACCGCAAAAGACGGGCGGTTTAGGGACGTGCGCGATGGATTTATACGAAGAGGCGGGGTTTTTATCGCACAAACCGCGCAAGGAAGAGTTGGAGTATGAGCGCAAGCTGTACGATTGCATGCCGACGGCGACGAGCTCGCCGACCGTGTTACCACGGACTGGGGAGAAGAAATCCTTTGAAACCGAGTCTGGAACGTCGTACGCGTGGATGTTCGTGCACGTGCCGAAGGCGGCGGGGTCGTTCTTCATAGAAATGCTCAAACAGAACAAGAATCACGAGGATGTCGACCTCGGGCACCCGCGGGTTGTCGATTATTGGGAGGATTTGAGCACGAACCATTGGCCGCCGCTGACTACGTTTCAGGCGCGCGCCATTCCGCTCATGTTGTGGTCGTTTAGGAACGATAAAGAGAGAGGTGCAGGGCGATATTCCAAGGCTTTCATGGAGAAGGATTACAAAGAGGGGCGTCGGATGTATTTCACAGGGGCGACGGCGATGGGTATGTGCGGTACGTTGGACGCACCGTGCGCGTACATCACCGTGCTTCGCGATCCCGTGGAACGCATGTGGAGCGAATACACGTACTTGTGTTTAGAAGGTAGCGAAAACCATCAGTCTTGGAAGCCCGAGGAGGTGGCGGCGGATGACGGTGGTGGATGTCCGCTCAATCCCGTCGAATGGTTCACCCAAGGAAGAAGCAGAAGCGCCCAACTCACCGGATTGCTGGCGCCTCGCGCCGGTCACACGCAATGTGGCGCCGAAGTGGCAAAGGCAAACTTGGCGTCGGGATGCGTTCGTTACATTTTCCAGGAGAGCATCGAGGAGGGATCGCAACGCATTCGTGAAAAGCTACCAGATCTGAAGCACTTGGGCGACGACGGCGGCAACAAACGCTTCATCAATACGCAACTTTTATCTGGGCATAACGGCAGCGGATCCAAGCTCACGCCGAGACTCAAAGCTCGGCTCGACTCGTACCAGGCTGACGCCAATCTCGTCGCCCAGATGCGCGAGCTCGTCAAATACGACGTAGAAGTGTACGAGTACGCAAAGGAAAAGTACGACGAGCTCTGGAACCGTCCGCTTAATACGTGCTAAACGTACCACAGTGTCTCGCGGCGGAAGAGAGACAACAAAGTTGACACTTTACGATTATTTGATCGGCGTCTCGCCGTGTCAGTCGTCAATTTTTGTAACGAGCCGCATCATAGATAATAGCATCGCCATTCATCCTCCACACGCACGCTATCGCTCGTTCGGTCGCGTCTCTACGTGCGCGCATTCGCGTTTGTGAAGCTTTTATTCTCGCTCCGCGCCTCAAACTCAACACTAATCAAGTCATGAATTGACTTCGCCGACCACACACCGCGACGACGTCTCGCGCGTAGAGTCAAACGTCTCGCGCCGCCATGTCGACGACGCAAACGCAAACGACGACGTCCGCGATCGTCTCGCGACACCCGACGAAAACCGGTGGGGTTTCCGTCGACGTCGTACACCCGGCTGAATCGCAAATTTTCGCGCTCGAACACACTCGAGAGTCCATCTCAAAACTCTGCGCCGCGCTCGCACCCTTTGCGTACGTGTTCGCGACGCTCGATCGCGGGTTTCGCGGTACGGGATCGCTTAAGTTATCCATCGGCGTGCGGGTGTTGATGTTGGCTCTGATTCGGTATCCGAATCTGATTGCTCCTTGCGCGCTGCTGACGATCGCGCGCGTCATGAGCGTGGAGAAACGTAGAGCGGATTTTCAACGGGCGAGGACGCGCGGTGAGGTGCCGAGCGAGATGATGAATGAGACTTCGTTGTTTGGACCGCGGGCAGAGTTGGAGTTTACGGCGAAGGATGCGACGGTGGCGATGGAAAAGTTGGCAAAGGCATGCGAACGGTTGGCGAGCATAGCCGAGTGGCGGTCGAGAGTGGTGAGTCGAGCGACTCTTTATGCGGCGACGTTTATGGCGGTTCTGAGCTTGTTTGTGAGAGCGGATGATATGTTTTGCTGGATTGCCCTCTACGTGACGCGACCAGATCGCTTGCGGGTCGTACCAGATCCCGTCGGAGCGGCGTGGAGCCGTTTGCCGAGCATGTGGAAGACGGTAATAATTTGAGCTGCGTTGGTTTCCTACGCCGATCGGTTGTAATTTTAAAATCGCTACTAGTACTCGAGTTTTATACGATGTGTTTGCCTCCCGACACAACCTAAACCGTCGGTTTCTTCAACTTGAAGGACAATTTGAGTTTCTTTGGCGCGGGCGCCGGTTCAGCCGGTGGTGCCGCCGTCGCCGTCTCGACGAATGATTTGACAGACTCATCGTTTCTCCCGCGCTTCAAACCCGTCGCGGGCGTGTCTGGCGCGCCCGCGTCGCCCGTGATGGCGGCGGTGCGTTCGGAAATGGTCTTACTGTCCTCGATATGTGCCGCAGTTTCCTCGACAAAGGCCGCTTCCGCGTCGAGGCGTCTCTGTTGCATCGCTTGCTGATCCGCGGCTTCGCGCGCCATTTGCCTCGCCCTCTCGCGCTCGCGCTTTCTCGCACGTTTCGCTTCTTTTTCCGCGCGACGCGCTTCTTCCTCCGCCGTTCTCGGTGCGTGACCCGCGTGAACGTCAATGCCGACTGGGATTTGTTCGCCGGCTCTCTTGATTGCCTCAGCGATGGATTCGCACACTTCGTCCAAGCTCTTGTCGCACGCAGTGAGCGTCCACAAAATGTAGAACGCCGCGCTCGCAATCTCCGAGCCCCCATTGAGAACCCTGTCACGAAGCTGCGCCAGTGTATCCGGACGCACGGCCTTGAGCGAGTCTGAATTTCTAAACGCTTGCAAGTACTCGCACACTCGCCACAACATGGCGCTGTGCGTCGCGCTCGTCTGCTCTGACGAACACTTCAGAATATAATCCAGCGCCTCCACCTCACTTTTCGCCTCGGCGAATTTCACGTGCATCATCGTTTCCGCAGCTGCGAGAATGCACGTCTGCACTCCCAAATCAAATCCAACCTGGGCAATATTCGCGGCGTCTTCGCGCAATTCGGGTGAATCGATGCGAGCGACAAGGTTGCCCATGCTTTGTATCGCAGCGGTAGTGATGCGGTAACCTTCGCTCGGGAACCTCAAGTCGCGATTAATGTAGTCGTGCAGCTGTTCGAGCATTTGAATGCACGTGTTCGCGTCGGCTGGCGTACACCGACCCAAAGCGGCAATGCATGTCGAGACGAAGTCGTCGTCGAGTTGAGGATTGCCCTCATTGTCGTTGCGCTTGAGGCGGTCAACAAGCACTTCGAGCGCGTCTGGATGTGTGGCGTTTTGTTCCGCGTCAAATACACGGGACAACCCGTCAATCACGGCCTGATCGACAATCACCTTGGCCAAGTCTCTAAAGTCGTTGCGCTTCGGCTTGCCCGTCGCCTCGTCGCACTGATACTTTTTGTAGTGACGTATCAACGCTTGTAATCCACCCCACTGCGTCTTCGCGCTCGCACTCTTACCGAGCGCAAGCGCGGCCTCTGCGCGCACTCGGCAGAACGTATCCTCAGAGTTGAGGCATTTATCCAACACCAGGACGGCGCTCATGGACCCGTGAGACACACGTCGTCCTAAAAAGTCCACGGCGATGGCTTGCGCCACGACATCCTTTTCATTTTCGAGCATGTGCGCCATCATCGATTCCATACCGATTTGCGCCACGCTTTGTTCTATGTTAGCCATCCACTCGAACTCCGGGTCGACTCGGACGTATCGCACCGGACAGTCCATCGCAGCGATGAGTTCTGGATCGCCACCGGATTCGATAATCGTCTTGGGACGTCGATCCTTTTGCTTTGGCTGCAGAGGAATCTCCATCAGTTGCCACGCGGATTGCCCGAGAGACACGACGTGGTCGTTCGCGTCCGCCCTATTTTCTTCGCGCATGCGAACCGTCACGGATGTGCGGTGGTTTCTCGCGACGGCGAGCGCCGCACGATCGGCAGCGGCGGCGGCTTCGCTTCCTTCCAATTTCACGGCAAACTCCATGACGTTTTTCCTACGCTTGACGACGTACCCCACGCTCAGCTTTGGCACGCCAGCACCGTACACCCACCTCTCGAGGAAGGAGTTCACCTCACCTTTACCCAAGTTGACGGTCGATCTGCAGTGATCAAACAACTGCACGGTGTGAATCCAACGCGCATTGCTGGCGAGAACTTCAGCCGACGGACCTGCGCGCGTGGCTTGATCCTTCTTGTCCCGCTTGATTCTCACGTGCAAGCCGCCGAAGTACTTCATCACTTTTTGCAGCACGTCTGGGCCGAGACGTTTCTCTAACATGTACACGATGGTCACAGCCTTGGACTGCAGCGCGCGCTCGACGCTCGCCGATAGCGGCTTTGGAGCTCCGCCGGCGGCGTGATCTGGACCGGCGTATTGACCACCTCTCCAGATGCGTGCCGCTCTGCTCGCGAGCGGAGGCATAGTTTGCCCATCGTCCATGCTCGTCGTCAATCGCATCTCCTTCATTCTTCTAAAGGCGAGCTCGTTCATCCCCGCCAGAGACTTGATGTACTCTCCGGCGAGGTACTGCGCCAGGCCCTCCACGACCCAGCTATCCGTCGTGTCTGCCGGCACAACCACTCCCCCGAACCACTGACGCGCAATCGCCGTGGCGATGTGAATGCGAGATTCAAGCAGCGCGGAGTTTAGAGCGGCATCGACGAGCCAGCTCGTCCTATGAATGTTGATGCACGCACCCTGGTTTTCTCGTGAACCGACGTAACTGGCTGGCATGAAGACGACGTTCAAACACGAAATCGGATACGGATGTCCGAGGTACTCCTCAAACGTCGTGATCGCCTTACCCACGCCTCGCGCGGCGACTTCGAGCTTCTCTTCAAACTCTCCATCCTTCGGCGCGAATAGCGTGATACCCTTGATCGGACTCGACACCGCGACGAACCGACCGACGATGATTCGCATTTCGTGCGCAAACGTCGGGTACAACCCAGAAAAGAAGTGCCGGTGACGAAACCCGTCCTCATCCTCCGTCTCGTCTTCACAACGCTCCACTTTATCCCAATGCGCCGACGTGATCACCTGCAAGTACCTCGGCGCCGTCACCTCAAACTCAAACGTCGTCAACACGTCGCCTCGTTCCACGCACGGAAACCAACACGCCGGACGCCGCGACGGCCCCGGACACGAAAAATACGACGCATCCGCTACGATACCCGCGTTACTCGCATCCGTCTCGTACTCAATCTCAATCTCAATCTCCCCACCGCCGTTCTCTTGCGCGCCATCCCCGTCAGACGCGATGGGAACGCACCGAATCTTCTCTCCCTTTGCCTTCGGCGTCAGCACCACCTCGCGCGACCGCTCCTCCCCATCCAGGTTACACTCGCTCTCCAAATACCCCCGAGCCTCGCGGGCGAGCTCCATCGCATTCGTCGGTTTCATTCGCGTCGGTATCGTCGGTTTATCCGTCTTTGCCGCCTCTGCCGCGCACTCCACGCCGTTGACGCGACACGAGACGATCTTCAACCCTTCCGCGCACGCCCTGATCCCAGAGTACTCGTCCGGGTCCCCTGGACGCGTCCTCGCCGTCATCACCGTGCGGCCACGAAGCCTACGCGCGGTGAAAAGAACGTCCAGTTCTAACCGCTGTCGAGAGACCCTGTCATCGTCGTCGTCGTCGCGTACGCGTCACGTCAGTCGCTCGTTCGGGCGTTCGATCCGAATCAGTTTTACAACGAAAAGATTGCGCGCGCTTCAGCATCTTCGTCGCCGTCGCCGTCGTTCGCTCGTTCGCTCGAAGAAACGCACCTCGGGTAGAGCACCCCGTGTGCGTCGACATCCGTCGCCGCGCGAGACGTCGACGCCATGTCGTACCCAACTCGACGACGCGCCTTTGCGTCGAGCTGTGTCGCTGCGTCACCGCACGCACTCGAGGCGAGTCAAAGCGTGTCGTCACACCGAGACGCCGGCGTCGCGAACCGCGCGAACGGAGCGTGGGGGCGAAGGAGGACATACTTGGGGCAGGATCGGTCGTCCGTCGGTGTCCACGTAGGGGAACCGGCGACGGCGCGTCGATACCGAAGAGTGTGGAAGATTTGTGGAAGATTTCGTAACGCCCATGCTCTTCGACGGTTCGACGACGCGGAAACGCATCGTATCGCTCGGAGGACGGAAACGCGAGAGCGCCAGCGAGTCTTCTCGGGATATTGTGCACCGAGCGAGGGAGGAACGAGCGAAGAGGCAGTACGAACGGGATTTGGTGCGGTGCGCGACGCGAACGCAAGCCGTCGCCAGAGGGGCGAGAGCGACGAAGAACGCGAGAAGCGTCGCTCGGAAGGCGTTCGTGGACGCGTACGGGGTGGATGGGACGAAAGTACCCGATGCGGCGATTAGGGATCCGGGGTATTTGCGGAGTTTGGTGTACTTCGGGAACGGGAGGGAGGATTGGCGCGTCGCCGCGGGCGCGAGCAGACAGTTGGTCGCGTCAGCGTCAGCGTCAGCGTCGTCGAGTTCGAGTGCATCGGACTTTCGTCTGCGAGCCGAGTTTACGGCGCTCTGCGCAAGCGCGGGCGAAGGATTAGAATGCGAATCGTTGTCAATTCGTTTGCGACGTTTCGTTCGGTTACTCATAGGATCGCTGAGGGAAACTGTTGTCGCGGATGCGCAGACGGAGCCTCTGCGGGCGGACTCTTTGGCGGCGCTGAGTGATTGCTTAATCGCATTCATGCGACGAGACGACCCGGTTTGGGGCGACTCTGGCGTCGCACTAGTGCGTGGAATGACGACAAAGGGCGATTTAGAGGCGTTGCAGGCGCTGTGCGTGGCGTTGGTGGGTTTGGACGCGGGTGACGACCAGACTCGAGCGAGACGCGCGGTGCGATTGACATGCGAAAACGTCGCCATGGGAGGGTGCGGGGACGCACTCGGGTGGGTTCTGGCCACCGTTCCAGGGGTTTGGAGAGCTTTAGGGGAATACGAGTCGATTGATTTGTGGAAATTCACGACGGTTCGGCTCGCGAGTGAGGATGCGCGAGACGCGGAGGAGCGTCCGCCTTGGTTTCACGGCGCCGACGTGGCTTTGGCAAACATTTTGCAGCCGTTGAGCGCACACGTGGATTTGTTGGACGTTGGCTCGGTTCGAGCGATCGCGCAAACCATCACGCGGTTGGTGCTTTCACCGCACCTCAGCGCGCACCTCTTCGCGGTTGAATCGAACTCCATCGAAGACGAACTCGACAGAGAGGACGGAGACATGGAAGATGCCGATGACGACGAAAAGAAGGTGGACGTGTTGAATTTGCGAATGGTTCGCGCACAGGTGAGACGATCAAACAGGGTTGACGAGTCCATCGATCTCGCGGCGGTGCGACAAACGCAGACTTTCGTCGACGTTCGCCGATTCTTCTCAGACGCAAGCTGCGTGTCGCGATTCATGGCAAAACTCTTGCCGACAAACGATGTGTCAGCCTGTCTCGAGAGCGCGTACACGTTTGCAGCTCTCGTGTCGGCGTGCGAAACCGTGTTAAAAGGCGCGGAGCGCGAAATGTTCATGCGATCCTTGACTTTTGGCGTCGATTACTTCGTCCGATTGTGGCCCGCGCTCGTGCGTCTTAGGAACGTCGAGGATAGGAAATTTAGGCAACTCCTCGGAATATTCGCCAAGTCTTACAACATGTATACGATGATTAGCGACGACGAAGAGTTTTACCGTCTCGGTAAGCCTCTCGGTTTGCAAGAGACGGCGGTGCTCGTGGGGATGCTTCGAGACACTCTCTGGCAGCTCCTCTGGGTCGAGCGTGGTCCGGATGGCACGCCGATTCGGGAAGCGTCCATCATGGACGAATACGTCGACGCTGAAACTTGGCATGCGTGTTCGAGCGTCATCGCCCGGTTGCACGATCGCAACGGACGTCAACAATTCGTAGACCCGGTGGCGTTCCAGATGCACGGAAACGTGGACATTCAGACGCTCCTGTTGGAAGCAAGAGAGTCCAAGTCGCGCGCTTCGATGCTCTTGTCCGGTGCGCCATGCCTCGTTCCATTCGAAGCTCGCGTGTACAAGTTTATGGATGTGCGTCGCATGGATAGACAACGCAGTAGCTATGGATACGCGACCATACGCGTCCGTCGCGGGCACTTACTGGAGGATGGCATGAACGCGCTCTCGAGCAGATTGACAGAGACCCTCGGCGGAATTGTTCGCGTTCAATTCGTCAACCAACAAGGTTTGGACGAGGCTGGCGTCGACGGCGGAGGACTCTTCAAAGATTTTCTCAACGATTTGATCACCGAAGCATTTGACCCCAAGTTTGGTTTGTTTTTAGAAACCCCCGAGAGGATGCTGTATCCGAATCCGGCGTCTGAAATACACGCTGGAGCGAAGCATTTGGAGTACTTTTACTTTCTCGGCGCCATACTCGGCAAGGCGGTGTACGAAGGCATTCTCTTGGATGTACCACTCGCTGGATTCTTTCTCGCCTCGCTCAAGGGTCGACACATTCAGTTTAACGACCTCACGACGCTGGACCCCGAACTTTACCGCAACTTGGTTTCGTTGAAGCGCTACCAAGGAGACGTCGAAGATCTCTGTTTGTACTTCACCGCCATGGATCGCAGCGGAATGGAAGAGACGGAGATTGAACTCATCCCTCACGGCGCGAGCACGCCGGTGACTCGACTCAACCTGCCGCGGTATCTCCACTGCATGTCCATGTATCTTCTCCGCGTTCAGATGCACAGACAACTCGCGAGCATGAAGGCTGGGTTTGAAATCATGATGACCAAGCGCTGGTTGAACATGTTTACTCCAGCGGAATTGCGACTTCTCATCAGCGGCAACAGAACGGATGCGATGAACATTGCCGACATGGCGGCGAATAGCGAGTTTTCTGGTGGATACGACGCGTCGCATCCCGTCATCGGCGCGTTCTGGGAGGTGATGAAGGAGATCACGCCAGAGGAACAGCGCCAGGTGCTCAAATTCATCACGGCGTGCAGCAACACGCCGCTGCTTGGATTTTCCCATCTCGAGCCGAGGCTCACCATTCACCGGAGCGGAACCTCTGGAATCGATGCGCCCGACACCACGGCTGATTTGAACCGTTTACCCACGGCGGCGACGTGCATGAATTTGCTTAAACTACCCCCGTATTCGTCCAAACAAATGCTCAAGGATAAGCTTTTATACGCCGTCAAATCCGGAAGCGGCTTTGATTTGTCGTAACGAGCGAAGACGACGTTATATGTACCAACACGCGCCCACGATTGATTCAATTTAATTGTTACACATGTTTATTAGGTTGTCTGCTAATCAATCCGAGTCCGAGCCGTCGCCGTCTTCATCCGAATCAGACTCAGAGTCCGCACCGCCGCCACCCTCGCCAGACAATTGCTTTTGACACTCGTCGCTGAGCGGTTCCAAACACGTCCACTTTGGTCGATTTCCAAGGTCTAATTTCCACACGTCGTCGAGCGCCACTTCAACGTCACCCAACTCGACGATCCCACCAAAGAGATAGAGCGCGTTCGCCTTGATTGTGATCGATGCGTTGATTCGACCCCGAGGTTTTGGAAGACTCTTCGGCGCCGCCTCCCCGCTACCGGGAGAGTAGAGCAATTCGCTCACGACGCCGCCCACCTTGTAGAGCTTGTACGCCTTACGCACTTGATACCCTCTAAAGTGTGCCTGTATCTTGATCGCCGCGCGCTGCTGCTCGCTTCGAATGTTAAAATTTTCATTCACCACCTCACCCGCGGCGACGCGTTCCGCCTCTTCAAGGCTTCCAGCCTTGTGCGATTTCGACTTGTCTTCACCGTAGAGCGTCACCGGAAACCACTTTTTCGCTTCGAGATTGAGATTGTACGCGTCGGTGAAGAACTCAGAGACAATGACGTCACCACGCTTAATCTCGTGGTCGACAACGCCTCCGAACAATACGAGACGTTTCTTCAGAGCGTGTAGCGCGCTCGACGCACCGGCGCGAGCGCTCGGCGCCAATCCCTGTCGCTTCATTTTTTCCCAGCGCCATGTCTTCAAATCCAATTTCCACGCGTCGTCAAACGTCTTCCCGCGCTCGCTCGTGTCCTCCTCCTTGTCCCCGAGCTCGACATTCTTACAGTACCCACCATACAAAATGAACTCGTCTTCGTGCACGGTGACGTGACACGCGCTTCGCGGCGTCGGACCGAGCACGTCCTCTCCGCCGACGCATCGACACTTCCACTCATTCTTCTCAAAGTTAAACTCCCACACGTCGTTGTAATACCTCACCTCGCGCCCAGTGTCGTAAAATCCGCCGAAAAGAATCGCCTTCTTACCCCACATCGCCATCCGGTGTCCCGACCGCGCGCTCGGCCCGGATTTACTCGTCATTTGCTCCCAAGCGTTGTTTTCCAAATCAAACCTCCACGCGTCTCTATAGTGCAAAAAGCGTTCTTGGTTTGGGCTCGTAAACTCCCCACCGAACACGTACAGATACGACCCGTAGCACATCGCCTGGTGCCCCGACCGCGGCGACGGTCCTTTCGGCGCGATAATCTTCGTCCATCGTTTCTTATCCACGTCGTACCGATACAAATCACCATACATTTCACACTTTTCATCCGCCGGCGCGCACCGCTCGCCGCCGTACAACACAATCTCATTCTGTTTCCCACAACTCGTCAACGTCGCGTGTCCACGCGCCGACGGCCGAGGACAATTCTTTTCCACCGTCACCCCGCTTCGTTCGGCGTCCTCCAGTTTCAACGCCGCCAATATCGCATCGATATCGTCATCCGCCAGTCCGCGCTGTAACCTTCGCTCATTCTTTTCCAAAGTCTTCAAGTGTTTCGCTTCCGTCTTCTTCGCGCCCGTCGGCGCGGCGGACGTCTTTCCGAGCTTCTTGGCTGCTTTTTTACGTTTATCCCGCCCACCGCCCATGACGGGGCTCTGGCGAATCCGGCGCCCGAGGCGCGGCGAGCAGTGAGGAAAGGAGGCGGCTGCGACTCGTCTTCACTGCGCGACGCTTTTCGTTCGTTTCACTCAACCATTTGATCGATCGAACGAAGCGACGTCGCCCGCGATGGCGAACACGCTCGAGCAGTGGTACGCGTCGATACCGACGGTGACGCGCATGTATCTCACGCTCACGTTCGCCGTGACCGTCGGGTGCGCTTTAGAGGTGCGCGCGTTTGAGTCGAGGCGTCGCGACTCGTTTTTTCTTTCGTTTCGTTCGTTGACGATGCAAATCTTTTACTTTGCGCGACGCGCGATCGATCGGTACGACGGCGCCCGCGCGAACGAGACACTGACGCGACGACGCTTTGCATCGCACTCTTCGATCGTCTCCTCACGCGCAGCTCATCTCGCCGTTGAACGTGTACTTTAACAGCAAACTCATCTTCCAAGAGTACGAACTCTGGAGACTGGTGACGAATTTCTTCTTTTTCGGCTCGTTGGGCGTCGATTTCGTCTTCCACATGTTCTTCCTGTCGAGATACTGCCGAATGCTCGAAGAAGGGTCGTTTCAGGGACGCTCGTGTGATTTCTTTTACATGCTCCTCTTTGGCGGGTGCATGTTGACGGCGTTGGCGCCGTTTGTAAACGTGCAATTTTTGGGCACGAGTCTCACGTTTATGATGGTGTACGTGTGGGGGAGACGGAACGCGTCGGCGCAAATGTCGTTTCTGGGGTTGTTTACGTTTACGGCGCCGTATTTGCCGTGGGTGTTGCTGATTTTTTCAACCATCATCGGTAGTCAACCGGTGACGGACGCCTTGGGACTGATCGCGGGGCACGCGTATTACTTTTTGAAGGATGTGTATCCAGACATGACGGGGAGAGAACCGTTGGCGACGCCTGGGATTGTGTGCGCGCTTTTCGGCGCGCAAACGAGGGCGCGAGCGGCGGCGGTAGATGTGCGTGGGGTGGAGACGGTCGCCGCGGGGAGGAGGGTCGGCGACGCGAACGGTGAGGGGTGATTAGCGCGCGCGGTCGATGCGCACATTTGTAACCACACTGTAGCAAAACGATCTTTTTGATTTCTGTTCGAGTTAAATTTATTTCTAATCCGTACATGACTAATGCGTCTTTTTTCTCTTCTTCGTTTCCTTCTACTGCAATGCTCTGATCAAACCCGACATGACCGCTGCGCTCGCGTTACCATCCATGGATGCCACCGTGAATCGATACCTACCGCGAACGTTGGCGTCGCTCTCGACGCGTACGCCGACGAGCACCTCACCGCAAAGCTCGC
>Ga0255778_10000338_pt1 | contig 43280 bp, 26 predicted proteins | sample 071ome_31_FD_179976 | JGI IMG/M metagenome (GOLD analysis project Ga0255778, IMG submission 179976) | Coastal salt marsh microbial communities from the Groves Creek Marsh, Skidaway Island, Georgia - 071405CT metaG (version 2) | ecosystem: Environmental > Aquatic > Marine > Intertidal zone >...
CACAGTCGCGGCGATGCACGCCACGATGGCCACGATCGTGAGAGTCTCTCGGTCGAAGGACAACATATTTATGTAATAGAAACGTTGAATCTTTTTAAGTAGATATAATTGCGCCCATATGTGTTTGTTTGTTTTGTGGGCATGGGTAACCTTTTTCTGCAAATTGCACCTCCTGATAATGTCCCTCTTTACATGGGGCATTCGGTGCGATGAAATTTTCGAGCGTCCTGGATTTTGGATCGTACGTGAGTACGAATACAAATCCTAGAAGAAACAAATACTTCCACAGCATTTGTTATTAACGTGTAAATAAATTTAGTTCGAGTACATCAAACCACCCATACCATTCTCGATGCGGAGGATGTTGTAGTTCACGGCATACACGTCTTGTCCCGCGGTGAAAGAACCACCGGTAGACACGAGGCGCGCGGAATCCAATCGGCTGAAGTTAAGAGAACCGGTTGGTTGCAACTTGGATGTTTCGAGGCAGAATGGGTACAAGAAGTAGTTACCCGCATCACCTTCGATGGACGAAGCCGTGGTGTGATAGTACAGAGACGTTTCCGTGTAGTGTGGCACAGTTGGCTTGGAATCCGTGACATCCGTACCGTTAATTTGGAGCTTAATGCTACCCGTGGCAATACCCAAAGCTGTGGCATCAAACACATTGGACGACGCCAAGAGCTTGATTGGGTGATTGAAGTTAAGTTCTTGTATAGCACTACCGGATGCGATAGACTTTTGGGTTTGGGTGATCACCATGTTTTGTGGGAGCGACGCCAAAGTGGTGCGTTCATCGGTATCCAAGTAGATGTACTGTGCGTGCACTTCATAATCATTCGCCGCTGGCGTGTTCCACGTGATACGCAATTCCACGTCGTGGTACTGGAGTGCGATCAATGGGATCGCGGATTGCCAGTTTTCACAGAAAGAGAAGCGAAGTGGATAGAATCGAGTGGTGCTCGTAGAAGAGCGGTCTGGACCCTTGCTTGTGTTTTGAGCCATGATAGTTGGTGCGATGTACTGGGAGAAATGCGATGTTTGATCATCAATGACTTGACCACCAATCAAGAGTTCGACCTTCTTGATTCGGCTCGCCCATTGCGCCTTGGTGAGCGCAGCTGGGGTACGTTGCGTGATGTAGCAGTAACCGAGGAGATCACCCTTGCGTTCGAAACGAACGGTGGAGATACCACCCGCAGTTGGGGTGCCCTGGAGCACTTGGCGCTCCACAGTTTGGGCGAAGTTCGTGTGACGACGATAGTTAGAGCGGAAGAAGCTGACTTCGGGTTGACCGACGAGATGCGCATCTTGGGCACCGACGGCGACGAGTTGGGCAATACCACCAGACATTTTATATATATTGAGGTTATTTTTTTATGTGGGGTTATCACATGAATAAACATACCATTGCTCTGATGTTATCTACCATCGCTGGGTATGCATATTATCAAATCATGGAGGCATCGTTACCAACCGAGTCGAACTGTAGTTACATGGCGGCACCTGTGACGGATCTGTTGGCGTTTATCTGGGGTTTCGTGCTCGTGGCGTACGGATTTCAATACGATAACGCGATTTTGACGTTCATGGGTGCGAGTATCGTCGTCGAACACGTGTTTCAGTTGAAAAGAAAGGTATAATTTTTACAATCTGGAGAGATTCTAAAAATTAACGGGAGGATGATTCGAACATCCGACTTCCGGGTGACCTGATAAAACACGTGTGTTTTATGGGCCCGACACGCTAAACCTCTGCGTCATCCCGTTTGCACCAAAGGAGATTTGAACTCCTGGCCTCGCGCTTACTAAACGCGCGCTCTACCCCTGAGCTATTGGTGCCTTTTTGAATTAATAACTCCGTCTCGGGGTTTCGATCCCCGTACTTTGAGGTTAACAGCCCCACACTCTTCCGATTGAGTTAAGACGGAATGGGTCCGGCCTACCCGATTCGAACGGGTGACCCATGGAGGATTCATTTCATACCACTACAATCCATTGCTCTTCCATCTGAGCTAAGGCCGGATAAAGCTCCCACCTGTATTCGAAACAGGGTTGTTGGATTTGCTTCAATATTATTCAAAGTCCAAAGTGATGACCACTACACTATGAGAGCTTGGGTTGAAGAGGGGTTCAAACCCCCACTTCATTAGTATTACTTTCCTTTTCTTTAAGCTCTTTTGTATATTTAAAATGATACATCACTAATGAGAATAAACCCGCCGCCACATTTGTGATGGTCATGGGTACTACCTCGTAATGTATGGAATACACGAGTGCAAACACACTCGCGAGAAGATTTAGGTGTAAAAAAGAGTAATTTATTGCCTTCGCGTCGTGATTTTTATAAACGTGTATGACTTCCGGAATAAACATGATGGTTATGAGTATCGAACTCGCGAACCCAAACACATCTATGATGTTCATTTCGACTTCTTTAATTCATCGATTTCTAGTTTAAGCTCTTTTATGGCTTCTATGAGAAGACTCACCATGTTCCCATATGAAACAGAGTAATTCGTGTCTTCCGAACCGTGTACGACCTCTGGAAGCACGGTCATGACTTCTTGTGCGAGAACACCCGTGTGTGTTTTATCATCATCTGTATCTGTTCGCTTATACGTGTATCCGTTTATGGAACACACTTTGTTGAGTGGATCTTTAATTTTAGATATATCAGTTTTTACTCTTTTATCTGAGTATGCTGTTACGTCACCAGTTGCGAGAATATTACCACTCACGTGAAGTTTTTCGCCATATCGGGTCGTATGGGCCACTCCACACCCATGAGGTTTCCGTCCTCGTCGAGGTCGGGTGAAGACATGCCCGGAAGGTCCCTGAGGTGTTGGCGGTAACGACCCCACTGTTTACGTTTTTCGTCATTTATGGGGTAATCTGGTGTGACATACTTATCGGTCGTGTTTATGAGTGCATCCCTTTCTGCACGAAGCTTTTTCATGGCGTCTTCTTTACGTTGACGCTCTGCTTCCATTTGAGCCAGTTGTTCGGGGGTTGGAAGAACGGGTTCCTCGTCCATTTATATTATATTCGCACAATTTTTTTATATTAGACAAAGGTTATGATAACTTTACCGTCAACGTTGTCGGTTTGATTTAATTCTGTAAATTGGAAGGTTACCGAACTATCGAAGTAAGATCCACCGCCACCACCGAAACCACTGGCGCTCGTCCCACCACCACCTCCACCCGAGTATCCACCACCTCCACCTCCACCCGAATAAGAACCACCGCCACCACCGAAACCACCATTTACACCATTGTTAGTACCATCGCTATAACCAGTTCCACCGTAACCACCACTTAAAAAACGGGTACCTCCGGCTGCAAAACCTGGGCTGTCTAAACCATTACCTAACCATCCCGCACCAGCACCACTATAACTACCATCCTCACCCCCATTACCATCGGTACCTCCGGCACCAGGATTAGTACGATTACCTCCAGTACCATTTATAGAGTTGACATTTGGATCGGCGCTCGTTGGTCGTGCATATTGACCACTACCACCCCCACCACCTGCAGCAATCAAAAGTCTTGATGTGGTACTGTTATACACAAACGTACCACCACCACCTCCTCCGCCGCGTGAACTATTTGGATTATTGACCCCCATTTGCCCCACGAGAATTCTAATGTAGTCACCTTTGTTGAGATTAAATCTACCCCTGATTCTAGCCCCTCTACCACCATACTCTATTGTACTCGTACCCGAGAGGTAAGCATAGCCACCAGTAGCACCGTACGCATCGATTTGATACGTCCCAGTTTGAGGTACAGTCCATTGTTGAATACCAGTGTACGGCGTCACGGTAAAATAATTGACATTGTCGGTCCAACTGGGTGTGTACGCACTTCTAAGCTGTGTGAGTGTGGGACCGGTTCGACCCGTTTGGCCCGCATTGGTGAACGTGTGTGAACTGAATTCATATAATCTGTCAATAGTCTCGATCGTAAACGTCAAATCCGTATACGCAGACGTATCCCCTGTATCCGTCGCTCGGATGGTCACGGTACTCTGGGTTCCACCAGATTCCGTACTCGTTCCAGAAATGCTACTCCCCGAGAGTGCGAGTCCACCCGGAAGACTTCCCACTACCGAATAACTGACGGACGAACCACCGAGGAAATCCGTCGCGGATAATGTGAGTGTAGTGGACTGCGACGTATAGAAAGTCTGTGTACTCCCACTCGCCGGGGACGACCAAGTTGGGTTCCCAAACCCAAGTGTCGTTGTACTCTTAGTTGTGAGTCCAGACCCATTCGTCACGACAATCCTATAAGGTCTGTTTTCGAGTTGACCCGACACCAAGGTACCTATTGTGAACCGAATGGTCTCAGTATCAACAAACGTAAAATTGGTTATATCGTACAAAGTTCCGTTGGCCCCTTCGAGTTGAACACTAGTCTGAGCATCAAAAAATGTACCGGTGACCGTGATGACCTCAGTCGTCACATCGGCGTATGTGGCTGGGTTGGGACTGAACGAAACTATACTCGGAGGCGTCGCGATGGAAGTCCATCCACCCGTTGTGTACGTTTCAAAATAATCAGTCGTAGAATTGTATCTAAGCATACCCACGACACTCGAGGCTGGACGTTCGTCGGTCGTACCTGTGGGTACGATGAGTGCATCCGTGGATTTTACATCGAGAGTCGCCCTCGGTTCCACGTTTGAACCGATGGTCATTTTGTGAGTGGAGTATATGTTACTCCCAATCTCGTTCCATGCATCGGCGGCGGATTGCACTTCGTAATCTTCGTCGTCATCCACAAAAATATCCGAAATTTCTTTGGTATCATCGATACTTTTCGTGTACGCTTTCCAGTGTTGAAGTTGTAAATCTGCGAGTGCCGTGATACCGTCGTTAGGGAATCGTTGTTGTGCGTATGTGAGTGCATCGGTTCTAACATCTGCCTCATTCGTGACATTTTCGACGTTAGCGATCGCGAGTTCACGAACGACTTTAGGGACTTTATCGACTTTACGGCGTTTAAACTTCATTTTACCGTTTTCAAAAGCAATCTTTGTTCGGTCACCGATCCACATGGAATTGTTCGAAACGAACAAATCCCTTATTTTGAATTCGGGTGAACCGATATCATACACGTCATTCGCCGACGGTATGATGTGCCCACCCATGGCGTAATCCCCGCGAACATCTAGCGTGGACAAGGGGGTATCCGTGCCTATACCTATCTTGCTGGTCGTTGTGTCCACAAAAAGATTAGACGTACCCACTTGAAGATTTGAACTGAACGTTTTAACGCCACCTATGGTTAAATCGGAAGACTCCAGATTATCGATTCTGGTCGCATTGGACGACAAATCTGTGGTGAGATTATCAATTCTGGACGCATTAGATGACAAATCCGTGATGACATTATCGATTCTGGTCGCATTGGACGACAAATCCGTGATGACATTATCGATTCTGGTCGCATTGGACGACAAATCCGCGATGACATTATCGATTCTGGTCGCATTGGACGACAAATCCGCGATGACATTATCGATTCTGGTCGCATTGGACGACAAATCCGTGATGACATTATCGATTCTGGTCGCATTGGACGACAAATCCGTGATGACATTATCGATTCTGGTCGCATTGGACGACAAATCCGTGATGACATTATCGATTCTGGTCGCATTGGACGATAAATCCGTGATGAGATTATCAATTCTGGACGCATTAGATGACAAATCCGCGATGACATTATCGATTCTGATGACGTTAGACGCGAAATCAGAAACATTTGAAGATTGGATGTTTGTTAACGCGGAGCCGTCGCCCGAGAAATATGTGGCTTGTATGTTCCCAACCACGTGTAATTCACTCGAGGCATCCGTCGTACCTATACCGACGTTTGCCGTGTTATAGTACAGCGTGTCTGGATCCTTGATCCAATACGAAGAATCAGCCCCACCGTATTCGATACCATTTTGGTAAATAGTACCGGTGATATGTATGTCTCCAACCACATCTAATTCATATTCCGGTGAAACTTTGTTTATACCGACGTAACCGTTTACCGTGTCTACAGAGAGATTAGAATTCCCCACGATAAAATTTGATTGAATGTACGCATTACCCGCGGTGACTAACACGTTGGAAGCCGCGTCATCCATGTGTACAGCTCCACCAATGGAAAGTTTGTATGAAGGTGCTGCGTTCGCTATGCCAACTCTCGATAAGGTTGTGAGCGATGTACCCGTATTGTTAAATTTAACCGTGTTTGTGGTCGTAGCACCTATGTCCGTAACCTCTTGTAAAGTGGCGTTGAGTGTGTAGTCTTCACCCACCGGGTCATATCCGGCGGAACCTTCTATGATTCTCAGTGTGCTGGTGGTGTGGTTTTTTTCATAGATATTTGAAAATTGTCCCGAATTGCCTAGGTAAGGCATCGCTACTACTATTAATTACCAAATAAAATACCAGCCATACCATTCTTCACCTTGAGAATGTTATAGTTGACCGCGTATACAGTTATCTTTTCTCCTGTTCTGTTCAATCCTCTTTGGACATTTCTGAGTGTGATCTTCGCGTCGTCGAGGCGACTGAAATTACACGTACCCGTGGGTGTGTAACTCGAGGCGTTCTTACAGAAATGGAAGGCGTAGTACCTCGTGTAGAACGGGCAGTTTTCGTTTTCATCGAACTGGTTGATCCCGAACTTACTGTGTTTGTAGTTTTGAATGGAGTGAAAGTAGAGCGGAGACATATTTTCCACAAGAGCAGTGGAGTTGAGGTAGATATCCGCCGTATCGAACGTGAACTTATCGTTGAGAAGAATACCACTCTTCGTGGGGTGTCCGAAAAATAGGGACTTCACGGGGTGATTGAAGAACGAGATGTCGAGATTATCGGACGTGTCGTACGTTTGTTTTTGTACTTGGGTGACGATGAAGTCGTGCGGCGTGTCCACGAAGAATTTACGTTCTTCTGTGTCGAGATACACGTAATTCCCGTAAAGTTTTATGTCGACGGCTTGTGTTGCGTCCGCAAAATCTATTCTGAGCTCGATTTGGTGGTACTGAAGAGCGAGGAGGGGCAAGAACATCTCGTGATCGCAAAAGTAAAAGTGGAGAGGAAGGAACCGGGTGTTCGACGTCGAGGTCGCGTTGTTAATTTCCTGGGACTTCGTGTACGTCTCGGCCATGTAGTTCTGCCAGATATCGGCTATGAAATCGAATGGTTGGGAATCAACCTTGGTTCCACCGATGTAGAGATGGAAAGTGGCACCCGTGAACTTTGATACGATGTCTTCACCCTCGAGCCAGAGTCCGTCGAGAAGATCCCCGTAGGACGGGATGATCACGGTGGAATCTTTATTCGTGATGACCTTGATGAGCTTTGGCGCTTGGGAAAAGTTTTTGTGTCTCGTGTACTTGGTTCTGAAGAGGGAAACACCCGCGGAATTCGTGATGTATGCGTCCTGGGCGCCTTTCGCGGCGAGTTGAATGAGTGAACCAGACATATCTAATATTGGGGGAGGTTTTCTTTGCGGCGAGGAACACTCACTCACCGGAGAGAAAATGGGTAGTTAGTTATTAGGGTGTATTTCAATCCCCTTTCTACTATAATATTCGCGTTATGTTCATGAAGTTCCCTAAAATCACCTTCTTCGTACGTATTGAACTACACCGAAACGATTTTGATTTCTTCAATGTCCATCTTGACTTGATCGAACACGAGATTTTCGACGAGCGTGGAATCGTATAAAAAGTCATTGACGTTGATACCAAGACTCGTGCCGAGCTTACACGCTGTTACCATCTATGGTTTCATTCAATCTTTGGTAAATACACCTTTTGTGCTCTGGGATTTGCGTCCAGTACACAAAGTGAGCGGGAAAGGCATCTATTATGATGACGACATTTAAAAGTTAAGGGTAATTAGCCACAATGGTACGTCACGCCCACAAAGGCGGCTATATATACTTCTTCATTTGCTAACAATTTAGTCGTATACTCCTCCTCTGATATCTGGGTGCCATCTGGTAGGAGGTATCGGACTTTGTATTGTGCTTCAGTTTCACCGGAATCTTCCCATTGGATCTGACCGTATTCGTCGAGGATATTAACATTTTCTTCATATTGTTCGAGTTTATAATCTGATTGAGTATCTGGTTCTAATTTATTATATTCGGATTCTTTTATAAAGTTTTCACCATATCTATAGTAGTTTACAGTTTTAAGTTCTTTTTTAATACTATACTTTATTCTCGGTGTCACGGTAAAATCACAATTCATGGTTATCTTAGCCACTGTATAATTTGCTAAAAACTCCGAATCTTGTTTCATACCGTATCCAGGGATGTTAGAAGATGTCACGTAATCACCCGATTCGAGTGGTCCATTTTGATTAGAAATCCACATGGCACCTTCACCGATAGAGTTAATGAATATCCTATCGTCACCCTCTTCTTTATATAATACCGACGTAATTCGACCATACTTGTCTTCTCTATATTCTGGATCTTCGGAGCCTGATATAACGCCGAACACACTTTTATCATACGCCCTATTCGTGACAGAAACGTATGGGATAGTCTCGTTAATCGTTATAGCTTCTAACCCTCGCTCAACTTTGTTGTTGACTTTTATGTTTTCATTGTTATTTGCTGAGACAATGAGTCCTATAAATGTTTTTATGTTTATGGGGTTTACACCTTTAACTATATTCCTGTGTTGACCAGTGAAAGTATTAGCATTAACTTTTGCTCCCTTTGATTCGTCATTTTCGAACATAATGGTCAGCTTTACAGGATTCCCAGTGTATTCTGTGTTCGACAACCAGTATAAGTTTGTGTTCCAAGTATCGATCGCATTCCCAGCAATATACCAATTACCGCCACCACGATACCATCTACAGTATGATGAATACGTATAACCATCTATTCTGATGTCTTCATTTGAATGTATTGTAAAAGGCGTGCTAGGGTTAGTCGTACCTATGCCAACGTTGCCCCTAACGACGGCCGACCCCCGCACATCCAACTGCGCCCTCGGTGTCGTGCCTCCCAAACAGAGAGCCGTATCGGTGAGATTGATGGCCTTCCCGGTGCGTCCGAGAGCGTACTCCATTGCGACCTCTTCGGCCGTGAGGGCGACACCACTCCATATTTTAAAGTTGGAGATGGAACCTTGAAAATTTTGACTTCCACTCCCGTTCGAACCGATAAATATTTCAGCATCATATAAGTTCAGGTTGTCACCATAGTTGGCACCACCGGTCGTTAACGTTTGTTTAACATTATCAACGTAAATTTGTCTACCGGTACCACTTCCGTTATATGTGAATACTACATGATGCCACGTAAATTCAGAAGGTTTCGTAATTTCAACGCGATTGCTTCTGAAATCAAATCCAACAATAGCATCATGAGACGAAATATCAATTCTCTCGTTATCTTGGGATCTTCCCATAAAAACCCACATTTCATAATCACTACTTTCTGCCTGTCCCTGATAAATCCAAAATGAAATACTCAAAGTAGCATTTCCGGAGATACCAGGAGGTGAATTTGTCTTGATATAATCCCCTGTGCCATCAAACGTGAACGCCCGGTCTGTGGATGAGTACGTCGCATTACCCTTGAGTGTCCCACCATTCCCCTCACCCGAAATGTCCACCACCGTCGTCGTCGAGACCGCCGAATCCACCGTGGTATCGTAGTGGACCACGAGGGACTCCGCCCGTGGTGTCTCCGCCCCGGCGGCGTGTCCGGAAACACGCGGGAGGGTCAGAGCCTTACCCAATGTGAGGTGTCCGTCCTCGAGAGAGGAGGGGGCGGGGGTACCAAAGAACTTGAGTCCACCAACGGACATCGCAATAGATCCAGCGTTGTGAGTAACGTGAAATACGTAATATTTGTATGGTGGATGGGAAGTATCGATTGTGTTAGTTGTTCCAGGATCCTGACTCCCAGTTTGGTTCGTAACTGTTTTCAATATATACCAATTGCTATCATCGTTTGAACCAATGATTCTAAATCCGGTTGGGTTTTGTTCATCACTTCCAGGTGCTCCTGTGTAATTGTATCGTCCTTGTACAACTAAATTATCAAGTTTGAATTTATGTGGAAACTCTATTTTCAACCATTCACCACCAACAGGGCTTGAATCTGAATTTGCTTGGAATGACATTATACCGGTATATATGCCATCAGTACCGCCATACCGATGGTCGGTGCTGGAATGAGCTGGATTCCAATAATTATCATTAGTCGCATCATTAATATCATCGAATACTTTCCAAGCTTGTGCTCCACCGACACCATTATTTGATCCTTCAGAACTCTGACTCACTCTGAACACCCCATGTCCCTCCATGTAGTTCTCAAAACCAGTCATCGCCTTCGGTGGATACTCCTGCAAAGTCTCGTTCCCCGCAACCTCGAATCTGGACGTCGGGTGGGCCACGCCCACCCCCAAGTTGCCCTTGTGGAGGGCCACCAAGTTTTGGCGGTGTCCAAAGCGGGGGGCGTCGTATTCATAGAGTTCCCGGACCTGGTCGGCATTGAGGGCCTTCCCAAAGAGGCGGAAGTTGGAGATGGAACCGTCAAGTGGATCTACACCTGAGTCAGCAGGTCTATGACCTATAATAATGCTTGTATTTTGAGGTAAACTTAATTGTGTACCACTTGTATAAGAACCACTAAGTTTTTGAGAATTCAAGTATATATCATCTTGTGCATTTGCTTTTTTCACAACGACAATGTGATACCATCTATCTTTCATGAGGGAAGCATAACCTCGTGTATTCGCACCGCCGCCAGATATAGAAGTTTGAAAATATCCAGATGTATTGTAATAGAATGCGGTTGTGTCATAGCTTGTGGTTTCGGGTCCTATTTGGTAAAAATGTACGTTTTTTAAAGTGTCTATCTTAACCCAAAATGAAGTTGAATGTGTCCAATCTCCAGACTGATTAGTTATACTTCCTGTAATTTTAGCATTCTGAGTTCCATCAAACGTGAACGCATTGTACTCCGTGTCGAAACCCATGCCACTTTCTAGTGTCCCCGTTACCCCCGAGCCTGAGAGGTCATAGACATTCGAACTGTCCGCGAAGCTGTACGAATTACTGTCGTTGGCGTCCCAGTACACCTCGAGGTGCTGCTGCCCGGGCTTGTTCGGGATGCTCCGGTGAACCACGTCCACGGAGGTGTCGCCTTCTTCGGTGCCGTAGAGTTCCCATTCACCAACAGATATACCTGACGACAAATCATATCTTTCCGTGGCTACATACGCGAAATACTTAAAATATCGTATTTCATTAATCACATGAACTTGGGGTGTGTGTCTATCCGGAATGTATTGTTCCGTGTAGGAATATAATCGTGTCCACGTGTCCGATGCATTCCTTTTTCCATAAAAGACACCGCCTTTCGGCACGTGTACGTAATTAAATTGTGTCCACAGATGTGTTTCTTTCAACTTAATAGGTTTGGGTAATTCGATCGTAATCCACTCACCCAAGACGGTTTCACTCGAAAGTCTTTCAGTTCCTACGTATGTATTACTTGTTCCGGTATAATAAGAACCACCGGTGTACCAACCTACATCACTACTGTTCCCACCTTTCAATCCGTTGAAGGCTTTGTATGGGTAATAGGTAGAATTAAAATTACTCGCACTCACCGTGTAACCCGCCGTGGTCGCCGCCGTCATCGCCACCTCCGGATACTTCGTCAGTGGCCTATCGTGCTTGGGCAAGTCCATGACGACGTCATCCCCCGCGAAGAATTCCGCACCCTTGGCCATGCCGAGAGAGCCAGCCACCTGCAACTTGGCGGACGTCGGGGCGGCACCCACACCCGTGGCGGCTTCGAAGAGTTCGATTTCGGCGACGGAAAAATTCACATACGGGCTATCCACTCCCGCCGCAATGGTTTCTGCTAAGAAGACATACGATGAGTAACTATGTGTCGCATGTACATCTACTCTGTTAGGTTCGTTATCCGTCCAACTATTCAGGTTTAGGTTTGAGAATGAACCTATTTGAGTCCATGTGACATCATCATTACTCGCAAATACGCGCCCTGATTGAGGAGCTCTAAGCCTATATCCACCAAGTTGATTGTAAAAATTGAAGTGTGATAATATGATGGACTGTGGAAGTTTTATTTTAATCCAAGAACCATTTACCCCTTCGAATGAGTCCGTGCCATTCGCGACACCATTTACATAATTACTATCACTTACCCAATTATCGGTTGCATTAGAAATAGTATTGTTGAATGCTTTATAAGCAGTTGAAGAATAGTTATAAGAACTAGAACTCGCAACATACCCCTCACTCTCATTGGCCTTGAGGGGCACCTTGGGCCACTTGATGTACCCCGTTTGGAGGGTCTCACTCGAGAGGTCACCGGAGATGTGCACGTTCTCCATGCGGGTCACCGGCTTTTCGGCGAAGAGGCGCCATTCCATAAAATCTAAGTATCCTCCATCATCGGTCAAATTCGACACACACATTCTGAAGTATTGATAGGGTGTTGTGGCGTTAACGTCGATACGTGTCCACGTAGAGGTTGTGTATGTTTTACCACTGAACTCCGTGATTTTGTACCAGTGTTCTCCGTCGTTTGAACCAAGGATAGTACCTGTAGCCGGTGATCGGTCAGTACCTGTAGGATACACATTTGAATGACTGAGAAGTATAGGATATGGGAGTTTGAGTTGTAACCATTCACCAACGTGGCGAGTTCCACCAACATCGGTTGTTGAATAAGTACCATTGTGTGCATATGGAGTAGTCGTCGAATACGACGTAGTGCTCGACGCCCAACGACTATCAGTGGTGTAATCAAAGGCTTCCCATGGAAAATAACCATTGTCACCTGTATAATAACTACTCGCACTCGCCTCGTAGGTCCCGTGACCCTCCACGTAGGTGTGGTAGTCCGTCATGGGTTCCACCGGATGTTCGGTGAACCCTCGCTCCAGACCCGAATCGATGACTTCATTCGTTGAACTGTTCCACGCCACGATATTTGCCGAGGCATTGGAGTACGTGAGTGTTGCGTTGAGTGTTCCGACATTGGCGGAGCCAAGGACGTCCAATTTGTACGCTGGTGCGTCCGTCCCCACACCAACATTCGAGGTTGTCGTATCCACAAACAGATTGGCCGTTCCAACCTCAAGGTTTGAGGTCGTGACCACGTTACCAGCCACCACATTACTGTTCACCGTGACCGCGGACACCGTAGACGCACTGATGGCATTGGACCCGAGGATTTCTCCGTACACGCCTGACGTGCTCACGAGGTCTCCACTGAATGTCCCCGTAGACGCACTGATGGCGTTGGACCCAAGGATTTCTCCGTACACGCCCGACGTGCTCACGAGGTCTCCACTGAATGTCCCCGTAGACGCACTGATGGCATTGGACCCAATGATTTCTCCGTACATGCCCGACGTCGCCACGACGTTCGTGGACTTTGTGTTTCCCGCGACATCGAGGGTGGCTGTGGGTGCGTTCGTGCCTATCCCGACGCTTCCGCCGATGTACGCGATGTTACTACTGTTTGGATCCTTGAACCATTTGTCGCCGTTGATGAACTTGAGGTTCTTGATTTTGCGGGGCGCCGAGGCCCCCGCCTCGTGGTAAAAGACGACGTAGCCTGGATCGTCTCCGTAAACGCGGGGTCTAGGACCACTGGTATCCACGTAGTGGTACACGGCTTCGCCATCGACCGCGACCGCGAACGTGTCCCGTTCGAAGAGTACGAACAATTTGCGCCATGCACCCGTGTTGAGTGTACTGGGGAGCGTCGCGGAATCGATCTGGGTCCCATCGTACGAGAGCGTGAGCGAGGTTCCATCGAGACCCAACGTGTACCCATTGGTGATGGCGGTGTTCGTATTGTTAAAAAAGTTGAGCTTAAACGTGTGGTCCCCGAGCCCATCAGTTGCTGGTTCGAGATACACGTCTGCGGTGAATGCCCACGCATTGGGAAGTTTGAGTGCCCAATTGTGGTAGGTCGTGGCACTACTGTATTCGGTCGTGTCCGAAAGAAGAACGGTGTTTCTGGCGACATTATTGAGAACCGTGTCGAACCCGGTCGCCTGTTGAAACTCCAGTTTGGAAACACGCACGATGGCATTCGTTATGTCCAAAATACCATTCGGTGTGTTTATCGACATTTAATATATTGGGAGAGAATTATTAAATGTGAGTGACTCACAGTGGAGAAAGACAACTCCTAGGGAGTTGGGGGAAAGACATCTATTATGATGACGACATTTAAAAGTTAAGGACAATTACCTTTTAAATGTGGATCGAAAGTGTCCTCGAACATTCTCAAAGAGAACTTGAACTTCTTGGTCTAAATCATATCGGTCTCGATGCGACGGTTCTCGACTTCATAAAGGGACTCCACGAAAAGTTAGGAAACCAACCGTCCGCCATGATGTCCGTCGTGAAGTACGTCGAACAACTCATCAATAAGAAGCCCATTGCACCCATTACTGAAGCCGACTTTGACCAGGATGGTCGTTGTAAACGCTACGAGTACATCTATAGAGCCACGGATGGCAGGTACTACAACGACCGGGCCGTTGTTTTTAAGAAGGGACTGGACTCTCAATACATTTATCAAGGTCAAAATAGGTCCAAGAGAGAAATAACACTGCCCTATATTCTACACGAGGACGTGGTCGCACTGGACGTGCATGGCCTTGATGCCACCCTCTAGTTCTCTCAAATACGTGGGAACCTCCCTCGTTTGTTGGGTATAGTGGGATTGTAAGTTTGAAGTCACTGGTGCGATGGTCTGCACGACGTACGCCGCACGCTGCTCGGGTGTGAGGGCAGCGTACTGCTCCACGCGAATAGACGTGTTTGAGGCTTCATTGTAAAAGTTTGTGTACCCAGGGGTGACGACGTACTCCGTACTCAAGTTGGCGTATTCAGCATCTGTTATGTTGGAATACGTGACCTCCTCGACCACGGAGATGTTTGAGTAGTGCGTCACGACCTTTGTGTACTCTGTGTGCACATTGGCGTCATAGACATCTGAACTCACATTAGAGTAAACAATCACTGGCTCGTACCCTTCTATCTCCACGGGAGACGTATTGCTGATGTACACGGGTGTGTACCCTTCCTGGACGTCCGCGGCCAAGTTGGTGTATTCGCCAACTTGTACGTTCGTATAGACATTGACACCGTCATAGATGACGACATTTGAATAGTGGGACACGGTATTGCCCTCGTAGTGCGAAATGGTACTAGAGGTCCAATAACAGTTCTCTACGTAGCCCGGCTCCTCAGTTTCACTCGTCGTGAGCACGTTGGACTGAGTGACGGAGACGATGTTTGAATAGTAGGTCTCTGTCTTCGAGTTTGCAAACTCACAACAATCACAAATGGTGACTACCGCTGGTTCACCCTTGGTGAAATAGCCCTGGATACTAGATGCCACGAGACCATCACCCGGTTGTAGTGGACCGCCTTCATCGGTGACCCAAACACTTTGGGCCTTCCAGGTTTGCGTGTCTTCATCCCACTCGTACCTGTTCTTGTCATCTGGTCTGGCTACTGGTGGATACCATTGAAGGTTATCATCAAGGGTCCACGATGGATAGGGTTGAGGTCGCGAGAAGTTATCTTTGTCTGGGTGGTAGATGTATCCCTTACCTGCGTATTTTTTACCTGGAGTATTTTTGTACGTTCTTACCCATGTTCCACCCAGACGATTTTCACACCAAAGTTTACTCTCTGCCAAAGAAACTTTAATGACTTCGTTGGTCTGAGGGTCTATTTCTGCGAAGTGAGGCATATTCTATACTTATGTGAGATATCTTATTATGACAATTCCGTCACCACCATCGCCACCCGTGTTCAATTCTGGGTCAGTACCACCTCCACCGCCACCTGTATTATCTGTGCCATTTTCTGCGTTGACACTAGTACCACCACTGCTGTAACCATATGTTGTTCCCGCACCTCCACCCCCTTGGCCACCAAATCCACCGTATGTTTCTCCAGATGGTCTAGTGTAAGTCGTATTGTCATTCTGATTTAAACCGCCGCCACCACCACCCGCATAATACGTTGCTGTACCTGTAATACTAGATTGGACACCGATACCACCATTTCCACCGTATATTTCAAATCCATCATTACCAGCCCCACCCGCACCACCTCCACCACCGGCGCCACCTAAACCCGATCTACCGGCACGACCACCACCATTACCTTGTCCAGACGTACCACTTGTTCTAGTTGAAGAATTGTTGTCATACCCATGCCCACCTCCGGAACCACCATCCGAACCAACGCGAGAACTTGCATTTCCACCACCACCTTTCCCGCCACCATCAGCAGTGTACCCAAGTGCTGTACTATCGGTACCACTAAAGGGATCGTCTTTTGCATTGTTACCCCCTCCACCTCCACCGGCACCCCCAGGACCGACTGTGATAGCATATGTACCTGCTGTTAATGTGATACTACCAGTCAAGAGACCACCGGCACCACCCCCACCCGAACCCCCACCCCCGCCGCCAGCAACGATGAGGTATTCAACATCGCCCCCAGAATACACCATGAAGTCGTCATCAGTCGTGAATGTGTGAATGGTATATCCATCGGCGTATGTCACTGTACCACCCGATGCACTCACACCCCCGATAGTCGACCAAATTGTCCCATTGTACACTTGTAATTTATTTGAAGATGTGTTAAACCTTATCATACCCGTGGTACCAGCTGCTGTACCGTCGATTGGTATGCGTAAAGTTTTATCCACTTGCAAAGGCGCCGCGATGTGGACCGGTTGTGCGATGACGTTGCCGAGGCGACCCATATCGTAGAGTCGCTTGACCTCCGTGGCCGTGAGGGCGACGTCGTAGAGTTTGAAGTTGGAGATGGAACCGTTGAATGCATTACTACCACTTGTTGTTGCACCTATAGAGAAGTTCGTCCCAGTTATATTTGGTGTAAGTGATGAGGAGTGTGTAGTACTTATAGCAGTTCCGTTTATGTATACCTTGACATTCGAAGACGTGAAGGCTCCACCAACGTAAGTAACCACCGCATGATACCATATATTATCTTGTACGACAAGTGAAGATGTTACTTCCTCTCCATATATTGAAACTGTGAACTTTTTGTTGTCACGGAACATAATTAAAAATGCTTGTGATGCTGCTGCAGTTCCCATAAATGTTAGGTAATCATCATCTGCTGCGATGTCTGATTTAAACCAGAAACTTTGTGTATGTGCCCACCCCCCTGTCCCTGTACCACTTCCAATTAAGTAATCATCCGTCCCATCAAACACCAACGCCTTCTCCGTCACATTATACGACGCTCCGTTATACATGAGACCATCCAAGCCCCATCCACTCGTATCCCGAACCACCTCGTTCTCCGTGGGGTTCGTCGAGGTGTTGTATTCCACCACGAGCCTGTCCCGTCGGGGTGTGTCGTCCGCGTCGAGCGGTGGCCCGATGCGAGGCACCGTGAGGTTTTTGGTGAGTTTGAGTTCCCCGTCGTGGAGGGTGGATTGACCACGCTCGCGGGTGCCGAAGAGGCTTATGTTACTCAAAGTAACTTCTTGATCACCACTTCCTCCTCCTTGGTTTTCTTCCCAAATAAAAACGTATTTACTGTAATACGTATCCGAGTACACATAAAATGGACTTGAAGTCGATCCATAACCCGGTGAAGATACGTTATCAAATATCTTCAATAATGTCCATGTATCGTTTCCATTCGTACCATAAAATGAAAACTTTCTTGGAAACTCATATTCATGTTGTGAGTAAGCGCGCGACGTAATAACAAAACTTTCAATCTTTGTTTTATATGGCATCTCGATTCCAACCCATGGTCCGTCTGGAAAAGTACCGTTGCCATTAAATTTTATTATACCTGTGTTTGTACCACCATTGTATATACCATCTGTACCGTATTCCTGGCTGTCATTTACCCAAAGATTATTTACATTTTTATCGAAAGCATGCCATGCTCCATATCCCGAATTAAAAATTACACCGTTGGGTGAAAATGTTCGAAACACCCCATGTCCATCCATGTAGGTCTCATCGGCCGTCATCGCCCTCGGTGGGAACTCCTCCGATTCGTGAGCCTCGTCCATCACTGTCAAAGCCGCCTCCGGTTCCGTCGTCCCGATACCCACGTGTCCCTTGTACACTGAGACGGACGACGTCGCCCGTCCGAACTGGTCCTTTTGGGCATCCCACAGTTCGAGGGCTTGCTCCTCGTGCAGGTACTTGTCGTACACCCGGAAGTTCGCGACCTTACCGTCCAAGCCCTCGCCGACGTGGGCGACGATGTCGAGGTCTTCTTCGGTGCCGTAGTATTCAATATTATCAATGGCGAAATAATCATTTTGACCCGCTATTTTGCGTACAACTAGTGCAAAATATTTATAGTAGGTCGTAACAGTATCGGCCGAGTAGTTAGTGCCTGTATCTGCTGGTGTGGCACCCACTTCAGACAAAAGTTCGGTCCAATTTGAATCGTCATTTGAACCATACACTTTAAAGTCTTCTGGTGCACGCGTTGAATCGCCGTCTCGTGAATAAAGAGTCATGGATGTCATCAAAACTTTTCTTGGTAATTCGAGTTTTATCCACTCACCATTTTCCGCCCCGGTTCCCAAATTGATAGAGGCGTTATAAAGATAATCGGTGCCATTGTATTCAGTTAATCCAGTTTGATTAACCCAGCCTTGGTATACTCCAGAATTAAATATCCCATTGAAAGCTTTATATGGTCTGTAATCGTATGTAGCGTCATCTCTATAACTACTCGCCGTCACCACATACCCTCTTTGAGCGTACCCGGACATCGCGATGTGCGGATATTTCAGCACTGTCGACGAGACGGGGAAGCGGGTGGTGTCGTTCTCTTTGTGGCCGAAGATCTTGATTTCATTTATGTCCACACTGGTTGAACCACCACCACCTTGTATTTTTTCAACAACAAGTAAAAAGTACTTGTAATATTCACTCTTATTTGAATCCGATATAATGTATGTCTCTGAACCACCCTCAGCAACCGAGGTGGTGACCCATTGTAGGTCTCCATCGAATGCTTTAAGGCGATGCCACGTTGTTCCATCGTTGCTTCCAAGAACAGCACCCGCATATGGTCTCCGTCCAAAATAAGTTTGATTATAAGCAGCCGATGCAATATATACAGATTCTATTTTTAGACGATGAGGCATTTCAAGTTTTATCCATTCACCAATGTAGGTGGTGCCGTCGGCAACAAATGTCCCTTTCGTTGTATTACTCTCACTTATAACACCTGGGGAACCCGTATAATTTCCATCTGCGGTCCAAGCCTGCCACACATTAACAGTAGAACTACCGTCTGGGTTATCATTAAAGGCTGCATAAGCGAGTCGCACGTCACTTCCACCCGAACCACCTTCACTACTCGCACTCACCGTGTACCCACCCTGTGAATAATCCGTCATCGCAAAAGGTGGATAGTCCCCGAACGTGTCTTGCACTTGGGCGTCCCCCAACTTTCGACCGTCGAGGTAGCACGTGCGTAGACCCCCTGCGCCCTGTGTGGCGTACACGAGATTGTGCCACGTGTTCGAGGAGAGGAACTGGTTATCACCACCATCGATCCATCCCAAGTGTCCCGTTTCGGTCAATGAGATGGACGTCTTGGCGTCGCCCTCACCCGCTTCGGTCCCCACGTGGAACAGTGTGGCATTCGAGGTCACGTTGGCACAGTTAAACCACAGGGACACGGAGTGTGGGTGCGTCCCCTCCATCGCAAAGTCCCCGGTAGACATCGTGACGTTCGAGGTCGCGAGGGACGAGAACGACCAGGCGTTCCCGGAGAAACTCTCACTGTTATCGGTGAGTGTGTGTCCCTCACCGGAATAGTCCGTCGGGGTCGAGCCCTTATCGCCATCGATGTACAACTTCACACCCGTCGTATCCGGAAGGTTGAACTGGGACGTGATGGTGGTGTCCACGGAGGTGTCACCGGCGGGTGGGTCTTCTTCGTAGCCGTAGTATTCGAGTTCGATGATGTTCACTACACCATACGCGTTATTTGGTGTTAGCTTCTCAATAACAAACATTACATACGAGTAATAGTTTGTGTTTGTAATACCCGAAAGTGTCGTCGCAATAGAATACTGGTCGCCTTCAAAATTAATTTCACTCCATGTGACATCACCATTATTATATGTTTTTAGTAGATGCCAATTTGTTCCATCATTACTACCTAAAAACGTTCCTTCGTATGGTCTTCTGTCGTCATTAGTACCAGTGGGGATATTTTTATAACTTAAAATATTAATTTCATGTAGTTTGACCTTATTTGGAAACTGAAGTTTTAAGTAATGACCCGTATAAGAAGTGCCATTTTCATCTTGAAATGTTACACCACTTATCGGAAGACCGGTCGTCTGGTTATACCCGTTTTCACCGGCGTCTTCAGATGAATAAAAATACCCGGCAGTAGACACAGGGCCACCGTGTTCCCCCTTGCCATTAAAAACCCTGTATGCCTGTCTATCACTGTACACACTATCCGAACTCACCGTATACCCACCCTGTGTGTACGTGTTAGTCGTGTCATTCCCGTCAAACTCCCCTTCCGTAAAAACAATCTCCGGATACTTCCGCAAAGGCGGCGACGCCCGCGCGTGCGGACCCGTTTGGTCAACCACCGTGTTCCCACCCGTGATGGCCGCCGACGCCATCGCGACCTTCCCTCCGTCGATCGCGAACGATTCGGTGAAGAACCGAAGCTCCGTGAGCGATAAAGTCACGTTCCCGGATGTTTTCGTGGTCACGAGACCGTATTTTTTATAGCTCCCGGACGCATCGACGACGACCGTGGTTTCCCCTGATTCCCAATTTTTGAGTTCGGTCCACGTGATGTTATCGTTGGTCGCGTAGAGATTCGCCTTTTCAGTGTTCCCGGTGAACGTGAGGTGGCGAAGCGTTGTTTTATAAGGAAACTCGAGGGCGATCCAGTGACCCTGTTCCGTAGACGTGTGAAGACGCGCGGTACCCGGTACGTACACACCCGTACCCCCTCCACCTCCGTAATCGGACGACGTTGTCCAAGACGTCGCCCCGGACTTATCGAATGCATTTTCCGGGGACCCGGTGGATGCGGTGACTTTATAGACTCCGTGATTCGTGATGGTCGTCGAGGCACCCGCGAGCGCACTCGGGGGCTGTTCGGAAACGACCGCGAGTTTATTCGAAAAAAGACCGCCTGAATCTTGGAAGACCCCTGTGGAATCGTTCCACGTGACGAGATTGGACCCGATGGTGGCGAGTGGGAGATTGGGTGCATACACATTCCCCGAAACGGTCGCGGTGGTCGCAGTGAGTGTCCCGACATTCGCGGTGCCGTGCACATCCAAACCGAATTCGGGATTGCTTATTCCCACACCCACATTGGACGTCGCGATGACCTTCGTGGCCCTGGGGGTCGCGTTGGTAAAATCCAAGTAGCCGTTTGGCGTACTTACAGGCATTTAATATATCGGGAGAGAATTATTAAATGACTAGAGCGAACGTCGAAGACGTTTAGTTAGGGGCGACGGGCCACACGGGGTTTTCGGGGTCCGTTGTGTTCGACGGGAGGTCACGAAGGGCTTGGCGGTAAACTTTCCATTCTTCTATTTTTTCCGGTGTGAATGGTGAATCTGAAACAGATACAATCCAGTCACTCTCTTTCATGAGATGATTTCTCTTATTTCTAAACAAACGCCACTTTGTTTCTATCAAATTTAGCTTGTGTTTGTTTTGTTCATCTTCGTTTAAATCGAATTCTATTTCATTTGTGTCTGGGTTGCGTGAAATTATTACGAAACGACTATCAAGATGTTCTGGGACAATTATATGCTCTAGATTTTGGGATCTCTGCATGACATCAACATGAGAACCAGTATATCTATCAACTATTTCCAAAGTTTCTGGTATTATAGATATGTATGAATTCATATACTTATGAGGGAGATATTAAAAATCCGGAAAAGTGTGTGTGTGCTCTGTATATGGTATAAGTAGCATCATTTCTGTGGCCAATTGCAATTTGATTGCCTGAACTTAGTTTCAAGGTAACGCTGGAACTTGAGGCTCCAGTGCTTGGGTGCGACCATACGTATTCGTCGCCACCGAGTAATAATGAATCCCATGTACCACTTGAACTACTTCTATACAGAAACGAAAATTGAATACCATTAGAACTATTATTAAAAATTACTGCGTTCAATTGATAATACCCACTAACAGGAGCAGTAAATGCACCAGTTGAGGTTGAATATGATGAACCAACATTAAATTGGGTCTCTTCCAGAATAATCGGGGTGTCTTTATCGTAATTCGCATTCCCATTATCGCTATAAGCTAAAAAAGACGTATTTGCGTGTTTTATATACCCATTTTGATCTATGCGAACCTTTTCACTCCACGTAGAGTACTCGTCAGACGCGCTACTGTGTTTACTGAAACTCAGTCCGTATCCACCCGTCGCGATCTTCCAACGAGCTTGTGGGATATCGTTTATGATGATGTCAGATGCACCACCATTATTACCAAATATGCTTCGAGCGCCTTGTACGTGTAGAGGTGCTTCTGGATCCGTCCTCCCAATGCCGACGTTGCCACTACCAAGAAACGTGGCTATATTTTTATCGGGTGTCTTACCGTAACTATTAGCCACACTAGATCCATCATTTGCACAAATATCAAGGCGACCGTCTGGGCTAAGAGTATGGTTGTCATCAGAACCTAATTTGAAACCAACAGAGACAGAATTAACATCACCACCATCACCTCTACTTGTAAATCGCAAATACTCTGTTAAATTGTGAGTACCTACAAAATCACCTTCTGTGGCACCTGGGTCACTGTTCTTAGCACTCAAATGTAAGTATGTCGCAGGACTATTCGTCCCAATCCCCACATTCCCAGTGAGAGTGTCCACAAAGAGGTTGGCCGTGCCGACCTCGACGTTCCCGCTCACCGTTAACTCCTTCGAGACCTCAACGTTCCCACTCACCGTTAACTCCTTCGAGACCTCGACGTTCCCAGTCACCGTTAACTCCTTCGAGACCTCGACGTTCCCAGTCACCGTTAACTCCTTCGAGACCTCGACGTTCCCACTCACCGTTAACTCCTTCGAGACCTCGACGTTCCCACTCACCGTTAACTCCTTCGAGACCTCGACGTTTCCGGAGACCAACGCGTCCCGGCCTACCGAGACGTTCGCCGTCGTTTGGAGACCCGTCGTTCCGTTCGTAGAAATGATCGTGTCCCCAGTCGAATTGTTTTCGTTCGTCACGTGGTCGAGACCGTACGCGGCGACCACGGAGAATTGACCGACCTCGAGATTAGACACGGCCACGTTCCCGTGTATGTTCGTGTGAAAAAGTGTGGAATCATCGATCGTGATCGTGGTATCCGTGTGTTTCCCCGTGGTGTATCCGATCTCGAGTGTATCACTGGATTCATCGAAAATGATCGCGACGTTACTTCCGGTCGCCGTCGATGGACGCGCCATCACGAAACCTATGTCGAGCACGGCGGGGTCAGACGTGTTATTGTTCGCGAGACCGATGATGGGATCGTCGACGTTAACCGTGGTGCTCCGAATCGACGTGAGTTCCCCCGCGACTGCTAAGTTTCCGGTGACAATCACGTCGGTCGCCGTGAGTGCCCCGACATTCGCGGATCCGTGCACATCCAAATTAAAGTCTCCGGGATTCGTGGTATTGATACCGACTCTCCCGGTCGACGCGTTCGCGTAGAGCGCCCCATCGACCGTGAGATTCGATGCGTGAAGATCCGTGAGGTCCGCGCGACCATTGACACTGAGTGCGTTTCCTACGGATACGAGACCCGTGCTGGTATTTACGAAGAGATTCCCGGTTCCCACTTCTATGTTTGAATCGGAAACGAACCCGGTGGTTTCGTTCGTAAACTGAATGGTATTGGACACAGTGTTTCCTATGTTCGAGACGATTTCGAGTGAATACGAGGGCGCGACCGTGATGACACCGAGGGTCATGGCGGCGGCTGCGGCGTTCCCACGAATGGTCAACACATTGGAGCCCGTGTCCTCGACCTGGAGATTAGAACCCACGGAGAGCGTGTTGAGTGGATTCAAATTCGCAACCCCTACATTCGAGGTGGTGACGATTTTACTGCCCCTGAGCGTGGCATTCGTCACGTCCAAAAAACCTGTAGGTGAGTATATAGGCATTTAATATATCGGGAGAGAATTATTAAATGACTGTGAAGGCGGTGGAGTGAGTGTTTAAACTTTTGGGTATTTTTCTTTGATTTCTTTTATCTTTAATTTCCACGCGTCTAGACCTTCGTGGTATATCATATCAAGCTGCTCTTCTATCGGTGGATACTCATTTTTCCTGTGATGAGTTCTGTTAAATTTAAGCATCGATAAAAACATATTTTCATCTGAATACTTTTGTTTTATGGTGGTACGTTCTTCGGGAGTTGCGGTTATACATTTAATGTAATCGTCATCCATTTTATTAATATATTTTATATTTATTTTGCATATAATTTTCCAATCGATTATATTCTTCTGAACTTAATGTCCGGTTGTAAACAATAATCTCTCCACACATCCAATCGGATTTTTCGGTACTAGTCGCGTTTACACTTATTTGGGCATAAGTTTGAGCAATTCCGTCCGTACCAGCACCACTTGTAGTTTGTTCCCACGTTACACCTTCGGACCTTGATCTGTAAAGATTATTCTGATCCGTACCAAGGACCCAGTTTGAACCGTGGCGGTCTGTCGTCGTCGTCATCCATCCTTGGTGGTATGCGACGCCTGATAAACCATCCCAATGTCCAGAAAGCCAATTAATGCCACCTTGACCATCAAGAATTCTTTTTTTATTAGTCCCGTTATACCTCGTCATGTATATGAGTGTGTAGGTAGAAGGTAAGATGGCCGTCGGAAATTTAATAATCGCAGATGTATTTCCATAAAGTACAGGGAATGTAGATCGTGCACCCACGCTTGTCCCATCGTGTGTTGCGTTATAATTTATAGTACCTTCGATACTAATAGCATGGTTACCTTCACCCGATGCATCCGTCCATTGCGAACCCGTCCAATTTTCGGGTAGGTACCAACCGACCAACCCCCTTATCATTGCAGGTGTAAAAGCTTCCAGTATTCTCCACGAATCATCAATTTTAATTACCGCATTTTTAAGCGACGTATTGTAATACATACTACCATTTGGTGATGACGATGGATTTGATGATAATTCACCAAGTACTAACGTTTTTTGATAGACATGAAGACCACCTTGTGGATTCGTCGTCCCGATGCCGACGTTGGCGTTCCTATCTACAATGACAGTTGGTGCTGTCGAATCGCCCGTACCAGAGTAGAGTGCGTTCGTCAATGTCTGACCTATGAAGGAGTCATCGATTAGGAAAGTCGAGAGCGTTGCATAGGCACCAGAGGCATCGTCGGATTTCATAACCTCAAGTGCGTGGTTCCCAGGAACAGTACTCGCCCCCGGACCGTAGAAAATGGCCGCGTATGGGTGTCGGTTAATATCATCAGCAGATGCCGCCAGACGTGTGAGTCCGAGTTTATAGCACGCAGTAATAAGATTTGTTGTCATAGCGCCCTCATATGCATCATAACTCGTCAGTATACCTATCTGTGCGTCCGTCATGGCTTCGAGGGCCGTCGCGAGGTTATTTGAGGCAGTTTCACTACCATGTGTATCATAACTAGTACTACTCACATGGGCGTGTGTAGATGCTGTGATGATCGTGAGTGTAAGACCACGAAGAGCTGTGTTCACGTGAGTTGTGTCACCAATTTTTACAAGGCGGTTCGCGGTGTTATTGTAACCAGTTCCTCTAGCGTACACGGGTGTGATTTCACCTATAGAATTCGTCGACAGCGTTTTCATGCGCACGTCTCCATCGACGTGAAACTTCGACTGTGGTGTGATGGCACCTACGCCAACGTTGCCGTTATTTTTTATAACCATGCGTAAAGTGTTTGAATCGGTATTTCTGAAACCATATTCACCATCCCCCTTGGCATAAAAGTTTATTCCGCCATTTACAGTACTGAAATTTTCTATAATACCGGCATTTGAATTACCACTGGTATGTTGAATATTGAAACCTTCGCCAACCCCATTTTTCAAGACCAACCCCGCACGATTCGATGTACTCGCATTTTCTATAAAAAGTTGTGCACCACTAGCCGCGTCATCTACATAAATGTGGGCCTTTTCAATCGGACTATTCGTCCCAACCCCCACCTTCCCATCACTCTTGATCACCATGTGTGTCGACTGACCTCCCATGGTCTGGAACGCCACGTCTCCCGAAGATCCCGCTGTAAAGTCGGTCCCCGTCTGGATGTAGAGATTACTGTTGTTCGAGTAAAGTCTCGCGGCTGACGAAAGCGTCGAGCCTTCACTGAGACGTATATCTGGTGCTGTTTCCTTGAATACCTGTAAAGGGTAATCACGGTTGGAATCCGTACCTATGCCGACCGCTTCGGTCGCCTCGAGTGAGCTCGCGCGGAACTTGGCGTTCTCGACCTCTAAGGTTCCTGATGGAGCTTCGATAGGCATTTAATATATCTGGAGAGAATTATTAAATGACTGGGGCGTGGCGTGGTAAGAGTTTAGTTAGGGGCGACGGGCCAAACGGGGTTTTCTTTACAGTGAGGAACACTCACTGGAGAGAACTTGGTGTTTAGTTAGTTAAGAAGTTCGAAGAGAGAAATTACATTGCCGTATGTGCACACGACACGTATCGAGCCTTGATGCCGCCCTCGAGTTCGCGAAACATGTGAGGCACCTCACGTGTCTGTTTGGTGTAGTAGGTCTGTAAATTGGACGTCACTGGTGCCACCGGTTGGACCGTGTACTCCACTCTCTGCTCAGGGGTCATAGCTGCGTACTGTTCCACGCGAATCGACGTGTTTGAGGCCTCATTGACAAACGACGTGTACCCCGGAGTCACGATGTACTCCGTGCTCAAGTTGGCGTATTCAGCAGCTGTGATGTTGGAATATGTGACCTGCTCGACCACGGAGATGTTTGAATAATGGGTAATGACCTTGGTGTAGTCAATGTGCACATTGGCGTCGTACCTGTCAGAACTCACATTGGAGTACACAATGACTGGGGTGTACCCCTCGATTTCAACTGGGGACGTATTGCTGACCATGACGGGTGTGAAACCTTCTTGGGCCGTGGCTACGTTCGTATAGACACTGACCCCATCGTAGACGATGACGTTGGTGTAGTAGGCCACCGCATTCCCTTCGTAGTGGGATATGGTACTGGAGGTCCAGTAGCAGTTCTCGACGTACCCAGGCTGTTCGGTCTCGCTCGTCACGAGCACGTTAGACTGGGTCACGGACACGATGTTGGAGTAGTAGGTCTCGGTCGTAGAGTTGGCAAAGTCACAGCAATCGCAAATGGTGACCACGGCGGGTTCACCCTTGGTAAAGTAGCCCTCGACATTGGATGCCACGAGACCGTCACCGGCCTCGAGCGGGCCGTTTTCATCCGTGGCCCAGATATGGGTGTGTTTCCAGGTCTGAGCGTCCTCGTCCCAACTGTACTCACATTCATCATCTGGGTGGGCAACTGGACACTGCCAATGGCACTTGTCGTCAAGGGTCCACGAAGGGTATGGTTGGGGTGGAGAAAAGTTCTCCCTGTCTGGGTGGTAGATGTATCCCTTACTGACCTTATTTGTGGGAGCATGAACCCATACCCCACCGAGGTTGGTTTCACACCACCTTTTACTTTCCGAAACAATAACCCGTAGGACGGTATTCGTCGTGGGGTCAATCTCTGCGTGTTCGAGCATAGTATTTATTGTAATTGAATATTAAAATGTTTGAAGAGATTCTCGCGTACGCCAAAACGGAATTGAGTATCATGGGTCTTGATACGACCGAGTTAGGTCCTACGATCCTTACCCTTCTCAAACAAATGCATAGTTTGACCGGGAACAGACCACGGGTTATGCATGGACTGGTCGGGGTGATTTCAAACCTTATTGATAAAAAACCAATCACACCCATTACTGAAAACGATTTTGATGAGGACGGTAAATGTACGCGGTACCCCCATATCCGTCGAACACCAGATGGAAGGTACTATAACGACCGAGCGGTTGTATACAAGAAAAGCTACGATGACCCCGCGAACCGGTACAGGTACAGCGGGTCTGAATGTTCCAGGCAGGAAATTATGTTACCATATACCGTCCGTGAAACTATTCAAATTATGAAGGGTACCGAATAATCACAATCCCTGAGCCACCAGCTCCAGAAGGTGTTACATCGGTGCCACTACCACCCGTACCCGCAGCACCACCACCACCAGTGTTTGCCATTGCATCCTGAACAGGTTTCCCAGTCGTACCTGATACTAAACAGCTATCGGTGCCACCTCCCTTACCACCGAGTCCGCCTTGAGGGTTGGTTCCTGAACGATTATCACCCAAAGCACCCCCACCACCTGCAAAATACCCATCGTCACCGACCGATGTACCAAAAACGGAACTATAATCGAGACCAATACCACCATTCCCACCTTGTCCCTCTGGATATATACCCGGCGCACCGGCAGCACCTGCACCACCCCCTCCACCACCCCCTCCGTTGTCAACGGTAGTTCCCGATGACGCACCCCCTTGGTTACCTTGGGTTGGTGTACCTATCGATAGACCCCCTTGTCCACTCCCTCGCATCCCGGCACCACCTCCCGACCCTCCATTTAATCCGTTCGTGCTTGATTCACCACCTCCACCTCCACCGACAGCTTCCTCTCCAAAAGCGGTACTGTTATTTCCACTATTACCTGTCGCGACACCAGTAGATGAAGCTGCATTCCCACCTGCACCAATTTCTATCGTGTAAGAACCCGGCAAGACGGTTTCTCCCTCCACAAAAATCAACCCACCAGCCCCGCCGCCCCCACCGAACACGGCTCCACTTCCACCACCGCCAACGATGAGATAGTCAATGTCACCTCCTGAATATACCGTGAACAACCCGGACGTGTTGAATGTGTGGATGGTATACCCACCGGCGAAGGTCACTGTTCCGCCTGTAGCAAACATACCACCACCAATTCCAACCCATACACTACCATCATGCACCTGCAGTTCACCCAAAGTCGTGTTAAACCTCATCATACCAAGCTGTCCCGTAGGCTGCTGTGCCGTCGTCCCAGATGGTATGATGATACCATCCGTACCTCCCACGTGTAACGGTGCTTGTGGGTTGTTTGTTCTTATGCCCACGTTAGATGTCGTCGTATCCACAAACAAGTTCGCTGTGCCGACCTCGAGGTTTGAACTAAATGTTTTTTCACCATCGATGGTCAAGTCCCCACTCTCAAGTGCCGCGATCCTCGATACGTTCGACGAAAAGTCACTCACATTGGAGGACTGGATCGCAGAGATCCCCGAACCGTCACCAACCAAATTGGTAACATTGATAGTAGAAGGTAAACGAGCATTGTCGAGTGTCCCCGAGCTTATATTATCAGCATTCAAGGTTGTGAGTCCCGAACCGTCACCAGACACAGAAGTCGTCGTCAAGGCCCCGACATTCGCGGCTCCGTGTACATCTAATGGGTACCCCGGACTCGCCGTTAAGATACCGACCCTGTTTTGACCCGCATCGACCTTCAAGGTATTTGTGTCGACCGTGAGATCACCGGAAAGTGTCATGGATCCACCCCCGTAAATATCCTTGGCGACTCCGAGACCCCCGTCTAACGTGAGTGCACCGGTCGACGTACTCGTAGAGTTAGTAACATTCGTGATCACGATGGGGTTCGAAGTGGTATTTGCACCCACACCGTCTGTGACGGCTTGGAGACCACTCGAGGCAGACGAAGAAATGCGGAAACTTTGGACCGTGAGTTTATTAGACACCACGGCGTTCCCGAGGACGGTCAAAACCGAAGTTCCCGTGTCCTCGACGTACAGATTGGAACCGACGTCCAAATTGTGTGTGGGTGCACTATTGGAAATACCCACACTCCCCGAAGATGTATCCACAAAAAGGTTGGCCGTACCTACTTCAACATTCCCCGAAATCTTCGCTTCCCCTACAACGTCCAATTCAACAGAGGGAGTTGTCGTCCCCACCCCCACATTCCCCGTCGTCGTATCCACAAAGAGGTTGGCTGTACCCACCTCCAAATTTGATTGGATACCGTTATCGAGGCTTATTTGTGCCGTCGTATTCATGATACCACCATCGATGGTAAACGATTCCGCGAAGAGTTTCCATTCCCCGATGTTCGCCGTCGTCGCACCCACAGTTTGCGTCGCCACGAGTGCGTACTGTTTGTATGCGACGGACGCATCCACGGCGATGCGTTGTGTATCCGTGAGACTCGAAGGTGTGAGTCCCGTCCAAGCCTTGATTTGAGTCCACGTAGTATCATCGTTCGATGCATACAAGCGTCCCGCCGTTGGGAAAGAATCCGTGCTCACGGCAGGTAACAGAGAAATGTGTCTCAACTTAGCCTTATATGGGAGAGTGAGTTCTATCCAGTCTCCGAGCACACCACCCGAGTGGTGTTCCGCGACACCGTTGTACACGTTATCCGTACCGGTGTAGTTCGCCGCGGATGCCCACGTACCCGTGGATTTATCGAAAACGTTTTGTCCCGTTCCGGTGGATTGGTCGACACTGTAAGTACCGTGTTGTGCGATGACTGTGGAAGCACCCGTCAGTGCACTCGGGGGTTGTTCGGACACGATGGCAAACTTATTGGAAATGAGTCCACCGGAGTCCGTGAATTCACCCGTCACGGCATCGTACGTGACCACATTGGTCGCGAAATCTGCGACACGCATGTTTGGAATAAGCACGTTTGAATTAAATTTCAAATTTCCACCAATTTCTATGTTTGACGTGACATTGAGACCTGTCGTCGCGTTTGTCAGAATGATTGTATCCGGTGTTTGGTTATACGCTTCAGTCACGTGATGAAGACCGTATGAAGGTTGAATGGTCGCTTCGCCGAAGCCGAGCGTCAAAGCACCCATGTACGTGTTTCCGTTTATCACCAAAACATTGGAACCCACGTCGTCCACGTACAAATTCGAACCCACACTCAATTCGTGTTCGGGTGCACTGTTTGCGATACCTACGTTACCGGAAGTCACTATACTGACCGCGTTATCAAATTCAACCGTGTTTGCGGTAACATTTCCGTTGATGATAATTTGTTCAAAAGTAGATGCGATGTTTGTGAGGTACGCGCCATCCCCAATGAACCGTGTCGCGGCGACGTTACCTACGACGTTGATCACGTGCGTTCCATCGTCATCCACATACAAATTAGAACCGACACTCAAATCGTGTTCGGGTGCACTGTTTGCTATACCAACCGCTCCAGTCGTGACGATACTGATTGTGTTCTCGAATTCGACTGTGTTTGAGGTAACATTTCCATTGATGATAATTTGCTCAAAAGTAGATGCAATGTTTGTGAGGTATGCGCCATCCCCAATGAATCGGGTGGCTGCGACGTTTCCAGTGACGTGTACCACATTTGATCCAGTATCATCCACGTACAAATTCGAACCGACACTCAAATCGTGTTCGGGTGCACTGTTTGAAATACCGACATTACCCGTGGCCACGATGGACGTTGCATTTCTAAATTCAACTGTGTTTGATGTGACGTTCCCATTGATCACAATTTCTTCCAAGCTAGAGGCGATGTTCTCGAGGTAAGAACCATCCCCGATGAAACGCGTGGCGTATACATTACCAGTCACATGGATAACATTCGAGCCGTCGTCATCCACATACAAATTGGACCCAACACTCAAATCGTGTGTGGGCAAGGCATTCGCGATACCCACGTTACCCGTAGTAATGATACTCGTCGCGTTTTGGAATTTAATCACATTAGAACCCGTTTGGTTACCGTTGATCAAAATTTCTTCCAAACTCGATGCGATGTTAGACAAATAGGCGCCATCCCCAACGAATCGCGTGGCCACGACGTTTCCGGTGACGACCACCACGTTATCTCCATCATCGTCCACGTACACATTGGAACCAATCGCCAAATCGTGTTCGGGTGCACTGTTTGCTATACCAACCGCTCCAGTCGTGACTATACTGATTGCATTTTCGAATTCAACCGTGTTGGATGTGACATTTCCGTTGATGATAATCTGTTCAAAAGTAGACGCGATGTTTGTGAGGTATGCACCATCCCCAATGAACCGCGTCGCGGCGACGTTACCCTCGACGTGTACCACATTTGAGCCGGTATCATCCACGTAAAAATTTGAACCCACGCTCAAATCGTGTTCGGGTGCACCGTTTGAAATGCCGACGTTACCATTGAAATATGCATTTTGTTGTATAGTGATGGTGTTTTGTACATCGACATTACCCAAAATGTTCAACAAAAATATGTTGCTGTCGGGTAACACGTGGTTATCTGTGAATGAATTTTGTGTGTAACCCATCGAGAACCTGTCTTCATCCCCGTGGTGAATCAAACCGATGTTGTGTCCCGGGTGTTCTATGATGATACCCGCATCGAAATCGTGACTCGGGTTATTGTTTGCGAGACCAATAATTCTGTCTTGTATCACCAATTCATTCGACGAAACCACGTAGCTGTTACCGGTGACGAATAAGTTACCCGTAATTTCAGTATCGGCGCCAATGATGATGTTTCCGTTATCTCTTCGAATGGATGAGTCCACGAGATAGTTATCCGCACCCACGACTGGGATGCGATTCACGGTCAATCCACCCACTGAAATGTTTTGATCTATGTTTACGTTACCGGCCGTAGTGAACCCAGATGCGGTTATGATGTTAGACACCGTGTTTCCGGTATTCACGACTTGTTCCAGTGTTTGGAGCTTTGTGAGTAAATTTTCGGGTGCAATCTTCTTCATGTCGTTATTGGTTTCATTGACGTACACGTAGTTAGGAGATGAAGATATGGGTGCGTTTGGAATGTCATTCGAACGCCCGACACCCGTGACAAATACGACACCGTTATTAGCGTGCGCTTTTATACATATACCAACGTTTTGTATTTGATCATTGAGACCATATGGTTTCGAGTTCATGACATTACCCGCACTCGTGTTGCTCACATAGACGGTTTGACCTTCTGTGAACCCAAGTGTATTAATACCGGTCACCTTACCATACGCCACAGCGACACCTTCTTCTCCGGGAGCCACATTTTCGTGGATGAGACCGATGGCTGGCATGGTTGATGAACTGTCCGCCTTAGCCAGTGCGACGTTTGCCACGTTATCGTTAAACGAATCTACAATGTACACTACATTACCTTTATGAAGTGTATCACCTGTGGTGTTGTGTACTTTTATGAAGTTGTGTATATTGAACTCATTTACCCAATTCCCATCATCATACACGAGAATGTGATCCTTTTGTGGACTCGTGATGGTTACATTTGTCAATTGGTCAAGTTTGACTTCAACGTTTGATGTTAAATCGGTTGTGAACGCAGTCGTTGGGTTGGTAAATTGAACCGTCTGTGTGGTCGCATTACCCTTATCCGATACGACTTGGAGGGTTACATTCGAAAGAATACCACCGTCCCCGTAATACGTGTTTGCGTGCACGGTGTTAGACGCGACGTCTTCCGCGGTGAGCGTTTGGGACACACGGATGTTTCCGGTGACGTCTATAGCATTAGTGGACAAATCATCAATGACGACATTGGAACCAATGTCCAAAGCGTGTGACACGGACACATTCCCAATAGCTACTATGACATCTTCGGCCAAATCATCGATGATGACATTTGAACCCACATCGAGCCCTCTAGAAACCGATACATTCCCGGTAGCCACAATCACATCCTCTGCGAGGTCATCAATGACGACATTGGAACCGATGTCCAAGGCGTGGGACACGTACACATTCCCAGTAGCTACTATGACATCTTCGGACAAATCGTCAATAACAACATTCGAACCAATGTCCAAAGCGTGGGACACGGACACATTCCCAGTGGCTACGATGACATCTTCAGCCAAATCGTCTATGACGACATTTGAACCAATGTCCAATGCATGGGATACAGAAACGTTCCCAGTGGCTACGATGACATCTTCAGCGAGGTCATCGATCACGACATTCGAACCAATGTCCAATGCGTGAGACACCGAAACGTTCCCAGTGGCTACGATGACATCTTCGGCTAAATCATCTATGGTGACGTTTGAACCAACATCAAGTCCTCTAGAAACTGCGACGTTCCCAGTAGCCACGATGACATCTTCAGCCAAATCGTCGATGACTACGTTTGAACCGATATCCAAAGCGTGAGACACCGCGACGTTTCCAGTGGCCACTATCACGTCTTCACTGAATTCATTTATCAACACGTTTGAACCCACGTGTATGTGTTCCGATGCATACATACCACCGATGACAGACACGACATTTGATTGAAGCGTGTCGATGAAAACATTTGGACCCACAGTGAGTTTACGAGACGCGTGTATGTTTCCTTGAACAGAAATTTTATCACTCGCGAGTGTGTCTATGGTCACATTTGAACCAATGGTCGATTTTCGTGTCGTGTGAGTGTTCCCCGTAGCCACGATGACATCTTCGGCGAGGTCATCAATTACGACATTGGAACCTACGTCTAGCCCTCTAGAAATCGCGACATTCCCCGTAGCCACGATGACATCTTCGGCGAGGTCATCAATTACGACATTGGAACCTACGTCTAGCCCTCTAGAAATCGCGACATTCCCCGTAGCCACGATTACATCTTCGGCGAGGTCATCAATCGCGACATTAGAACCAACATTTACTGCTCGGGAAGTGTATGTGTTACCTGTCACATGTATGACGTTATCCACATCATCATCTATAACGACATTTGACCCCACGGTAGCGCGCGTCGATACATCGAGTGTGTTAGACACGTCAAGGTCACCATACACCTTCATTTGTATCAAATTGGATGTATCCGGTACCAAATCGACTCCAGATGCATCGCTTTGTGTGAAACCGACCATGAATTCATTTTCGTGTCCACGATAACCCAAACCTACATTTGTTCCGGGTTTGGTCATGATAACACCCATATCCGTCGTCCCAAGTGTGTTATTGTTCGCGAGTTCTATGATTGCGTCATCCATCACCACATTTTCTGTGCGAATAGAAGTCACTACACCCGTAACTTCCAAGTTTCCGGATACGCGTGCATCTCCGGTGACACGCAATTCACTTGTTTTAGTAGTACCAGTGACGTTTAGAATCACATCACCCGTGTCGTCTACATATAAATTTGAACCCACATCTAAAGTGTGTGTGGGTGCGCTATTTGAAATACCAGTTTTAGTGGATTCGGTAATAAATGCGGTTTCGCCCCTGAAAATCATTGTATTCGACGTGACATTACCGTTTATGGTTACGTCTTCTAAATCAAAATTAAGTACATCCGATGCCAAAACACCAGAGTCCATAATCTCTTTAGTTGTCGTGTTATACGTCATCATCGTAACGTTTGTATCAAACAAATCGGGTTGTTCTCGGAGAGGTGTCATGTACACCGCCCCGGGTATGCTCGCATCTATTTGAGCATTACTCGCGTTGAATACAATTGTATTTTCCGCCTGGTCGTCTGTGCAGTTCTTACCAAACCTAATTTTGGTGGATCGCTCCACCGTCGGTAAGTTCTTAACCATTTAATATAGTGTTGCATTTTAATTTGCATAAACAAGTCCCGCCATACCGTTTTGTATACGTAATATGTTGTAATTTACTGCATATATTGGGTCACGGATTGGTGCATTTTCGCTCATGATTTTTGCTGAATCGAGTCTACTGAAATTTAACGTACCTGTGGGTTGAAGAGAGCTCGTAGATAAGCAAAAGCAATACAAAAAGAAATCTGGAGACGTGACAAAATTCGTGTGATAATAATTCATTACATCTATGTAATGTGGTTTACCCCACCTGTATTTACCAACATCTAAACCATTAATATTCAATTTAACCTTGTTTGTCGTGGAAGTCAATGCACCTTCCGTCGTCGTATCGGAAGACGCGAGATACTTTACTGGGTGATTAAACGTGAGTTCTTGTATCGTTTCACCAGATGGAATGTTCTTTTGCACTTGTGTTATCAACATTTCGTGATTTCTGGATACGAGGTTTCCTCGCTCTTCGTTGTCCAAATAATAATAGTTTGCATACATTTCTACATTGTAGTTTCCGGCGTCTGGCCCCCAATGTATGCGCATTTCAACATCGTGATAATGTAAAGCTACGATCGGTAAAGCGCATTGAGGACCTTCACAAAAGAAGAATCTAAATGGATAAAAATAAGAACGGGCGCTCACACCCGGGTGTGTTCCGTTTGAGCTCTTAGATACATTTTGTGCAAACGTATCGATGGCGATTTTTTCGGTAAAAATGCCATCTTGTGCGTCAATGACATGCCCCCCTATCAATATTTCAGCCTTTTCGACAATTCTGTCCCATCTTTGGGTATCGAGTGCTTGATTGTTATCATCCAATGTGAGATACACGTATCCCAATAAATCACCAGTTTTTTCAAACTTTACTGATGACATAGCGTTACTTTTCACATTCCCCTGTATGGTCTGCTTCTCGACGGACTGTGAAAAATTTGAATGCCGTTTAAACGTCGACGAGAAAAATGAAATCTCTGGCTCACCCATGATGTGTTCATCTTGGGCTCCGATGGCTATCAATTGAACGACACCCGCCGACATTTATAATAATAAAAGGTAAAAAATGTACGTACCTAACGCCCAGACTCTACGAAGGGCATGTTCCTGTTTTTGCAGACAAATTTAAAAACAAAAAAGTTGTCGGCGCCATCCGTGATGGTGGCGCCATTTTCATCCCTGAGTGTAAACGTCAATCTATCGAGTTTTCTGATTGGCGTGACATACTGAGATAACACGTCGTATTCGTTTTTGAATACGATTGGATTGGAACCACCCTGAATCAATGTACCGAAGCCATTGTTCAAAGTGGTCATACTCGCTTGACCTTCAAAAACATTAGAAGTTCTTTGTGCGAAATTCGTGTTTAATTCATTGATCGATATGTGACACACATTAGAACCAGCTGCATCAATTCTCGCAGTGGAGAGTCGAGCTTGGACGATGTTTTCGAGTGGCTGGGTCAAGTGCACTGTGAAAGTATTTTTACTATCTTGGCCGATGGTATCCACCGTTATGGAATGATACTCATACTCAAAATCTGGTAATTGTGCACGCGTAGCAGTCACAAGACTCATTTACAATAGCTTAGATTAAAGATCCACCAATTCCACCGACAATCTTGGCGTCAGCGCTTCTGCGAACGAACGCTTGGTCACCACAGATACCACCTGGAGACAAAGACTTGGTGTAGTACGCGGAGTCCTTGGATCCTGGAACACACTCGATCTTGTGCTCCAAGTCAAAAATGGATTCGGCAGCGCCTTCGGGGGCTGGTTCGATGTTGATTGGTCTGGGCTGGTACCCACTGCGAACACCCGCGAAGGTCACGATGACCGACAAGAGGCAGAACACAATGACGATGGCCGTGAGGGTGTTTCGGTTTGTGGCGTTAAGATTCATTTATTATGTATCCAACATTTTTATATAAAGTGCGTTAAAGAATTTGGATTACTTTCAAAGTACAGAGTAATGGACGGTGAAATCGTGCTCGACCGGAGTCATGGTCATGTCATGAAACTAGATGATGATGAACAGGCGCTGATGGATGAGATTGAGATTGAAGCCCCGCGTCCACGTTCTGCCAAACTTGTACCCAAACCAAGTGTGTATCGCCCACCACAGCGTGCGGCACCAGAAGTTCAAGAAGACATCGATGCCTTCGCGAATCCAACGAAACAGAGTGCTCCTCCACCACCACAAGACGAACCAGTCGATTACGGTGAATACGAAGAGGAATACGAGCAGCAGCCATACATGCAGGGTGATTACGCCATGCAAGAAGAAGAACGTCCGTCTCCTGGATACAAAAGCATAGACGAGGAGAAGGCGGATCTCGTAAACAAGCTCAGTCGTCTCGAAAAGAAGGGGTTCACCGTGAATAAGCGTCTCAATGTGTACTCGAACATTGATGATCTTAGAACCGAAGTGAAGAGAATTACCTATAGTATCGATGTAGACAAGTCTATCAAGTTCTCCAGGCGTATGCTCATCGCGTGTGTCACAGGCCTTGAGTTTTTGAATAAGAAGTATAATCCATTTGAGATTCAACTCGAAGGCTGGTCTGAAAACGTGATGGAAAACGTAGACGACTACGATGAGGTGTTTGAAGAACTTTACGTCAAGTACAGAACGAAGATGCACGTCGCTCCAGAAATCAAGCTCGTGATGATGCTCGGTGGTTCAGCGATGATGTTCCACTTGACGAACAGTATGTTCAAATCCGTGATGCCTAACATGAATGATATCCTCAAGCAAAATCCAGGACTCGTGCAAAACATGGTAGATGCCGTGAAGAACACGACACCGAGAGGTGCGACGGAAGCGCCATCCAGTGAACCATCGGGTGAACGCTACGAAATGAAGGGTCCTGGTATCGATATATCCAGCTTGATGGGTAACATCATGATGCCCCCGACACCACCCATGTCTACGTCGGCTCCACAGCCGATCCCACAAGTGGACGACGATGACGACGATGCAATTTCAGACATCGTAGAAGCCCCAGAAGAAGTTGAAGAGGAAGAGGACGTCAAAGAGGTCAAGGTCTCAGGAACCACTAAGGGAAAGCGTGGTCGTAAGAAGAAGTCAGTAGAAATAAATTTGTAAGCGTACAGTATAAATGATAGGGTACTGTCCCATCGAGGAAGAGGCGCCAGTGCGCCAAGTCCCTCAGATGCGTGCTCCATCTCAGAGAGCCCCAGCGAGGGGTTCTCGAATGGAAGACACGGAGACGAACTATGTGGTCTTATTCTTTATCGCGGGTGTTCTCGCACTCGCCGCTATGGATTCTATTAAAAAGTAAACAACAACCTTTTACCATTCACACAGCACGTGAATGGTAAAAAGAGAAATTTAAGTGTTTTCGAGTTCTTCGACCATCTCCCGGAGTTCATTGATCGCGGCGACCGTGTATGATATCAGCCCCACGTAGTCTAGTTTCGCGTGTTCTTCACCCCAATCTTCGTAGTTAGGTTCGTTCTTCGTTTCGTTCGGGTTTGCATCCTTCCCGAGCTGCACCAAGTGTCTCAGTTCTGGAGCATCGTAGTAGATGTCTTGTGCGATGAAACCGGACTCCGTGAGTCCATTCTTTTCATATATGCACGGTTTCAATTTGGAAAGTGTGTCTAGGGAATTCACGATGATCTCGGAGTTGGATTTAGCTCTCACGTCAGATGTTTGGGATACTGTTATGTTTGTGAGACCGGTACCATCACCGTAGTAAAATTCGGCATATACATTACCATTTATAACTAAATCTGCAGATTCATTGTCTATGTCTTCGTCGTAATAACTGGTACCAAATGAAATAGCATGTAGCGGATTCGTATTATGAAATCCGAGTCTAGCCCTACTGTCAGACGCATAAGATTCCGTAATGAATTGTGTAGACGCACCCGGTCCATTAACCCACTCGGGTATACCAGAACTATTTATAGCTAGAAATTGTCCCGGTGAACCTATAGGTAATACGTCGAGTGTATCAGTTGCTGAAGCATACAATATATCACCCTGTGAAAATCCATGTATTCCATCTGTTGATGATATTATGATATTACTTTCGAGTGAAGTTAACCTTGTGTCTAGTGTTATATACGATTGTGGTGCAGCCCATTCTGGTATACCGGATAATCCTACAGATAGTACACTGCCCTGTGTAGCGCTTATACCTAGGTTAGACAAATTCCCATTGGTAGGTGCGTATAATAAATCACCTTTACTAAAATCACTCGTGATACCAGACGTGTTTGTTATGATCTTTTTTTGACTGAGTGTGTTTATTCTTGATGAATTGTCATCCAATTCCGCCTGTGAAGCGACTGACGTTATATTAGACCCATCGCCATAAAAAAAACTCGCTGTGACGTTTCCAGATACCGAAACGTTTCCACTCGTTTCAAAAGAAGTCGTTGGATTTGAAAATGTAACACTATCTGTTGTAGTACTCCCCGCCGCGGTGACCTGTTGGAGTGTGGGTGTCACAGCTCCCTGACCAGATAAATTAGACAGTTGCGACCCATCACCTATCAAGTAACCACCCACGTCTAAATTGCCACCAATTTCTATGCTTTGTGATGTCGTATTTCCACTATCCGTCACTGCCTGAAGATCTAACACGTCACGTTTTAGTATTTTTTGTGTGTCTCTCCCCGTTGAACAACACGGCATTCTAAAATTACTTTCTATTATTTTTGAGTCTTTCTATGCGCTCTCTCAGTTCTTGAACGGATTTCACGACATAGGCTATGAAATGAAGATACCTCAAACATGCATGACGTTTACCCCAATCTGAATAATCGGGTTCGGGTGCATCGTCATTCGGGTTGGCATCTCTACCTGGCCACACGACATGTCTTAACTCTCTAGCATCATAATATATCTCTTGTGCGATAAATCCTGATTCGCGTTTTCCTTCTTTTTCATACAATTTTGGTACCAATTTAGATAGTGTATCGAGTGATTTAGACATGGCTTTTATTTTAGATTTACGACGTTTGTCACTAAATACCAATAATTCCCCTGCTTTTCCTAAAGGGAGTGAACCAGATGGATTCAAAGTTCCTCCAATTGGTATGATTGAAAATGACGGAAATACCAATTTACTTCCGTCTCCATTTAAACTACCGTATATGTCACCATATGTATATAACTTCCATTCTATTCCAGATGGATGCTTCGTGCTACCAGTTCCAGAATACGAACGTCCATTTTCAGAATAGAACATACTATCGTTAAAACGTAAACTAAATAAAAGGTCAGATGCAGGTGCACTTGATGCTATAGGTATTCTATTAGACACGCTCGCACGGGTTTTATCTGTTCTAAGTTCTATAGTAATGTAATCTAATGTACCATCCGTACCAGTTGTAAATATAGGATCATTACCTGAATTTTCCGTGTAATTACTCGGGTGTAACCACATGACGTTATTTCCCCATTCATTTACTCTTAAAAGTCTACCAAATCCAGTTCCATAATCACCCGTCGTAAGAAAAGTATTATCGGCTTTGGTTTCCCTTTCTAGGTTTGATAGTTGATTTGTATATTCGGCATATAGTATATCCCCAGTTGAGAGTGTTGAAATTGTATTCGTATTAGTAAACATAACATTTTGTTCCATCGACGCGATTCTATCTGGTGTGTCACCCACAATTTCTGGAATATCTATATCCACCCACTCGGGTTGTTGGGACGTCGTGTTTGCGAATAGCACTTGATTTGTTGTACCTATGCTTAGTTTGTCTAACACGCCATCACTCGTAGATTTAAGTAAATCACCTTTTACAACGTCTGTGAGGCCACTTGTGTTTGTGATGATGATATTTGATTCTATATCACTTATTTTAGAATCAAGTACGGAAATTTCATACACGTTCGCCACACCGTCTAAAAATTCGCCATCTCCAATGAGTTCTGAACACGTAACGTTTCCGTTCACGACCGCGTTTCCACTGGCGTTTACGTCATTGAGAAATGTGACCTTATCACTCGTAGAAGCACCATACCCCGTGACTGCTTGTAAGTCTGGAACATATGTATTAGTTGGAACGTTTGTTACAAAACCCGCGTCGCCCACAAAGAATCCGTCTACTTGCACAGAACCATCTACTCTTATACCATTTGTAGTAACGTTTCCGACTAGTGTCACATTTTCTAGATTAGACTCAAAAAGATATATCTCATCGTAATACTTTCTATACGCCCGACCTCTCGCGTCACACGGCATCTTGTAATTAGGCTACAATTTTATCAAACACTGCCCTCGCGCGAAATCATCGGGTTCTTCCTCTTTCACCTTCGGCATCTTGAAGCCACCCTGTTTATACACGCGCAGACGTTTGTTATACATGGCGTGACACACTGACCACTGGTCGAAGATGTCATAAATGTTTGGGTTGTTCTTCTTTCCCTTGGTCTCACGCATGATTCTACCTATGGACTGGACGATATCCGATTTAGGGGTCGCGAGAATCACTGTGTCGAGCGTCGGTATATCGAGTCCCTCGTGTGCCTGACTAAACGTCGCGAAAATGATCTTTTTCTTACTAGATTCCGTGAGTTCTGATTCTTTCATGCCACCCATGTAGAGTCCGGACGTTTTTGGAAAACACTGTTGAAGCATCATACAGTGTTGACGGCGGTCACTCAACACGAGTAATTGTCTCGTACCCCTCGTGATGCGTTTAATGAGGTCGACTAACATCTTGTTTCGGTCGCGGTTCTCTGAGAGTTCTGTGATCATCGTGGAGAGTGAGAGCTTCCCGAATCGTGTACATGGCGGAGGGTCTCTGAAACGGGGACACTCAAACTCAATTGGAAACACCTCCACGTCTTGTTGATTTTCTCGTTCCACCGCAAAAAATGTAGGGCCCATGAACCAATGAAGCACCTTCGTGAGTCCATCTTTCCTGTTTGGTGTCGCCGACAAACCGAATATGTGGTTGGGGCACATCTTAAACAGTGATTGACTAAACACTTTCGCGCATATGTGATGCGCTTCGTCTACTATGACTGTACCCACGCTATCGAAATCACCGAACGAGTATTCCTTAAGGGACAGGGACTGTAACATGGCGATGACGAAATCACACTCAACCTCTTTCTTGTTTTGTTGTACACGACCGATGGTCGCACCCGGACAAAACTGTTTGATGCGTTCTTCCCATTGATTCGCGAGGAATTCCTTGTGTACGATGATCATGGTTCGGTACCCGAGTTTACACGCGATGGCTAATGAAACGGTGGTCTTCCCGAACCCGCACGGTAGGCTGAGGACCCCGTGACCTGCGTCAATAGCCGCAGCAAGTGCGGCGTTCTGATGGGTGGCATCCCGGAGAGTTCCATGGAATCGGGTAGAAATTCGTGTAGGCACAGGTCTCTTATCTTCCGTGGGTTCTCCCAGTTTACTAGTTCCGTAGTATCTTGGAACGCAGATTCCATTCTTAGTTGGTCTAAATACCTTGAAAGGGGGAGGAGGAAAGCCAAAATCATCATTCACTA
>Ga0255778_10000340_pt1 | contig 43221 bp, 43 predicted proteins | sample 071ome_31_FD_179976 | JGI IMG/M metagenome (GOLD analysis project Ga0255778, IMG submission 179976) | Coastal salt marsh microbial communities from the Groves Creek Marsh, Skidaway Island, Georgia - 071405CT metaG (version 2) | ecosystem: Environmental > Aquatic > Marine > Intertidal zone >...
AGTCGAGAAACGCATCATGCGACGAACTGTCATGTTCTCACCGATCTTAGAGATCAATGCCTGACGAGCTTCTTCAATAGTGGTTGCTTCACCTTCGTGCAGTGGCAACGCCACAAGCGCTTCTACGTCAGCAACATCACTGTTCAGTGCGCGATTAGCAATTGCATCAGCGAATGACTGGAAATTCTCGTCTTTAGCAACGAAGTCAGTTTCACAGTTAACCTCAACCATTGCTGCAGACTTACCGTCAGCTGAAATAGCCACTTTGATAACGCCATCTGCCGCAATACGACCTGCTTTCTTAGCCGCTTTTGCTTGGCCAGATTTACGCATGTTTTCGATTGCAACTTCGATATCGCCGTTAGTTTCTTCGAGTGCTTTCTTACACTCCATCATGCCAGCGCCAGTACGCTCGCGAAGTTCTTTAACCAATGAAGCAGTAATTGCCATGATTACATCACCTTTAACTTTTAAATTCATGTAAAGCACATCACCCGCAGTGCGGGTGATGTAACTAATCGATAAGCGTTGGATTACGCCTCAGCTGATTTGTCGCTAGCGACAGCGCGAGCAGCAGCCGTACGACCTTCCAAGACAGCAGCAGAAGCTTCTTGAACGTACAACTGAATCGCACGAATTGCGTCATCGTTACCTGGGATAACGTAATCAACGCCCTTAGGGTCATTGTTAGTATCAACAATGGCAATAACCGGAATACCTAGCTTATTAGCTTCAGCAATAGCGATATCTTCGTGACCACAATCGATAACAAACAGCGCATCAGGCAGGCTGTTCATGTCTTTAATACCGCCCAAGCTAAGATCAAGCTTTGCCAACTCACGATTTAGGGTTAGCTGCTCTTTCTTGTTAAAGCGAGCTGCCATAGAACCATCTTCATTCATTGCTTCAAGCTCTTTTAGACGCTTGATTGATTGCTTGATGGTTTTGAAGTTTGTCAGCATGCCACCCAACCAACGATGGTTAACGTATGGCATACCGCAACGTTGTGCTTCTTCTGCAACAACACCACGCGCTGCGCGCTTAGTGCCGACGAACATAATCTTGCCGCCATTTGAAGCTAACTTACCTACGAAGTTCATCGCATCTTGGAAAAGAGGCAGTGATTTTTCGAGGTTAATGATATGGATTTTGTTACGCTGACCAAAGATGAACGGTGCCATCTGTGGGTTCCAGTAACGGGTCTGGTGACCGAAATGCACGCCTGCTTCGAGCATCTGGCGCATAGATACTTTGCTCATTTGAATCTCCGAATTCGGGTTAAGCCTCCACGCATCCTGTTAACCCACCGGCTAGCCGGCACCCAGATCAAGCAGTTGCGATACGTGTGTGGAATAGTTGTTTTGCTGCACCATTGCCGCAAAACGGCGCGTTTTATACCATAGGGCCTTGTCCGACTCAATAAATTCTGTGATTTTGGGCGAATTAACCTTTAGTTTTCATTACGTTAGCCTGGATTACTTAGCCCATGCCTGTTGTTATCAAATCCGCAGAAGATATCGAAAAAATGCGCATCGCCGGCCGCCTAGCTGCCGAAGTACTTGAAATGATTGGAGAATATGTCAAAGCGGGGGTCACAACCGACGAATTAGACCGCATTTGCCATGACTATATCGTCAACGAACAAGATGCGATTCCTGCACCGCTCAATTACCGCGGATTCCCAAAATCCATCTGCACCTCGGTGAACCATTGCGTCTGCCACGGTATTCCCGCCGACAAAAAACTGAAAAACGGCGACATCATTAATATCGATGTCACCGTTATCAAAGATGGCTACCACGGCGACACCAGTAAGATGTTTTTCGTGGGTAAAGCTCAGCCCTTCGCTCAACGGTTAGTTGACGTCACTCACAAAGCGTTATGGACAGGTATCGAGCTAGTCAAACCTGGTACTACCCTAGGTGATATTGGTCACGCCATTCAAACCTATGTTGAATCCGAACACTTCAGTGTGGTGCAAGAATACTGCGGCCACGGCATCGGTAAAGGCTTCCATGAAGATCCACAAATTCTTCACTACGGTAAAGCTGGCACAGGCATGGCGCTTCAAGAAGGCATGACCTTCACCATCGAACCGATGGTCAATGCCGGCAATCGTCACGTCAAATTGATGCCAGATGGCTGGACAGTGATCACTAAAGATCGAAAACTCTCTGCTCAGTGGGAACACACGATTTTGTGCACCGCTGATGGATATGAGGTTCTCACTCTGCGTAACGAAGAGCGCTAATGTTCGACACCCTTCTGCAGCAACTCGATCAAAGCACACAATCGATTGCTGACTACAAACAGTCGCATAAAGTAGGTCGCGAACTACTCGCCGAAAAATTCCATGCTGGCGAAGCGATCGAACTACTTGTTCGCGGTCGCTCAGAACTGGTTGATCAACTACTTCATCGCGTCTGGCAAAAACATATGGGTGAAAGCTCAGCGGCTAGCTTGATTGCCGTAGGCGGTTATGGCCGAGGCGAGCTCCACCCCGCCTCTGATGTCGACCTGCTTATCCTCACGCAAGAAGAACCCGAAACGCTTGCCCCGCAATTAGAACCCCTCATCATGTTCCTGTGGGACATCGGACTGGAAGTTGGCCATAGCGTTCGCACCCTAGAGGAATGCATCGAAGAAGCCCGTAAAGATGTAACGGTTGCTACCAATCTAATGGAATCTCGACTTCTCTCTGGTAATAAATCCCTATTCGATAATATGTCCGAACAAACCAACAGTTCGCACATGTGGCCAAGTGATGAATTCTTTACCGCCAAACTAGAAGAGCAGAAGGCACGACATTCTAAAGTAGAAGGTAGCAGTCACGACCTTGAACCCAATATCAAATCAAACCCTGGCGGCTTACGTGACATCCAAATCATCGGTTGGGTGGTCAAGCGTCATTACGGTGATAACAAGCTTGCAGACCTATTCGATCGCGGCTTTCTCACTGAAAAGGAATACAAGACACTTATTGATGGCGAGCGTTTTTTATGGCGCATCCGTTTCGCACTTCACTTACTTACAGGGCGACATGATGACCGCTTGTTGTTTGAGCATCAACGCAAGCTAGCTGCGCAATTTGGTTATAACGACGAGAACACCAATTTAGCCGTTGAGCAGTTCATGCAAACCTATTACCGCACGGTAGTTCGCTTGCAACGACTCAATGAAGTTTTACTACAACTTTTCAATGAAGAGATCTTACTTAACAAACAAGTTGGCGAACCGGTAGCCATTAACCGGCGCTTTCAAACGCGTGATGGTTACTTAGAAGTCATCAATCCCGGGCTCTTTGCAAAAAATCCGCTTGCAATGCTTGAGATCTTTTTATTACTTGAGCAAAACCCAGAGATCAAAGGCGTGCGCGCAAGCACCATTCGTTCAATACGCGCTCATCGCCACCTTGTTGACAAACGTCTTCGGGACAGTATCCAGGCGAAAAGCTTATTTATGGAGCTACTGCGTCAACCCGCTGGAGTTACTCACGAGTTACGTCGCATGCATCGCTATGGCATTTTGGCGCGCTACATTCCTGCATTTCATAAAATCACCGGCTTGATGCAATTTGATTTGTTTCATCTCTATACGGTTGATGAACACATTCTCATGGTGCTTCGTAACTGCCGCCGAGTATCACTCGAAGAACACAAGCACGAGTGTCCGTTGTGCCACACTCTTTTCCATCAGCTGCCCAAGCCCGAACTACTTTACCTTGGCGCCCTCTTCCACGATATCGCTAAAGGGCGCGGCGGTGATCATTCAGAACTCGGCAAGGTCGACGCCTATGAATTTTCACGTCAGCATGACCTATCAGAATATGACAGCCGTATTGTTGCCTGGCTGGTAGAACAACATCTTGTGATGTCTTTTACTGCACAACGACAAGACATCGATGACCCTGAAGTTATTCAAGCGTTCGCAGAAAAAGTGGGTACAGTTGAACGACTCACCTATCTTTATCTGCTCACGGTAGCCGATATGCGCGGCACCAACCCTGCACGTTGGAACTCGTGGAAAGGCGCATTATTAGACCGCCTTTACCATTCAACTAAATCAGCATTAGAACGTGGTTTGGAAGAGCCTGTAAAAGAAGAGCAGATTGTTATTCAACGCCAGAAAGAGGCAAAGACATTTGCCTCACTAAAATCGCATACCGAGAACGCAATCAATGAGATCTGGCGCACCATCACTGATGATTACTTCGTACAGACCACGCCAGACATGATTGCTTGGCATACCGACATCCTGATCAGCACCACTGATGATGATCTAACACGCGTTTATGCACATAAAGCCGAAGAACTCGGCTGTCTTGAGATCCTTACCGTTGGTAAAGATCGAGATGGGTTATTTGCCACCACGACTGCTATTCTTGATCAACTCGTCACAAACATTTTGGGGGCTCGCATCGGTCAAACCAGTGACGACATCTCAATGAACAGCTATTACATTCTTGAGGAGGATGGCAGCTTCATCTCAAAAGAACGTGAAGATGAAATCATTGAAGCGATTACCGAAGCGTTAAACCAAGCGACTCTGGATAAACCTGTCATTACCCGTCGCTTATCTCGCCAACAAAAAAGCTTTAATAAAGCGACTGAGATTTCTCACCAAATCAATAAGGTGACTCAAACGACTGAACTAACGGTTGTCACAAGCGACCGCCCAGGCCTGCTGTCGATCATCAGTAATACGTTCCGCCGTGAAGCTGTGCGTCTGCATGGTGCTCGCGTTGTCACTGAAGGAGCAATTGCGCGTGACACCTTCCTATTGTCTGACTACGAAGACAGACCACTCAATAACGGTGCGATAGAAAAGCTCACTGGCATATTAACGAGTGAGCTCGATAACTAAGGCTTTATCGCCTGAATAGCAGCGGAAACGACATAATCTTCGATAGCAAGGTTTGGCGCCCAATCGCGAATAAACTCCTTCGACTCATCCTTTGGCTCAATCAAGATCTGAGCAAAACCTGCCGCCTGCATCCACTGCTCCAAATCATCGATTAATGCCGCACCACCGACACAAGCTGAGATTAAAAACGGATCATTTTTCATCTCATCAGGCAAAGGCTGGGTCGCCACCACATCCGATACCGCAATGCGACCACCCGGCTTAAGCACACGGAAGATTTCCTCAAACACACGCGGCTTATGCGGCGATAGATTGATCACACAATTCGACATCACCACATCCGCCGTATTATCAGCGACAGGTAAGTTTTCTATCTCACCCAAACGAAACTCGACCTGAGCATAACGACCACGCACAGCATTCGTTCGAGCCTTACTCAACATGTCTGGCGTCATATCAACACCAATCACTTTGCCAGACTCACCGACCTCATTAGCTGCGAGGAAACAATCGAAGCCACCCCCAGAACCTAAGTCGATAACCACCTCACCCTTTTGCAGAGCTGCAATGACCTTAGGGTTTCCACAACCTAAGCCCATATCCGCACCTTCTGGAACAGCGGCTAATTCTTCAACGGTATAGCCCAAGCGTGTCGAGATCAGTTGGTTAATCGCTTGATCATCAGAAACACCGCAGCAACTAGCTTCAACACCACAACACGCACCCTCGTTACTCGCGTTAGCCACTTGGGCATAGTTCTCCCGAATATTGACACGCAATAAATCGTTCGCGACTTCAATGGTTATCTTTTCGTTAGTCATTTCTTTTCTCGTTGAATGATTTCAATTGCATTGCCATCAGGGTCGCGGCAAAACAAGGCTGCACGACCACTCTTACTCCGACTGTATGTGACGCCATGCTGTTCAAGCTTCGCAACAACAACCTCTAGATCATCCGTCAGTAAAGCAACGTGTCTATCTCTACCACCATGCTCGGGCCGATCAATACCGGCTTCTGGATTTGGCAAGCGCAATAAATGAATCTGTTGCCCTGCCCCCATATCAAACCAAAGGCCATCAAAACCCATATCTGGACGCGACTCATCGAGTGGCAACCCAAGAACATCAACATAAAAATGTTTAGCGCTCTCAAGATTGCTCGTTATCAAACTTGAATGATGTAAAGCCCAATTCATTCTGACTCCGGCTGAAAAAATACCGCGATCAAGCCGCCACCGAGCACCAGCGCACCACCGACCCACTCTTGCAGATCAATTTGCTCATTGGCTAGCCACCAAGCACTCACAGCGCCAACAACCACTTCAAATAACATAATCACTGAGGAACGTTGTACCGGCATTTGGCTGACGGCATACACCACAAAAAGCGTTGTTAGCAAAAAACCAAATACACCTAAGGCAATCGCACCACCCCAAGCAATCGGCGACGAATCTGGCATAGGCTCATCCAACATAATAATCATGACCATAGAAATCATGACTACACCCAGCCATGTCGTCTGAGTCTTTAACATCGTACTGCAATGCTGCAATCGTCTCGTCATGACATTCGTCAGCGCAAACGCCATTCCCGCACTGAGTGCTAGCGCATCGCCTTTGCCAATCGGCGTACTCAGCATCGATTCATTCCAAAGCATCACTACCGCGCCAAGCAAACTCACACTCAAAGCGACTTTTGACACACCCGTTAGGTGCTCATTAAGCACCCAACGACCCAGTAAAATCGTCCATAGCGGCGAGAGGTAAAAAAAGACCATGACCCTAACCACTTCATTGGAAAGCACCGCCAACACGAACGCCACATTTGTCCAGCCAGCGGCAAAAAACAGAATCAGCAGGTATTTTCTATCCGCCTCGATCCGAGGTAATCGTGGAAGCCCTTTGAATAAACCAACCAGGACAAATACAGCGCCATAGCTAATCAGCGTCTGCCAGACCCCAGCCATGTTCATGGCCTCTAGCTGGCGAGAGGGATACCAAATCGCCCCCCAAAATGATGCAGCGGCTAATAACGCCAAGACAGGCAGCCATCCGTTAGCAGCAACTTTCATATATAATTAGCAACCTTTAATATAGTGGATCTTAGGGAAGCGACTTTTCTGGTCGATTTCAACCTCTGACTCCACCCAAATTCAGACTTCAGGAGCCCATGATGAGCGACATTCAATCCATCATCGTCGATGCCTTTGAGCACCGCGCTGATATCACTCCACGTAACGTTGATACTAATGTGCGTGATGCAGTTATGGAAGCGATCGACCAATTGGATCGTGGCGAAATTCGTGTGGCTGAAAAGCGTGATGGTCAATGGGTTGTTAACGAGTGGATTAAGAAAGCTGTTTTGCTCTCTTTCCGCATCAACGATAACGAATTTATTAAAGGCGGCTTCACCAACTATTACGACAAAGTACCTTCAAAGTACGCTGATATGAACTCTCGTGAGTTCCGTGAATCTGGCGTTCGTGTTGTACCACCTGCAACAGCGCGTCGTGGCTCATACATTGCACCGAGCACCGTATTAATGCCGTCTTACGTCAACATTGGCGCTTATGTTGACTCAGGCACCATGGTCGACACATGGGCAACTGTCGGTTCATGCGCACAAATTGGTAAAAATGTTCACCTTTCTGGTGGCGTAGGCATTGGTGGCGTACTTGAACCGCTGCAAGCAGCGCCCACCATCATTGAAGACAACTGCTTCATTGGCGCACGCTCAGAAGTGGTTGAAGGTGTCATCGTCGAAGAAGGCTCTGTCATCTCGATGGGTGTTTACATTGGTCAATCAACCCGCATCTACGATCGCGAAAATGATGAGATCCTTTACGGACGCGTACCTGCAGGCTCGGTTGTTGTATCAGGCAACCTTCCTTCAAAAGATGGCAAGTACAGCTTGTATTGCGCAGTGATTGTTAAGAAGGTCGATGCTAAAACGCTTGGCAAAGTCGGCATTAACGAACTACTTCGCGACATTTAAATAACAAAGCCGGCAGATAAGCCGGCTTTTTTAATTCACGTTCTTTTAGGAATTCACTGAACGATGCATCTATACGGTATTCCCAATTGCGACACCATTAAAAAAGCGCGCAAATGGCTATCTGACAACAACATCGATTACACCTTTCACGATTACAAAAAAGAAGGTGTCGATCGCAAGCAACTAACCACTTGGTGCAAAGCACTTGGCTGGGAAACCCTACTTAATAAACGCGGCACCACCTGGCGTATAGTGCCTGACGATCAGAAAGCTTCGATTAACGAGACTACTGCCATTGATTTAATGATCGAAAATCCCAGCATGATCAAACGCCCAGTACTCACCTCTGATAACCTCTGCCTTGTCGGCTTTTCAGCTGATGAATACGCTGCCAAACTTAGCTAAGGACAAACAGGAACACACATGTCAGACACGCTAGACCTTGCCATCGATCTTATCAGCCGCGAATCAGTGACCCCTGAAGATGCTGGCTGCCAAGAAACCATGATGAATCGTTTAGCTGCGTGCGGTTTTGCAAACGAGAACTTGCGCTTTGATGATGTAGATAACTTCTGGTCACGCCGTGGCACCGAAGCACCTGTATTTTGTTTTGCAGGTCACACCGATGTTGTACCAACTGGCCCACTCGATCGTTGGGGCTCTCATCCCTTCAAGCCAGAAATACGTGACGGCATGCTCTATGGTCGAGGCGCTGCTGACATGAAAGGTTCATTGGCTGCGATGATCACCGCCACCGAACGCTTTGTTGCTAATCATCCAGACCACAAAGGCTCTATCGCCTACCTCATCACTAGCGATGAAGAAGGTCCCAGCATCAACGGTACCGTAAAGGTTGTTGAGACGCTTGAGGCGCGTAACGAAAAGATGGACTGGTGTTTAGTTGGCGAGCCCTCTTCAACTCAACATGTGGGCGATATCGTTAAGAATGGGCGACGCGGCTCTCATAATGCGCGCTTAGTCGTTAAAGGTAAGCAAGGTCATGTGGCTTACCCACACCTTGCTAAGAACCCCGTACATTTGGTTACGCCATTTTTAAATGATTTGGTTTCTGTGGAATGGGATCAAGGTAACGATCACTTCCCACCCACCACTTTCCAGATCTCCAATATCTCTGCTGGCACAGGAGCGACAAACGTTATTCCTGGTACCTGCGAGATTCTATTTAACTGGCGTTATTCAACAGAGACTAACCATCACAAGCTTGAGCGTACGGTTAAAGAATTACTTGATAAGCACGGCTTGGACTATGAAATCGACTGGACTTTGTCCGGCATGCCCTTCCTCACCGCCGAAGGTGAATTAGTGGATGCAGCAAAGGTCGCGATCAAAGAAATCGCGGGTTATGACACCGAGCTTTCCACATCAGGCGGCACCTCAGATGGTCGTTTTATTGCCCCGACTGGCGCACAAGTCCTAGAGTTAGGGCCACTCAACGCCACCATTCATCAATTGAATGAATGTGTGAGCGTTGAGGACCTTGATACCTTATCGGCTGTCTACGAGCGCATGCTCGAAGAGCTTCTCATCAACTAAACCCTCCTCGAAATAGCTAAAAGTTGACTGAGATCAGCTTTATTCAAATCTAAATGCAAATCATTCTCATTTGTGTTTACAAACAAAAAAACTCCTGCTACATTAGCTTTCACTGATTAACCCCCTTCCTTTTAGGCAACTATCAATGAAATCAATCTCTCGCATGCTCGTGGCATCTCTCATCATGTCACTTAGCGTGAGTGCAGCTAACGTTTTTGCTGCAGACAGTCTTAATGTGTATTCCGCACGCAAAGAAGCACTCATCAAACCCATTTTGGATGACTTCACTAAAGAAACTGGCATCAAGGTTAAGTTGATCACAGGCAAAGATGATGCGTTGCTTACTCGTATCGTTAAAGAAGGACGCAATACCCCTGCTGACATTCTCATCACTACGGATGCAGGTCGATTACATCGTGCAAAAGAGGCTAATGTCACGGCAACCTTTAGCTCTCCCCTACTAGAGAAAAACATTCCTGCTCACTATCGTGACAGCGATAAACAATGGGTCGGGCTATCTCTGCGTGCTCGCCCAATCATGTACGTCAAAGGTCGCATCGATCCGAAAGAGCTCTCTACCTATGAAGCACTAGCTGATCCGAAGTGGAAAAAACGTATTTGTATTCGTTCATCCAATAACATTTACAACCAATCACTGGTTGCTTCACTCATTAAACACAACGGTGAAGAAGCGACTCAACAATGGGCTAAAAGCTTGGTCAGCAACCTAGCTCGCAAACCACAAGGCGGTGATCGCGACCAAATTAAAGCCGCTGTTGCAGGTCTGTGTGATGTTGCCGTTGCCAACACTTATTACTTAGCTGGCATGTTGAACGCAGACGCAGACAGCCAAGCGATTGCACAACAGATTGCCGTGTTTTGGCCCAATCAAAATGACCGTGGGACTCACGTCAACGTATCGGGTGCAGCCATAATCAAGCACAGTAAAAATCAAGCAAATGCGCTCAAGCTCATTGAATATCTTAGCGGTGATCACGCACAGCAATGGTATGCCGAGAAAAATGGCGAATACCCTGTTCGCGACAACATCAAAATGTCATCCACACTTGCCGCATGGGGCAACTTTAAAGCGGACACCCTGAGCTTAAGCGAATTAGGCCGCCTGAATAAAGATGCCGTCATGCTTATGGATCGCGCAGGATGGCGTTAAACATCAGCTTATGATTCTTCGCCTTGTCATGGTGTTGCTAACCTTCGTGTTGGCAACACCATTAATCGTTATCGTTTCAAACCTCGTCGATCCTAACGGCGAGGTTTTGTCACATCTGATCGATACGGTTTTAGCCGAATATCTAACCAATTCCTTCATCATCATGATTGGCGTTGGTCTTGGCACGGTCATTTTAGGCGTCAGTGCTGCATGGCTGACCAGTATGTGTCAGTTCCCCGGTCGCAGCATTTTTGAGTGGGCATTACTGCTACCGATGGCGATACCTGCATACATCATTGCCTACTCGTATACAGGCCTACTGGATTTCGCTGGCCCGATACAAACGTTCTTACGCGATACCTTTAACCTGTCTTACGGGGACTATTACTTTCCCGAAATACGATCACTCGGTGGTGCTATCAGCATGCTTACCTTGGTGCTTTTTCCGTATGTGTATCTTTTAGCTCGCGCCGCCTTTATCAATCAATCTATTTGTGTGCTCGATGTTAGTCGCACACTCGGTTATGGGCCCTTCCGTACCTTTAAAACCGTTGCCTTGCCGCTTGCCCGCCCTGCCATTATTGCCGGCGCATCGATTGCCATGATGGAAACCCTCGCTGATTACGGCACGGTCGAATACTTTGGTATCGCGACTTTCACCACCGGCATTCTGCGCACCTGGTACGGGTTAGATAGTGCAGTTGGGGCATCGCAATTAGCTTCAATTCTTTTGATCTTTGTTTTTAGCTTGGTGTTTTTAGAGCAGTACTCACGACGTCATGCCCGCTACCATCACACCAGCCAACGTCATCAAGCGATCGATCGCATTCCCTTGCTTGGAAAAGCCAAAGTGAGCGCAATACTCTTTTGTAGCGCACTGGTGGCTTTTGGCTTTCTCATACCTGCAGCTCAATTTTTAACCTGGTGGATTTCACTGGGTAGTGAAGCGATCTCATCTGACTACCTACAACTGATTACACATTCGGTAGAGCTTGCCTTAATCAGCGCATTATTCATCCTCGCGGTTGCGGTGATTTTTGCCTACGGCAAACGTTTAAACAAAAGCGCATGGATGAATCCTGTGATGCGCATCAGCAGCTTGGGTTACGCCATGCCAGGTACTGTTGTAGCAATTGGTGTTTTGATACCGCTCACTTGGTTTGATAACTCACTCGATAGTTTTATGCGTGAGACCTTTGATATATCAACCGGTCTATTACTCAGTGGCAGCTTGGCAGGATTGTTATTCGCCTATCTCATCCGCTTTCTGACGCTTTCTTTACAAACAGTGGATAGCGGCCTCGAACGTATCAAGCATTCCATGGAAGAAGCGGCCAAAACGATGGGGTATGGACATCGTGAAATCCTCACTAAGATTCATCTACCCATTTTGCGCGGCAGTTTACTTACCGCTATTTTGATGGTGTTTGTCGATGTCTTAAAAGAGCTGCCAGCGACGCTCGTATTACGCCCCTTTGACTTCAACACGCTTGCCGTTAAAGCATTTGAATTAGCCTCTGATGAACGCTTAATGGAAACTGCACCTTATGCACTCACCATCGTCGCAGTAGGCATTGTTCCTGTGATCTTTTTAAGTCGATCGATCACAAAAACTCGAGATGTTAAATCATGACCCGTCAAACACTTGCGATTGAAATCAACGATGTGTCTGCTCACTATGACAAGAAACCCATCTTGCATAACGTGACACTAAGCCAAGAACAAGGCGAGATTGGTTGCCTACTCGGTCCATCGGGCTGCGGCAAAACCACCCTACTTCGAGCGATTGCCGGTCTTGAGAAAATATCTAATGGCTCGATCAGTGTTAATGGTCGTGTTTTCTCATCCAACAACATCCATTTAAAAACTGAAGAGCGCAATGTAGGTATGGTGTTCCAAGACTTCGCTCTTTTCCCACATCTTACGATCGCGGAAAACGTCGGCTTCGGATTGCGCGATTGGTCAGCACCTGATCGCAATGCACGCATTAATGAACTATTACAGTTGGTCAAATTAGAGGCACATAGCGAGAAGTATCCGCATCAAATATCAGGCGGCCAGCAACAACGTGTTGCTTTGATTCGCGCGATGGCACCACGCCCGCAACTCTTATTACTCGACGAGCCTTTCTCAAGTTTAGATAGCAGCCTGCGTGAAGAATTAGCGCGTGATATTCGCGAAATTTTAAAGAAAGACCATTGCACTGCATTACTGGTGACTCATGATCATCACGAAGCATTCGCTATGGCAGATCGCATTGCCGTTATTGATCAAGGTGTATTACAGCAATGGGATACACCCTATGCCATTTATCACCAACCCAGCACTCAGTTTGTTGCCGAATTTGTCGGTAAATCTGCATTGATCGAAGGAACCGTAGAATCTGATCAACGTGTTAGAACAACACTTGGATTATTCACGCCAATTAATAAAGAACGCCTCACGCCGGGTAATGCAGTGAAGCTGCTACTGCGACCAGATGACGTTATCCATGACGACCTGAGTGAGCTGAAATTTGAAATCGTTGATCGTGCGTTCCGCGGCTCGGAATATCTCTACACACTTACGGTTGACGACAACCAACAGATCTACTGCCTCGTTCAAAGTCACCACAATCACGCCATTGGCGAATATCTGCGAATCTACTTTGATATGGATGATGTGGTGGTGTTTGAGAAAAAAATTCAGGCATAAAAAACCTCAGCTCATGACGCCGGGGTCACAAGTTTGTACTTTTCAAGGTGTTTACCAACAGAATGAACTATCACTTCTGAAAAGCTAGCCAACCGCTAAATCGATATCAGCAACCTGCAAAACAAACGTTTTAAAACGAATTAATAGGTTATTAATTTCAATGAATTCAATTACTTAATTATTTTTTCTCAAAAAAATGTGATGTCAAAAAATGGATCGACAATCGTCGATAGGTTTCATTGGAAATATCTCTTTTTAATCTATAGGTGAGTTATATATAAAGATGGTCGTATTACCCCTCTGAGAGAATAGATGCCTCTTCTCAACGACATTCATTTCAACAACCTGAAAGGCGACCTTTTCGGTGGCGTTACAGCAGCCGTGATTGCGCTTGCAATGGCTCTCGCGTTTGGTGTTGCATCCGGCGCTGGGCCAGCAGCAGGTTTGTATGGTGCCGTACTTGTGGGTTTATTAGATCGAATTGGCGAGAAAAATATCTTTAACACATTAGATCAGGCTCAAGCTCGTGCTACTGAGTTGCTCAATGAAAATGATGCCTTAAAGGCGTCCTAAAACAACTCAGTTTTAAGATTTATGGACACACGAAGTATCAACCTCAGAACCTACGTCTACATTGACGCATTACAGCCTCAACTTGCGGCTTACATGGCAACAGTGTCTCAAGGCTTCTTACCAGTCCCTGGCGATGCCTGTCTATGGATAGAAGTTGCACCGGGCATGGCTGTTCACCGAATTACTGATGCCGCTTTAAAAGCAACGCGTGTTCACTTATCGCAACTCGTTGTTGAGCGAGCTTATGGCTCTATGGTTATTCACCAGAGGGACCAAAGTGATGTCCGTGAAGCAGGGCATGCCGTTCTACGCAAACTCGACACTACAATTGAAAACCGAGTGCCCCCTACCATTGCTTGGCAAGAAACTATTCGAGGAATGATGCCAGACCATACGGTAGTGATTAACCGTCAAGACCGTCGCGGATCAATGATCTTGCCTGGCCAGAGCATGTTCATCTTAGAATGTGATCCAGCCGGCTATATCATTTACGCCGCAAATCAAGCAGAGAAAGCGGCCAATATCACCTTGGTTGACGTAAAAGCTGTTGGTGCTTTTGGTCGATTAACGATCGCTGGTAGCGAAGCTGATGTTGATGAAGCTGCAGCCGCAGCGATTCACGCCTTACACAACCCTTCTAGGACGTAAGCCATGCATCGCGAACACCTTCTCAATTTACTAAAAGCCTACCGTACGCCCTTCGCTAATGAAGCCGCTTTTAAAACACGCATTGCAGAGTTTGTGCGGGAGCATGAGACTTGTTTTGAAAGAAGTGATAATCATGGCCACCTGACCGGCTCAGCTTGGATCGTTAATCAACACCATGATCACGTCATCCTAATGCATCACAAGAAACTCAATCGCTGGTTCCAACCCGGCGGACATGCTGATGGCGAATACAATATGTTTGAGGTGGCCCGTCGCGAAGCGATGGAAGAGACCGGCTTAGCGCTTGAAGACATTAAGCCGCTGAGTGAGTCTATTTTTGATGTGGATGTGCATGCGATTCCTGAAAGCGATAAAGAACATCGACACGAACACTTTGATGTTAGGTTTTTATTTCAAGTTGATGATCAACTAGCCATTCCGGGCAACAATGAATCTCACCAAATTGGTTGGGTTCCACTAGATGACATCAAACGGTTTAACAACAATCTATCAACTCACCGTATGGCAGAAAAAACTCGCCGACTCTAAGTTAATTACTTGACCTCCATAAGGTCATCCAACTTACCCTTCTCGCACACCATTGGCCAAGCATTCATCAAAGTTTTACGCATAGATGCTTCATAGTTAATCGCGTACTCCAAAAAGGTTTTGGCAACCAGTGACAAGTCTTTTGATTTTGGATAGGCAATAAACCATTGCTTCATGATCGGGAACTGCTCTACATCAACGATAGCAACCGGCCCCTTTGGTCCCTCAAGTGTAATGGTGTGTAAGGAAATCACCGAAACACCCAAACCAGCCACAACCGCATGCTTAATGGCCTCATTGCTACCCATCTCCATACGAACATTGGGGCGCAACCCTTTCTCTTCAAATAGGCGCAAAACAGTGTCACGAATACCCGAACCCGTTTCACGAAGAATCAGCGGATGCTCTGCTAGCTCTTCGATAGTTACCGGCTCTTTTCTGCCAACCCAAGGATGGTCTCGAGATGCAATGACTACTAGTGGATTAGGTGCAAAAGGATGTGACTCGATCTCTGTTAGATCAGAGGGCACCTGGCCCATAATATAAAGATCATCAACACCATTGAGCATGCGATCAACTACACGTTCCCGGTTTGATACTTTAAGTGCGAGTTCAACCCCAGGGTACTCATCACTAAACCCACCCATCAAGCGCGGTGCGATATATTTAGCGGTCGTTACAACTCCGAGTCTTAATCGACCTCGACGTACACCCTTCAGATCTGAGACCGCCATCTCGACATTTGAAAGCGTTTGAAAAATTGTTCTTACAGAAGTGTAAAGCTCTCGCCCTGCTTCAGTGGGTTGAACTCGACGACCCACCTGCTCTAGTAAGGGAAGACCGATGGAGTCCGAAAGCTTTTTGGTCTGCATTGAGACCGTAGGCTGAGTAAGAAATAGCTCCTCTGCAGCACGGGTAAAGCTACCAAGACGAACGATTGCCTCAAAAATCTGGAACTGCCTAAGGGTGGTATGTCGAATAATATATTCGGGTATCTCTACGGCAGAAGTAATAAGGGGATTGTTGTCGAATTCCATAGATCAACCTCTATACATGAGGCTGAATCATAAATGACCTTAGACTATGGGTTCAAGCTGAATAAATGAATCAAATTTCAATCAGGCCATACACGGCGTGAAGACAATGCTGGCAACGCCTTTTCAGCAACTTTTTTTGCGACTTTTTTAGCCGTAGCTTTTTTAGCAGGTGTCTTAGAGGTCTTTGCTGCGGCATCAGAATCTTTAACTGCTGCAATTGAAGACATAAGTTTATTTGCTGTTTTATCGTCAGCCATGATGAGACTCCATTAAAGTATTTCTTTGAGAACAGCAGAAATCTCATCTGCTGCATCTTGTCCTTTCTTACCCGCCTCGAACACACTACGCCCATCTAAAATCGCATTTCGGAAAACAACGCGCCGACGTATTTGGGTTTCCAGGTTAGGAATTGATAATTGTTTAAGCACATCCGCCACTTGCGACGAAAGCTTGGTACGCGGTTCTATTTGGTTTAAAACCAATGCCGCCTTTAAAGAGGCATTCCCTTCTTCACGAATACGGGTTAACTCTTCTTCAATGCGCAAAGATGCCCATAAATCTAATGGCGATGGTAGTACCGGGATCAAAAAGAACTCAGCAGCAAGCATTGCCTCTGTCGTCGCTTCCATCTCAACCGAGGGCGGACAATCAATAACACAATGATCATAGTGCTTAGCCACAGTGAGCATTTCATCTTTCTGACTGAGCGAGACCACATCTAAGTTGTTTTTATCGCCAGCGATAGACTTCCAGTGAGATACCGAACGCTGCGGATCAGCATCGACAACAACCACGGAATGATTTTGGCTTAAAGCTGAAGCAATATTGATTGCTAAAGTTGTTTTGCCAACGCCCCCTTTGTTACTTCCGATTGCGATACGCATAATCAGCTCACAAAGCCGCCAAGCGCATCAAGCTTGACTGAAAATTCTTTTAAATGATCGGCTAACGTTTCTTCACCATCTTCACTATGAATAGTGACGTTCACGTAGTCCTTACCAAAACCCATATCAGGGTAATAATCACACTGCTCAGAAAGTTCGGCAGCACGATCTAAAAAATCTCTGAGAGAATCATAATTCTCAAATATATAGCGACGCTCTAGTCGCTCAGGTTTGCCTCTTTGCTTCCACTCGCTACTCAAAAGATATCTCCGAATAATCGATTCTTAAGTTACCGTTGAATGAAGAATTTATACGCTACATAGGTGTACATAACAACTCAATAGTGAGTTGAAACCACAATATGCAAAGAAGGCAGCCCTCATCACATAATGCAATGGGGTAAAGATATTTGGGGCCCCACTGGAGCCCCAAAATCATAAGCTATAACCGAAGTTTTAGCTCACTGACAACTATTAGTCAGCTGAACCAGTAGGCAATACTGGCTCTACCTCTTTATGAGGACGTGCAATGATGTGCGCAGCAACAAGGCCGTCACCTACACGCTCACATGCGTCAGCGCCTGCACGAACTGCAGCGTTAACCGCACCAGTTTCACCACGAACCAAAACGGTTACGTAACCGCCACCAACGAACTCACGACCGATTAGACGTACTTCCGCCGCTTTAGTCATCGCATCAGCAGCTTCAATAGCTGGAACCAGGCCACGGGTTTCGATCATACCCAGTGCAATACCGTAATCATTTGACATTGTCTTATCTCCAAAAAGTCAAAAAAGTAAAAGTTGCTTCGAGAACTCTCGACCACCAATTAACGTGGAGCAATCACCGGCTCAACTTCCCGGTGTGGACGCGCAATGATGTGCGCTGCTACCAATCCATCGCCTACGCGTTCACACGCGTCTGCACCTGCGCGTACTGCTGCGTTAACCGCACCAGTCTCACCTCTCACCAGAACGGTTACATAACCGCCACCGACGAATTCACGACCGATCAGACGTACTTCCGCTGCTTTTGTCATAGCATCTGCAGCTTCGATAGCTGGTACCAAGCCACGTGTTTCGATCATACCCAGTGCAATACCGTAGTTTTCATTTGCCATCGTTTTCTCCTGTCAAATCAGTCTTTATAGACTTTCATAACGACGCTTTCGCGCCAATTTCTTCCAGTGGAGGCCACTGGTCGATAATGCCCAAGATCGAAAGATCTGTGAGCGTTTCCGGATCACCGCACCCAAAACGAGCCGCTGTTCCAGTTGATAAAAAGACCCAATCGCCTGGCTTACAACCCACAGGGTCACTTGCCACTTGGCGTTTGCCTGCGGTATCTCGAACAATTCGAAATACCGAATGTTTTAATCCCTCGACTCGCGAGGTACAGGTTAATGAACCTTCAACCTGTAAAATAACCATCCTTTAAGCCTCTTCGCCTTCAGGTGGCCACTTATCAATGATGCCCACGATAGTGAGATCACTCGGATAACCTTTGCTACCTGCTGCTTCACGTGCTGCAGAACTACCCACACAGATAACCCAGTCATCTGGCTTGGCGCCTACTGCATCAACAGCAACAGCCATCGAACTTCCATCACGTACAACCTGCAGATGCTTATGAGCCATCTCAGCAATACGATTTGTTGACACCAACGGTCTAATCACTTGGCAGATTTTCATTAGTGAGCCCCTACCTCTTGTGTATCAGCTGTGCATGCAAATACATTTAGCGCACCGCCTTGATGTAAATCGCGAGCAACTTGCATCACATGCAACAAGCCACGATCGAATAAATCTTTATAACGTTGCGTAAGCGCATCCGTTACGCGTGAACAACGTTGTTGCGCACGATCTTTTGAACCCGGCACTTGGCCGTGATAATCAAAACGAATCACGAAAGGAATTGGCAAACCATGTGCCACATTCAAACCACTAAAAATCTTCACACCAACATCTAAATCTTTAGTCGCTTCTTCAACTGTGTCGAGGTATGAGAAATACATAAGGTTACGCAACTGCACTTCTTCAAAACCTACACCAGCACCAATAAAGCGCTCTGCATGACCAATGTCTGGGTAATGACCACCGTGATTACTCTTCACATAAGCAATCTGTGAAAAATTATTCTCAATCAGCTGCGCGATAAAACGCTGCATGCCTGATTGAACCGACGCGTTACATTCTGTAATTGCGGCATCGATTGCTTTAGATGCGTCACTTGTTGATAGACCCTGGGTCTCATCAAATAATGCCAGCACATCCACAGATCGATCCAAATCGATATTGCCATTTTGATCAGGCACATGAACCTTAATGGCATCAGTGTCCGTATCTAAACCAATCAGCAATAAATCAACAGATGCACCACAACAGTAGCTTGCTTCAATCGCCTCACGGAATCCGATCAATCGATCCAAACCTGCTTTTGCGGCAACTGCAGTATCACTTCCATGCGCAGCACAACCCTGATGATCCGGATCTACCGAGCTAAAGTGGTAAACCACAGTCTTTAAGTAATGTGTTGGCTCACTTGCTTCGTTTGGTGTTGCTTCACGATGACGCAACATCTCAACCTTAGTCCACTTCTGAATATTGTCTTCAATATCAAAAGTAGCGCCTGCATGTGACTTACGACGAACCGCTGACTGAGGTAGGCGCAATACATAGCGAACCACGTGTGCTAAGCGACCATCTGCACAAGGCGTAACATCTAATGTGTGGAAACCACAGCTTTGTAAAAATGCATCAAATCCTGCATCTTGACTGTTTGCTAATGGATCACGAGCATTAAAGTCGTCGGTATAACGACGGTAAGTCTCAAAGACAGCCCAGGCAAACAAGCGACGCATGTCAAGTTGATCAACCCAAGCATCATTTAAAACATCCATCGGCAATTCAAAGCCAAGTTCTGTTTTAGCAATGCGTTGAGCTTGTGCAACAAAATCAGACTCATGCTGCTTTGCTGAAATCCGCTTTAACGTGGGCACGATACCGTCAAACGATGACTTTATACGCTGTTCGTAATCAGCCAAGCGCGCATTATCATCAGAACGCACAAGTGCGTGAGATGAATGTCGAGCTGAATAACCACGACGCGCAGCAGTCGCAGCAGGACGACGACTTGGCGCCCTACTTACTGTGTTCTGTCGTGGTTGAATCGAACGTAACATCGTTAAACAAACCGGCTATTAGCCGCGTGCTCCGCCTGAATAAGTTATTAAAGAGCCCTGATCAGTGTTGCCACTTGCACCAGTCACTTTGCTCACAGGCTGAGGCGCTTCAACACGCTCTTTCGCACCGCGCGCACCCATCTCATTCATGGCTGCACCACGAACAGTCTGGTTACGTGAGGTTGAAGACAAACCTTCAGTACCTGTTACGCGCTCATTACGACCCCAGTCATCACCGGTAATCTTCAAGCCGGCATTCTGACCTTCACCAGTAACACGACTCTTTACACGACCATCAATTTCCTCTACATCACCTTGAACAGGCTCAGCAGGACGTGCTTGCTTTGAACCAAAGCGAGCATCTTCAGTGCCAGTTACCTTGCCGCTAGCCATACAGAATGGACCAGTAATGTTGCCGCGCTCATAACGAGCACCAGTTACTTGATCTGAACCACCGCCATGAGACGCATGCGCTGGTGATGAATCAATAGTGAAATCACCTTCTGCTGCTGCAGGTGCTGGCATACCACAAGCCTCTGCTGCTTGGTCATCACCAACATAAGGTGTACCGCTAACTGCTTCGCAAGCACCTTTGCTTGCACCGGTCATCACACCGCCAATACCTGGCTGAATACCGGTCATTACTGAACCCATACGACGCTCACTTGGCGCCATACGCGCTTTAGCTGCTTTCGAAGAAGGCTCTTCACAATAAGTTGCGTATTGCTCACGTGATGCGTAAGGCGTTCCAGTCACCGAGGTACATGTACCTGGCTCATCACCGGTAACACGCATTGAACGACCGGTCATCGTGCCACTCACTGGGCGACCACCCATGGTGTTACTCACACCCACTTTACGATCTTTAGGCTCTGGCTTTGCAGAACAGAAACCTGAGTATTGTTCTTGGCCAACGTAATCATCACCAGTGACATTTTTGCAGCTACCCGCCTCATCACCGGTCATACGCTCACGACGACCAACCATGGTGCCTGTCACACTACCGCCACGCAGAGTATTACTCATACCGACTTTAGCTGGCGCAGAGCCACCATCTTCAATATTTGTGTATTGCGAACCTGTTAAAGGACGATTAGAGCCAGACTCATTACCAGTAACACGCTGCGAACGGCCTGGGTTATTACCGGTTACTGACTTTCCCTGGCGGGTTTCATCCATATAAGTACGACGACCTGACGTTTCTAACTCAGTTCCACAGTGCATTTTCATTTGACCTGCACTTGCGTATTGAGCGCCAGTGACGCGCTGACATGTACCTGGCTCATCACCAGTCACTTTCGTTGCACGCCCCACTTTATTACCGGTAACGCTGTTGCCACCAGCAGTAGTGGTTTTGCCGGTGCGACGAACTGCTTTAGCCGGATCTGACTCGCAGAAATCACGGAATACGTCAGCACCCATATATTCGGTACCAGTGATTGCGCGACAAGTACTTGCCTCATCACCAGTTACATCTTTATCACGACCTACCATGGTGCCAGTCACAGACTGACCGTGTGACGTTTCACTTACACCAACCTTCCAAGTCGCATCTTGAGCACCACCGTCAATCATGTCTGACGCCTTGCGACGACGACCCGCTGGTGCTGATTTTTTCTGACCTGTTGAACCGCGCTTACTACGATTCTCTCGTAACGCTTTAGCCAACTCACGACCCGAAAGCTGTGGATTTGCTGCACGTGCTGTTTGCGCTTCACTCATGCCAGATTTAGAAATTCCCGCTTTGCCGCGAGTTGACAACGCCTTACGACGCGCCAATGAAGCTGCTTTACACGTACTCGTTTGAATTGCTTTGCGTTGGGTACGCTTACGAGAACGTGAAGACTTTGATGAGCGAGAAGAGATTTGCGCTTTGCACTCCTCTTTCTTGCCACCACATCCACAACCACAACCACCTTCGTTACTCACCTTTTCAGGCGATGCAACAGGAGCTGCTTGTTTACTTATATTTACGTCCGCTGCTGTACGTGAACGGCTAACACCTGTTACGGCTGATTTACCGCTCTTAGACAGAGCTTTACGACGTGCCAGTGAGGCTTCACGAGCACCGCCAGATGCAGAAGTAGAAGACGGAACAGCCGCTGCGCGCCTAGGGGCGACAGTTGCCGATGGTGCAGATGCTGCTGCCTGAGGAGCAGCATTACCCAAAGCTGCTTTACCACCGGATGACATCGCCTTGCGTCGTTCTAACGCAAGTTCACGTCCGCTTAAACTTGAATTCGCACTTTGTGCCATTTTCTTACCTGCTATCTCTTAGCGTTATTCGTTGACCTACCCCACCGGCAGGTCGCCACTACACGGAGCGAGTCGCTAAATTAACGACCCTCGTGTACTACGAAGCACACGCCTTGGCTCTGGGTGTAGTTGTCGTAGCCAATCAGACGCACGTGGTGGTCTGGGTAAGCACGACGGCAAGCTTCGATCTCTGCTGCAACTGCATTCAAATCCTTCTCACCGAAGAAAGGCAGTTTCCACATAGTCCAGTAGTGGTTTGACGACTGTGATGGATGCTCATGCTCAATCGCAGCAGTCCAACCTTGAGCAATCAAGTACTCAATCTGGTCGTAAACTTCGTCTTGAGTGAACTTTGGCAAAAAGCCGAAAGTCTCGAGAGTATTAGCTGTCTGGTAATCACCAATTTCGTGGCCGTTAGACATAATCTTTTCCTCTTTATGTATCTGTTAACGTTTAAACAATCGACAAACGATTACTTAACGTCCAACTTATCAACGGTATCGAATTCGAACTTGATCTCTTTCCAAGTTTCCATTGCGATAGCGAGTTCTGGGCTGTGCTTAGCTGCATCAGTAAGGATGTCCTTACCTTCACGCTCAAGCTCACGACCTTCGTTACGAGCTTTAACACAAGCTTCCAATGCAACACGGTTAGCTGCTGCACCTGCTGCGTTGCCCCATGGGTGACCCTGAGTACCACCACCGAACTGCAAACATGCATCGTCACCGAAGATAGTTACGAGAGCTGGCATGTGCCAAATGTGGATACCACCTGAAGCTACTGCGAATACGCCTGGCATTGAGCCCCAATCCTGATCGAAGAAAACACCACGTGAGCGATCTTCAGGAACAAATGCTTCACGCAATTGATCAACGAAACCAAGAGTAGATTGACGGTCACCTTCCAACTTACCTACAACAGTACCAGTGTGAAGCTGGTCACCACCTGATAGACGTAGACACTTAGCTAGCACGCGGAAGTGAATACCGTGAGCTGGGTGACGGTCGATTACAGCGTGCATAGCACGGTGGATGTGCAACAACATGCCGTTGTCACGACACCAGTTCGCCAAACCAGTGTTAGCAGTAAAGCCACCAGTCAGGAAGTCGTGCATGATAATTGGCATACCCAATTCTTTAGCGTATTCAGCACGCTTGTACATCTCTTCAGGAGTTGCAGCAGTTACGTTCAGGTAGTGACCCTTACGCTCGCCAGTCTCAGCTTCAGCTTTATGAATCGCTTCTGCAACGAAGTCCCAACGGTCACGCCAGCGCATGAATGGCTGTGAGTTGATGTTCTCGTCGTCTTTGGTTAGGTCCAAACCGCCGCGCAAACATTCGTATACAGCACGACCATAGTTCTTAGCTGACAAACCTAATTTAGGCTTGATGGTACAACCCAACAAAGGACGACCGTACTTGTTCAAGCGATCACGCTCAACCTGGATACCAGCTGGTGGACCACCACAAGTCTTAATGAATGCGATAGGGAAACGGATGTCTTCAAGACGCAAATGACGCAATGCCTTGAAGCCGAAAACGTTACCAACCAAAGAGGTCAATACGTTAACAACAGAACCTTCTTCGAAAAGGTCTAGAGGGTATGCGATGAATGCATAGAAAGCGTTGTCGTCACCAGGTACATCTTCGATGCGGTAACAACGACCCTTGTAGAATTCCATGTCAGTCAGAAGCTCTGACCATACGGTTGACCATGTACCTGTTGAAGACTCTGCTGCAACCGCTGCTGCTACTTCTTCCTTTGGTACGCCTGGCTGGCCAGTACACTTAAAACATGCGAGCAAATCGGTATCCAACGGAACATAGTCCGGGGTCCAATACATGTCGCGGTATTCTTTTACGCCTGCATCATATGCTTTTGAGGCCATGTTAAAACTCCTGTGCTTAGTGTCGAGGGACAATGGGTACTATGTCCATCATGCTCGCGCAGCATAGGAAAGGCACATCAACCTATGCCAATAAATCATTTCTAGCTTTTTCATAGACCTCAGTCTATGTTTTAGAAATTTGATTATTTCTCATTACATAACAATAAGTTACACAAACCCATCATTCAGCCTGGATCCCATTTAGGCAATCATCTATGGAATTAGGGTAGCAATCTCTATGACTTATCTATAATCGGCTTCTTCTGAAAATGACAATAACAACTGGATAACCATGAGCGATTCTGACCTTAAGTTTGACGACAATAAAAAAGGCACTATCAAGGCGCGCTGGGAGGAGCAATTCGACCAAATCGCCACGCCTTTCGAGCAGTTCGTAAAACAAGAAACAACCTCGGGCTTTGTTCTGATGGCTGCTGCACTCGTGGCGCTGATCATGGCAAATACCGCCCTCGGTCCCTACTACGAGCACATGCTGCATATAGAAGGTGGTTTTGCGATTGGCGAATTCGGCATGACCAAGACCCTGCATCATTGGATCAATGATGGCTTGATGACTCTCTTCTTTTTAGTCGTTGGCCTAGAACTCAAACGCGAATTCTTAGTTGGCGAGCTTGCTGATCCACAAGCTGCAGCCTTACCGATCGTTGCAGCGATTGGCGGTATGGCCATCCCCGCATTGACCTTTGCTTTTTTGGTTGACGATCCAACCAACCTTCGCGGTTGGGGCATCCCAATGGCAACAGACATTGCCTTTGCCCTAGGCGTTATTGCACTACTTGCTGGCCGTGTTCCTAAAGCACTTATCACCTTTTTAGTCGCCCTTGCGATTGTGGATGACCTTGGCGCCGTTTTGGTTATAGCCATTTTCTACACTGCTGATCTGCAAATGCAGTACTTGGTTGTTGGCGCTGCAATCGTTGGCTTATTGGTTGCGATGAACTTCTTCGGCATTCGCCGCCCTCAGCCTTATTTATTTGTTGGTATTTTGTTGTGGTTAGCTTTGCTTCAATCTGGCGTTCACGCCACTTTAGCCGGAGTCATTACCGCCTTTACGATTCCGACAAAACCTCGTTTTGAGCCAGGCGCCTTTTCACGCCGAATGCGTGAACTGCTCTATCGTTTTGATGAGACCTACAAAGAGGGCGACAGTATTCTTAAGAACGAAAATATGGTCGCTGTGGTACAAACCTTCGAGACTGGCATTCATGGCGTACAAACGCCGCTACAGCGCTTAGAGCATTCAATGCACGTTTGGGTAGCTTTGATTATTCTGCCAATCTTTGCGCTATTTAATGCGGGTGTTGTCATTCAGTTCGACAACTTCCTGAGCAGCCTAGCTCACCCTGTCACCATTGGTATCGCTGCAGGTTTGTTGTTTGGTAAGTTCGTTGGAATCACTGGAGCTGCCATCATCGCGATAAAGATGGGATTAGCGAAGTTACCTACCGGTGTAAACATGAAACATATTGCTGGCGCATCGTTACTTGGTGGTATTGGCTTCACCATGTCGATCTTTATTGCAGACCTTGCGTACCTAGGTCACCCAGAACTGATCACGCAAGCCAAACTTGGGATCATTGGCGCATCCGTGATTGCGGGTATTGCAGGCACCTTAGTGCTGCTTCAAGCCACTAAAAAATAATCTCTCAAGGGCAGTGAACACTGCCCTTTTTTATTTCAGTGCATTCAGCACATTCCGCAGAATGATCGGTTGTGCTTTTTCATTGGGATGAATGCCATCCTCAAGAAACAACGATTGATCCTCAGCGACTCCTTCAAGCAAAAAAGGCACTAATGCCGCATTTTCAGAATCAGCGACTTCCTTGTAAAGGCCTGCAAAACGACGGCTATAAAAAGGACCATAGTTCGGCGGAATCTGCATACCCACTAACACTACCTTGGCGTCACTCTTCGATACTAAGCGAACCATCTGACGCAAATTCTCTTCGGTTTTTTTCAAATTAAAACCGCGCAAGCCATCGTTACCCCCAAGCTCAATAATTACCAATGAGGGCGCATACTGATCGATCAAGGTCGGCAAGCGCTCAACGCCACCAAAGGTGGTGTCACCCGAAATACTGGCATTAACGACTTGGACGTCAGGATCGATAGAAGCCATGTGCTTTCTAAGCAAAGCCACCCAGCCCGCTTCTTCAGCGATACCATAGGCGGAACTTAAGCTGTCACCAACGACTAACCAGGTAGAGGCTTTCACTGCGCCCACTTGGAACATAAATAACATAATGAATAGCACTAACTTCGCCATAACTGCTCAATCGCTTGATAAACACTTCATCACACCCAGCGGTGACACACTCGACATCCTGCAGGGAGTCGATTTACAGGTCAAACACGGTGAAGCTGTGGCTATTGTGGGTGAATCAGGCTCTGGAAAAACCACACTACTCAGTTTACTTGCTGGACTTGATCAGCCAAGCGCAGGATCGATTGGCTTATTAGGTAACTCACTTGACGGCTTAGACGAAGAAGACCTTGCTTCACTTCGTCGAAAAGACATTGGTTTTGTCTTTCAGCAATTTCATCTCGTCCCTGGCATGAGCGCACTAGAAAATGTGCGACTACCTCTAGAGATCGCCAAAGCAGCCAACCCCGATCAAACCGCCAAGATAGCATTAGCCTCAGTGGGTCTTGCCGATAAACTAGATAACAAGCCGAATCAACTCTCAGGTGGGGAGCAACAACGTGTTGCCATCGCACGGGCTTTCGCCACACAACCCAAAGTACTGTTCGCAGATGAACCCACCGGCAATCTCGACAATAAAACCGGTGCTTTAATCGAAGATTTGCTGTTTGATTTACGCCAGCAACATGACACAACGCTGCTATTAATCACACACGATGCGACTTTAGCTGAACGATGTGATCGTACACTTACGCTCGTCAACGGCCGTTTCGTATGAGTCGATATTGGCGACTGTATTTCGCCGCCCTTTTGGTTGCGGTAACAGCACTAAGCACCGTTGGTTTCCTCACCAACCGTGTTGCTCAGAGTCTGACGTTAGAAAAGTCATCCGCGCTTGCCGCTGATCTAGTACTTGAGCGAACAGAAGCTATCCCTAACGAATGGCGTGAACTTGCAGAACAGCAAGGACTTCGCACTGCGCTCATAACAGAGTTCCCAAGCGTCATTTTTATTGGTGACGATACCCAACTTGTTCAGGTTAAAGGGGTCAGTGATAACTACCCGCTCCGCGGCCAACTGCAATGGCGTGGTGATGCGCTTTACATACAGCCACCCAGCGTAGGCCAAGTTATTCTCGCGCCAGAGTTAGAGTCATTAGTACAACAACAAGACATCTCTCTCGGTGAATTAACCCTAAAACCCAGCGGCTACATTGTTGACGAACCGGATGTCGGCATGAATTTCTTCCGACTCGCGCCAAAAGTCATTGCGCATCATCAAGATGTGATGAATAGCGGACTGATTGGCCCTGCCAGTCGTGTGAAACACCGACTACTTCTGGCCGGCAATTCGCAACAACTTAGTACCTATCGCAACACACTCAAGCCTGCGTTAGAAAAAAATGACAGTTGGCTTGAGCCCACCGATGGTCGCCCAGAATTACAAACAGCGATTCAACGCGGCGAGAAGTTCATAAATCTGTCCGCACTTTCCGCAAGCATTGTTGGCGGTGTTGCCATTATTTTGGCACTACAACTCATCCTCAGTGAATCGCTTTATGCCGCTGCGATATTTAGAGCGCTGGGCATGTCATCGCAACAAGTCCTTTGGCGCTACCTGCGCAAACTATTAGGCATCACATTATTCGCTACATTAAGCGGTATCTTAATTGGCTACGGTTTGCAATGGTCGGTCGTTCAACTTGCCAATGACTGGATAGACAACAGCCTGCCTGCAGCAGAATGGACACCCGCAATACCCAGCATCATTCATGCACTGATTTTATCACTCGGCTTATCACTACCCGGCCTATGGGCAATACGCTCGGTTTCGCCCAGTCGTTTATTACGCAACGAATCACGCGGCACGAGCCGCTCACAATTTCTACTCGGCGGCTCAGTCTTTATCACGTATGCCCTTTTAGTGGCTTATCAAGCTGAAGACATCAGCTTAGCCGGCATACTGCTCGGCGCTTTAATTGCGATTACCTTGTGCTTGATGGTTATCCTGCGTCTTTTCCAGGCGCTTGTTCAACGCATTAAGATTCAAGGTTCAGTCGGCTTTGGTTTAGGCGCCATAAAACGCCGCCCCGGTATCGTCATGGTTCAAATCAGCGGACTATCAATTGCCCTTTGCATGCTGCTTATACTCAATTATCTACGCACTGATCTATACCAATTGTGGTCAACCAGTCTTCCTACGAACACACCCAATCATTTTCTATTGAATGTATTACCCACTGAAAAAGATAAACTGATACAACAACTCAAACAAAACCACATTGCGACGGATAATTTCTTTGCCACAACGCGCGCTCGACTCAGTGCCATTAATGGCCAGGCAATCAACCTCGATCAATTTGAAACCGATCGAGGTAAACGACTCGCCTCACGTGAATATAGCCTGGGTTTTCACAATCAATTTCAAAATGACAATCGCATCATTGCTGGTAACGCATGGAGCAATGATCAAAAAGGGTTTTCCGTAGAACAGGGTCTCGCTCAATCACTAAACCTTAAACTCGGTGATGAGCTCACCTTTAGAGCCGGCGCGATTAGTGTCAGCGCCCCTATCCTAAGTATCCGCTCGGTAAAATGGGACTCATTTAACGTGAACTTCTTCGTCCAAGGTACCGAAAACCTCACCAACGAAGTGCCACATGCGTTTATCAGCAGTGTTTACATAGCTCCGGATAAAACCAGCGCGCTACAAAAGCTCTTGCGTGACTACCCAAGTGTGTCATCCATCAACCTCACACCGCTTATCGATAAAGTAAAAGGCGTACTTGATCGCGGTCTGCGCGCTGTTCAAGGAGTGTTTAGTTTCACACTGATTGCCGCTATCGTCTTGCTGCTCGTGAGTATCGAAACCGCTCGTCGTCAACGCGCAAAAGAAGTCGCCACATTGCGAACTCTTGGTGCATCAAAGCACTATATTGTGAACGCAACACTCACTGAGTTTGCTTTTATTGGTAGTACTATCGGCTTGCTCGCAGCTTCACTAGCACATATTGCTGCCACACTGATTGCGCAAAGACTGTTTGGCTTAACGCTTGGCATCCCTTTCAGCACATGGCTTAGCAGCGTAGTTATTGGAACAACACTTCTGTTAGTGATTGGATGGTTAAGTGAACGCCGCTTATTAAAGCAGCCACCTACACAACAATTTAGAGGTTAAGCAGTTAACGCTTGCGCAATGGCTGTGCCGCTTTGCCAAGCTGATTCAACACGCGCACCCAAACACCAATCACCACCCAAATAAAGAGACTGAGTCTCATCGACCAAGTAAGGCACACCTAAGGGGTTCACGATTCGAGCATACAGCCAGCTATGAAAAGCTGAGTGCAGCATATCCGCCGGATCAAGGCATAATGCCTCACAGAGCAGCACTCGCATCTCTTGCTCAGTTGTTACCTTATCTTGGTTAACCCGTGCCGCGCTCCATTCAACACTTGCCTGCGCTAACCACGCATCGACAGCATCTTCACGCTTCGGCTTACCACTGTTGAACGTAATCCATGACAAATCAATCGCTTCGTTTAAACGTGTCGATTTATCTATGTCAGCCTGTGGCTTAAAGGCAGCCATCAAGGTCATACAGGGAGCAAACTCAAGTCCAATAAGCTTGGCAGATAACGGATGATCTTCTCCAATAATCGGAGCAACTTGCGGAAACGGCACCGTCATCACCACACGCTTTGCTTGCCAGCTATCTGTCTCTGTTGTTGCAAGCCAGTAATCAGCGTGAAATTCAAGACGCTCAACTCGCTCACTTTGATGAATCGTTAAACCTTCGGCGAGCGCCTTAGGAATACTCGACATACCCGGAACACCCGCATAAGCACCTGGCTTACCTGCATCATCCCATATCACTGCGCTATCACTGATCTCATTGAGAGCTTGCTGCAAGCTTGCATCTCGTGCAGTCACATATTGCGCGCCGTGATCAAACCGAATGATCTGTCCATCGATCTCAGCTCGACGTGTTGCCATGCGACCACCGATACCTCGGCCTTTATCAAGTACCACAACATTTAGCCCAGACGCACGCAACCGACGCGCGCAGGATATACCTGTCATACCTGCGCCAATCACCAGTACGTCTAGCATTTAGTGCTGCCTTTCTTTACTTTCAGTCAAAGAGGCATAGATAGTCTGCGCCACACAGGCCTTGTAATCCCAGTAAGCTAAGCCTTCCGTTGAACTAGCATCAAAGCCCCAGATCTGTTTCACATAACCGTTGACTAAAAAGAAGCTATCGCATGCCTCATTCCAAATGGGGATATCCAATAACTTCACATTCGACCGACTCAACGGCAATAAGTCACCCTTCACTGAATCGTTATAGTTTTTTGCTTGAGCTAAGGCACAGTCAAAGAAGGCCTCTGGTGCAAGGTCATCAGTGCAGTGCTCTATTAGCTGATGCTGATAACCCAAGTATTGCTCCATATACGCATTCGGGCCAACACCCATGCCCATCATGGCAATTTGCAGAGGCTGCAATGTATTTATTTCTTCGAGCTTATTTTGGGTAAAGCCACGGAAGAAGTGCCCAATCATTGGCGGCAAGGTATCGGTTAAATAAAAGTTCGTTTGCGTTGCAGCCAATACATCCAAATGACCAAATATCTGCATTTGCAAGACACCGCACTGAAACGATTGCCGCAGAGAACATTCAGAAAAACGAGCTGTTTGCTGACCCACCGCTTCTAGGAAAGGGAAATACAGCTCATCAAAAGCAGCTAAGTGATCCGCTTGCTTAACGCCAGCTCGCTTACCTTCAGAAAATAAATCAAAGTTACGGATTTGATAGAGCTGTGCGGTCTGATCTGAATTTTCGAGGGAGATCTTTTCAAAAGTCACATCCGCTCCCCACTTGAACATGAACTCACCAATCGGTAGTTCGTAGCCTTCGTAAAAATCCTCTACCTGTTCGTCAATTGGCACATCGCGATTGGTCGGAATTGTTTGTGACACCGCTTGAATGATCGGCATGTAATCTTCTTCCGGGCGACGCGTACCCGCGTAAAAACCAATCAAAGTGAAAAAGCCATGCAGCTGAGCTCGGCTCATACCCATCGCGTGCATCATGTTGGCGGCTGCAGCAGAAGCTGCCGGCAAACCTTCTAAATCGTGTTCGGTTAGCATCAATTCGCTCTCTTAATTTTGATGGATGCATCTTCCACAACTTCACATCGTTTTGACAGAACTTGTTCACCTATACCACTTTTATTCTTAGACATTCACCAAAAAACCGGGATTACCTAGTCAAGACAGGTTTTTTGCAACCACCTTTTTGCTAAAAGGTAATCAAAAGTTAAACAGGTGTTACAGATGAAAGCATATCTAATAAGTCCCGAGTCTCAATCTATCGAGTCGATTGATATCCAAGATCAAAATGACATCAAGAACCATATTGGCTATGACACGGTCATTTTTGATGAGCTTGGCGATGATCAGCACATCTTTTTTGACGAAGAGTGCTTCTTGCGACAAGCCAAAGGTCGATTTCAAATTGATAAGCTTGTTCCTATCTCTGGCAAAGCCATCGTTATAAGCATGTCTGGGGAAGACCTAAGTGATGTTGCACTCGAAAAATCCGCACTAGCCGCTCGCGTTAGCTTCTCGTAACAAACCCTATGTCAGGTAGAAAGGTCACCACCAGTCGCATTGGACGCTTTGGCGTTCTGAGTAAACTTGCCGGTGGCATTGCCACAGGCGTCATGACAGAAGCCAGCAAACAATGGGTAAGTGGTAACCGCCCTGCGCTCAAGGACCTTGTGTTAACACCGCGTAATCTCGAACGCATGGGTAAAACACTCTCTGAGCTGCGTGGCGCTGCAATGAAACTTGGTCAGTTACTATCAATGGATAGCGGCAACGTGCTACCCCCCGAGCTTAGCGAGCTGCTCAGCTCATTGCGCTCAGATGCCACGCACTTACCGTTAGGTGAAACCGCCAAAGTACTTAAAGCCAATTGGGGTGATAACTGGGATCAGCAATTCCAGCGATTTAACTTCACGCCAGTGGCAGCTGCCTCTATTGGGCAAGTGCATTACGCCGAGCTCAAGGATGGTCGTCGTGTGGCAGTCAAGCTCCAGTACCCCGGGATTCGAAAAAGCATCGACAGTGATATTGATAATGTCGCGATGGTGCTCCGCTGGTCTGGTTTGCTACCAGAAGGTTTAGATCTGACGCCACTTCTGGAGGAAGCGAAGCAGCAACTCCACACCGAAGCGGATTACCTGCTCGAAGCACAACACCTAAGAGATTACGCCGAGCGCACCAAAGCTATCGACTACCTAGAAGTGCCTGCGGTATTGGATGAATTAACCACCGAACATGTATTGGTTATGGACTGGCTGGATGGGAAACCAATTGATGAGCTAGTCAACGAGCCAGCTGACTTACGCAATGAAATGGGCAATCGCCTGCTCAGCCTTGCCGTGACCGAAGTGTTCGAATGGGGAACAGCACAAACCGACCCCAACTTCGCCAACTACCTCTACGATGCGGATCGTCGCGTACTGCAACTGCTCGACTTTGGCGCCACACGCGTTATCCCAGATGCGCTACAGCAAGCACTCAAACAGCTGCTTACGGCCTGTTTAGACAACAACCAACAAGCCATCCATCACAGCGCCTGCCTGGTGGGTTATCTCGACAGTACTGATCCAGAACCCTATGCATATGCGATTAGTCAAATGATCGAATTGGCAACCTCACCACTGCGAATGGCAGAAATCGTGAATTTCCGTCAGCTTCAAATCGCGGATGAACTCCAAGAATTAGTTGTAGACCTTCGCTTAAAACAAAAGTTTTATCGCTTACCACCCACCGATGTATTGTTCTTGCACCGTAAGTTAGGCGGTCTGTATCTGACGTTACAAAAGATCAATGCCGATTTGCCGGTAAGACCGATCGTTAGTCCTTTTGCTAACGCTGCTTAGCTAACCAACGATCTAATTGATTCGCAAACGCCTGCTTATCGTTAGCATTGAGTGCAGCAGGGCCGCCTGATTGAATACCACTGCTACGCATAGTTTCCATAAAGTCACGAATATTCAGTCGGCCTTTGATGTTTTCAGCGGTAAATAACTCACCACGCGGGCTAAGCGCCAAACCACCCTTGGTGATGATTTCATCGGCCAAAGGAATATCACTGGTAATCACCAGATCACCTGCCGCACTGCGCTGAACGATCTCGTTATCTGCGACATCAAAACCGGATGGCACCTGAACACTTGAGATGTATTTCGAGTGAGGTACTGATAACGCCTGATTGGCCACTAAAGTTAGCTGCGTTTGTGTACGTACAGCCGCTTTATAAAGCAGCTCTTTTATGACCACTGGACACGCATCGGCATCCACCCAGATCTGCGCCATAGATTAGCCTGGAGGCCAAGTGAGTTGACGACCCGCCAACACATGCAGATGCACGTGATACACCGTCTGCCCACCATCACCATTACAGTTCATTACCGCACGGTAACCAGCCTCATCAAAGCCCAACTCTTTAGCTAAGGTTGCAGCCGCAGTATACAAACGCCCCATAATCGCTTCGTTACCCTGATCCACATCATTAATCGTAGCGATATGTTGCTTAGGAATTAATAAGTAATGATGTGGGGCTTGCGGATTAAGGTCACGAAAACCAATCACAAGATCGTCTTCATAAACCTTGTCGGATGGAATATCTCCGCTAACAATTTTGCAAAAAATACAGTCACTCATTGCGATCACCTATTTATTAATTATTTTCTGCCTACCCGCAAATGCATGCGCCAAGGTGCCACTGTCGACATACTCCAACTCGCCGCCAAGCGGTACACCATGCGCAATACGCGAAATATTATCCACTGCGACCTCTGCCATCTCACTGATGTAATGCGCGGTCGCTTCGCCTTCTACCGTGGTCGTCATCGCTAAGATCAATTCTTTGATCTCGCCGCTTTTCAAACGCTCACGCAATTGATCCAAACCTAATTCTTTAGGCCCTATGCCATCAAGTGGCGACAAACGACCACCAAGCACGTAATACAAACCCCGAAAGTCAGTAGCTTGTTCAATCGCCATCACATCCATGGGGTTCTCAACCACGCATAAAGCACCATTCGCACGCTCAGGACGTGAGCAGAGTTTGCAGATTTCTTTTTCGGTGAGTGTTCGGCAGATTTTGCAATGACCAATTTGCTCCATGGCATCGGCAAGCACAATAGATAAACGTCGACCGCCTTCACGGTTACGCTCTAACAAGTGAAATGCCATACGTTGCGCAGACTTCGGCCCAACACCGGGCAAACAACGCAGTGCATCGATCAGTTGCGACAGTAGCGAAGCGTCGCTCATTAGAACGGTAGCTTCATACCAGGTGGTAAGTTAATACCGGCGGTCACGCCAGCCATTTGTTCTTTGCTATGCGCTTCAAGCTTATGCACGGCATCATTCATTGCAGCGGCGACGAGATCTTCGAGCATCTCTTTATCATCAAGCACCGAGTCATCAATCTGCACACGACGTACTTCGTGTTTACCATTAAGTGTGACGCTAACCAAGCCGCCACCTGACTCACCGGTGATCTCAGCTTTTGCGAGTTCTTCTTGCGCCTTCTGCAGATCGGCCTGCATCTTTTGCGCTTGTTTCATTAAGTTACCAATTCCACCTTTCATCTTTTTACATCTCTCGGTTGGTTATTTCGGCTCGATGGCACGGATAGAACCCGCGACCACTTCAGCATCAAAGGTTTCTTGAAGGCCACGCACAAACGGATCATTCAAGACATCATGTTCAGCTTGTTGTTGACGATTTTCTGCCGCCACTTGTGCACGCTCAGCAGGTGTATCACTTGCCTGTCCACTTTGCAGTTTTAAATTGAGGTTATTACCCGCAAACCGTTGCAGTGCTTCGAGCAAACGCTTTTCTGCAGCTGAACCCATCATACTGGCAAAACTCTCAGCTACCGACAGGGTCAAGACGTTTCCGTCTTGAGCAACTGGTATACAGTTCGCGGCTAGCTGTGCTGCCATGCCGTTGATCTCGAGTCGCGGCAGCACTTTATGCCAGTCCATCAAATCAACTCTTGTTTGTGGCGCCGCTACAGCTGTTGCTGCCGGTATTGCCTCTTCTTTTGGCTGAACAGGCTTAATGGCTTCGACAGGTTTAGCTGCGGCAACTTGTGACTCTAGTTCTGATTCGGGCTTAGCAATCGATTCCGGGGCTGCAGGCTTTTTTTCCGGGGCAGCTTTTGGCGTTGTCGCCTCACTCACTGCCCCTGGGCGAAAAGCCATCATCCTCAGCAGGACCATCTCAAAACCGCTTTGCATGTCCGGCGCGAGCGTGATGTCACGCTGACCGACTAAGCCGATCTGGTAATACAGCTGAATATCTTCTGGGGTTAACTGATCCGCTAACGACTGCAAGGTATTAGCTTCACCCCACCCTGACTGCCACGCATCTGGCGCATGCTTAAGTAGACTTAAACGATGCAATAAGGTTAGCAAGTCTTTTAACAAGGCTGAGAAATCGGGTGCCGCTTGCGCGAGTGCTTGAATCGATTGCACAACCGCATGACCATCACCGGCATGCACATCAGCCAGCATCTTTGGCAGCTCATCGGCTGCAACTACACCAAGCATGTCGCGCACCGGCTCAAGCTGCACCGTGCCACCACCAAAAGCGATCGCTTGATCAAGCAAACTGAGACCATCACGCATACTGCCATCCGCAGCACGCGCAATCAGATAGAGGGCTTCGTTATCAGCCTGGATGTTCTCCGCAGCTAAGATGTGTTCAAACTGTTTTTCGATTTGCTCAATAGGCAAACGGTTCAAACCAAACTGCAAACAACGCGACAACACAGTAACCGGTACTTTTTGTGGATCAGTCGTTGCCAGTAAAAACTTAACGTGTGGCGGTGGTTCTTCGAGCGTTTTTAACAGCGCGTTAAAACTGTGGTTCGAGAACATGTGCACCTCGTCGATCAGGTACACCTTATAGCGACCACGCACTGGAGCATACGGCACGTTATCGAGTAGCTCACGGGTGTCATCAACACCGGTTTTTGATGCTGCATCGACCTCGATCAAATCGACAAAGCGACCTTCATCGACCTCACGACACACACTGCACTCACCACATGGCTGTGAACCGACACCGGTTTCGCAGTTGAGTGATTTTGACAAGATACGCGCAATGGTGGTTTTGCCCACACCACGGGTTCCGGTAAACAGATATGCGTGGTGCAACCGATCGTTATCCAGCGCATTACTCAGCGCACGAACAACGTGTTCTTGACCGACCAGTTCCGAGAAGGTTTTTGGACGCCAGCGACGCGCCAACACCTGATAAGACATGTTGTGCCTTCTTATTATTTAAGTAAGAGCAGAGTCTACCTGAATCGGCATTTGGAATGGAGCGGCGACCCTGCCAGCGATTCCCGGCGCACGAGTCAGCTGCTGTGGCTGCTCCCTTCCGGGCCTGACCAGATTCACAACCTATCGTCGCGGGAGACCAACAGGGTCACCATAGAAGCGGCGCATTATGCCAGAAGGACTAGCGCTCGTCAGAATTAGGCTAAAAGTTTATGCCAGCGCAAAAACTGCTGATTCCATCGCTCTTTTTTCCCTGTTAGTCTCAAAGACATAAAAATAATGTGTGGCGAATCTTCGACCACACGCTCGAGGGGATAAATGGAGCAACTTGTCTTATTACTGCCGGTAATACCTATTATCTCGGCATTAATGACCCAATTACTCAGCAGCTCGATGGGACGCCGTGTCTCTCGAATCAGCGTAATTGGCGGCACACTCACTTTTGCACTTGCTTCAACCTTGTTGCTGATGGTGCTCATGGATTACCCCGTCGCACACTATTCTTTTGGTGAGACATGGGGGTCACTCTATTTTGACCCTCTAGCGGTACTGATGAGCACAGTGATCGCCGCCATCAGTCTTTTAGTTCGTATCTATTCGGTTCGCTACATGGCCGAGGAATACGGCTATGGCCGGTTCTTTGTCCTGCTGGACGTGATGTCCGCTTCCCTAATTTTAATGGTGGCTGCCGCCGACATGATCACTCTGCTAGTGGCATGGCATCTCATTGGCGTATTTTTGTATTTTCTTCTCGGACACGAGACGCGCAGCTTCTCTGCTTTCCGCTATGGCTTTTGGACTTTCATCACCTATCGCTTTGGCGACCTTCCCTTGGTTCTTGCCGCAGTCGTTCTATTCCACACCTTTGATAGCTGGTCTCTACCCGAGATTTTCGCTGCAATTGAAGCCAACCCTGATGTCACCACCTTCTTTGGCTTTCGCGTTGTCGAGGTCGTTGGCAGCTTAATTGCGGTCTCTGCTTTTGCGCGATCGGCACAATTTTTGGTGCACACCTGGCTGCCATACACCATGGAAGGCCCAACACCCGTATCTGCATTGATGCATGCCGGCATCGTTAACGCGGGCGGCATCCTATTAAACCGCTTTGCACCGCTCTACCTGCAAACCGATAGCGTGTTGCACTGGGTATTTTTGGTGGGATTAATCACTGCTGTCATTGGCTCAATTTTGATGCTGGCACAAAGCGATATTAAGAAAGCGCTTGGCTACTCAACAATGGGCCAGATGGGCTTTATGATCATGGAATGCGGCGTTGGCGCCTTCTCATTGGCCATCTTCCACTTGATTGCGCACGGACTATTTAAGGGCACCTTGTTCTTAAGTGCTGGCAGCGTGATCAATCAAGCACGTAAGCATGATGGCATCCCTAAAGACGAGCTCTATCAATTCATTGTTGAACGACGCCCTACTCGAAAGAACTTCCCTTGGTTAGCGATGGCAATATTGACCATTATTGTTCCCGCCTTTGTTTTATTTAGCTCACACTTTGCGGTTACCCCCGATTTATTTGAAAAACAAGGCGCGATCATTTTGCTGTTCTTTGGTTGGGTCACTGGTGCGCAGGTTTTATTTTCGACCTATCAGATGGAAACACATCACCCGTGGCGCTTATTGCTATTAGTCATGACGACTTTTGTTGTCGTGGTCTTGGGCTACACCTACATTAGTCATGCGTTTGACGTCTTCCTGTTCCCTGATACTGCGTTTGCGCATCAACTCTATGTTGCAGCGGGTACAGACACCCTGTTGTTCAATCTTGCTGCGATTAGCATCGCACTTTTGATCGTAGCGAGCTGGCTACGTACCTACTGGAAAGAAAGCCATTTTGTACATGATGTCGTCACAAGACATTGGGCACGTAATTTCTATGCCATTGTGTCACGCGAGTTCCATGTGTCGGATGTATACAAGCATCTATCGCAATGGGCGATTAACTTATCGGGCCGTATCAACATGTGGTTACGTTGGGGTTAAGCATGGAATGGCATTGGTTACTGATTGGGCTCTTCTTTCCACTCTTCCCGCTGAGCATTGGCTTTAATGCGCTATTAAATGCAGCCAAAGCACCTTGGCTTAAAGTCATCCTGCTGTTGATTTGGCCTCAAATTGGTATTGCTCTGATCATTCAGCATCAAGCAACGATTCCTGAATGGCTGCAGTATTGGGGACTCTTGTCCTCGGGTCTTTATGCCTTCCGAATGCTGGCTATGCGCGAGGTGAACATTTGGATTGGTTATCTTGCCACTTCATCTTGGGCGCTATTATGGATTCTCGCATTCGATCAGTTATCCGAGCATCAGTTACAAATCTTTGCTTTTGGCTTTAGCTTGCCCTTAGCCATCATGGCACTCGTCTCTGGCGAGATAGCTAAGCGTTATGGCGCAGCTTATACCGGACTCTATGGCGGCTTAGCGATTGCCAATCCACGCTTAACAGGTGTGTTAGTGGTGAGTGTATTTGCTGCCATTGCAACACCGATCTTTCCAACCTTTTTTGCCATGTTGCACACACTGGTATTGTCACAACCCTTACCCTCAATTTGGCTAGTGATGATCTGGGGCACCTGGAGCTGGTGTGCCGCTCGATTACTACAAGGTCTTATCGTTGGGCCTGCAAACTTGCCATACCCTCGCGATTTGTCTGTTGGTATGACATGGGCAATGTCATTACTCCTGGGCGCTCTCGCCATCCTCGGATTAATCTATACCGGTAACTTGTCATGAGCATTCCATTAGGTCGACGCTTAAGTATCCGAAGCAGCATTCACGTTGCTGCTGAGCCTATCCCCTATTTCTGGCCGATGCGTACCTTTATTCATCACAACCCTTTGCACGGTCTAGAGCATTTACCATTTGAAGAAGCACTTAAGCTCGGCGCTGAACTATTCCATGGCAGAACCTTCCTGCAGCGACCTGTATACCAAGAGTATTTAAAACAAGGCAAAGTTGAACGCGAGACTCTCAATATCGGTATCAGCAAATTTCTTGCCGATAAGCCAGCCATTGGCTCTCTTGATTTGATGAACCTTATCAATACCTTGATGAGTGAGCGTGGTGAGAAACTGATCAAGCCTTGCAGCATTGCAACACCGTCCAATGTCTATGCTGCCCTGCACGGAGAGATCAGCAAGGTTGATCCCGAGACCATTATCAACACAGTTCGCGATGAACTCGAAGATGAATTACTAGGAGACCACCCGCTTTATGAGGCGGTGGACAGCCTATATGGCACCCACATTGGTGTTGATCTCGACGAACTCGTCACGAAAGTCTGCTTGGATTTCTTTGATGAGGGCCAATCTGTTTGGGACTTACCTAATCGGGAAAAAGGCCTATTTAATGCATGGCGAGATCAAGCAAAACGCAACCTTCCTTTCTTTATGCGTGGCCTACATGTTGCCGACATACTGGACCAAGATGCATCGCCTGAAGGCGTGATTTCTTATGTGTTAGATGAGCTGGGCATTCCTCAGGACCTTTGGATTAACTACCTAACAAAGGAGATGACACGCTTACACGGCTGGGCGGGGTTTATTCGCTGGCGTTTCAGCGCTAAGACTTACCACTGGCAGCAAGCCTTTCCTGCCGACATGGTGGACTTTGTCGCAATTCGCATGACACTGGGTTTAGCCATGATGCGCGAAGCCAATCAAAAGGGTTTTGCTACGACGACCCGTATGATTCGTGACGCCATTCAGCAACGAACACAGGAAATGTATCTGCGCTACGAGCTTAATGGCAAGCGCGTCGCGCCCGAACTTGCTCACTCTATTGATACAGCGCTGATGCGTGGCAAAACACACCTGATTGAAAATGCCTTTAGTGACTACGTACAACAAAAGCTCCAAAGTGAAGCCGATTCGCAAGCCCAACGATTGAAAGACCTGTTTGCTTTATTAGGTCAGGAAGAAGCTTTATTAGCATTAACACCTGATGAGTTAACTGAGCTTTTGCAACTACTCAAAGCCTTCGAAGCGCACGAAGGGATGATCTGGCTGCGCTCATTAGAAATGCACGCGGTTGAGGACTTCCTCGCAGGGATTAATCTACAACCATCTTCACCCGATAAGAAACGTCCTTTTGCTCAAGCGATGTTTTGTATCGATACACGATCGGAACGTATTCGGCGCCAGCTTGAGAATGTGGGTGATTATCAAACCTTTGGTATCGCAGGCTTCTTCGGCGTGCCTGTAAGCTATATGGAATTGGGAAAAGGGAGTGAGATGCATCTCTGCCCGGTGATCCTCACCCCTAAAAATCTAGTGCCTGAAATTACTGCCATCACCGAGCTGGACGAACCGGCGATCGAGGTGTTGAAGCATGTTATGCACGATTTGAAAGAATCAACTTTGACGCCCTTTGTTACCGTTGAAGCCATTGGCTTGCTATTTGGTTTTGACATGATTGGCAAAACTATCGCTCCTCGTGCTTATCACAAGCTACGAAAATTAATTGAGCCAGAGAAACGTACCGGGCGACTACTCGTTGATAAACTTTCTCGTGATCAAGCAGACTCGATTGTCCGCGCTGTTCAACGCGTAGTAATCATGAATGCGGTAGAGCATGAGCTCAACATTCCTCGCGAACGCATCACTGACGCCGTTGTTAGAGAACTACGTGAAGCCTCTTTAGGACATGAGCCTTTAAGTGAAGATGCGTATCGTGAACTTCATCTCGACGAAAACACTGCAAGTCAATTTATTCAACGCCTTAATCAAACCTACAAAATAAGCACTTCAGATGCTCATCAACAGCTCGAACGTTTGGGACGCATAGGCTTCACGATTGATGAGCAAGTTAATTATGTGAGCACCGCATTGCATGCAATCGGTATGACAAAACAGTTTTCGCGCTTTGTCTTGGTTTGCGGTCACGGCAGTTTGTCTGATAATAACCCCTATGAATCAGCACTCGATTGCGGTGCATGCGGTGGTAACCATGGTTTGATTAGTGCAAAAGTATTAGCGCAAATGGCCAACAAACCACATGTTCGTCGCGCACTAAGTCGTAATGGCATCGATATACCTGATGACACATGGTTCATGCCTGCCATGCATAACACCACCACCGATGAGATCACGCTACACAACATTGATTTAGTGCCCCCATCTCACTTGGTCTACCTAGATCGATTACAGAGTGGCCTCACTTCAGCTTCACGCTTGTGTGCCGCTGAGCGTATACCAACTCTTGAACTAGACCCGGCTACCCTGACTGACCCCACACGAGCTGCAAAAATCGCATATCGCAACTCAATGGACTGGTCACAAGTCCGCCCTGAATGGGGCTTATCAAAGAATGTATATTTTGTGATCGGGCGTCGCGAGCTAACTCAACATAACTCACTTCAGGGGCGCGCCTTCTTACATTCCTACGATTATCGCGTTGATCCAAAGCGTCGATTGCTCGATACCATCCTGACTGGCCCGCTAGTGGTTGGCCAATGGATTAACATGGAGCACTACTTCTCTGTGGTTGATAACGATCGGTTTGGCAGTGGTAGTAAGGTGAACCACAATGTCGCCTGTCGCTTGGGCGTCATGACAGGAAACCTGAGTGACTTACGCACCGGCCTTCCTTCACAAACTGTATTGAAAGATGGCAAGCCCTTCCATGAACCTTTGCGTTTAATCACTGTGATTGAAGCGCCTTTTGAAATGGCAAAACAAGCTATTGAAGGCGTTGTTGCGATCAAACAGCTTGTTAAGAATGCCTGGATACGCATGATGGTGATTGACCCCGAAACACAAAAGATTTGGCTCTACTCACGAGGTGAGTGGGTTGAAAAGACAATACCGACTAACGAGGAACGGAGAGCATCATGACTTCCATTCAATTAACGCCTCTGAAAAAACTTGAGATCATCTTAGAGGGTGAGCACATGGAGTTTGCTAAAGACCTCTTAGATAAAGCTGGTGTAAAGGGCTACACCATCGTGAACAATCTTTCAGGCAAAGGTAGCCAAGGTTTTCATGCCGGACACCTCATGTTTAATGAAGACAATGTGCTAATTATGATCATTGCTGCGGTACCTGAAGATCTCGCAACTCCTCTACTCGAAGGCTTTGGCCCCTTCTTTAGTAAACACTCTGGGGTAATTTTCGTTTCTGATATTCAAGTTACGCGAGCAGTTAAATTCAGCCGCTAATCAAACTTCCATGTCTGACCGTGAGCCAGCACACGAAAATCTGGGCGCGGCTCAGGCATTGAATCTAAGACTTTTTTCAAGGCGCGCGGCGGCTCGTCTAATGATTCATCAGTAAGGCGCTCGAAGGTACCCCAATGAACCGCTAAGGCGTGTTTAGCGCCAACTTCTTGCATCACTTTCACCGCTTCTGCCGGATTCACATGCATCGTCTGCATAAACCAACGTGGCT
>Ga0255778_10000346_pt1 | contig 42937 bp, 30 predicted proteins | sample 071ome_31_FD_179976 | JGI IMG/M metagenome (GOLD analysis project Ga0255778, IMG submission 179976) | Coastal salt marsh microbial communities from the Groves Creek Marsh, Skidaway Island, Georgia - 071405CT metaG (version 2) | ecosystem: Environmental > Aquatic > Marine > Intertidal zone >...
ATCGACATCGTGCCAGGTACGGCCGTCAGCGCACCATTTAGCTTTATAACGCTCGACCCATTGGTCATAATCGCCCCGACCGCGTGTGATGATTCCCGTGACGTTTCGTACGGCCCCAAGATCCATTATGTACCATTGATATTGGTTATTGTACCGCGCAGACCAAGACGCAGGAGAGTCCAAACGACCTTGATTGAGCCTGGTACCGGCTCTGGCATTTCCCCACACGCTCGACGCCCACACGTGGTCGTAGTCAGGGTCTTCGATGATCTCAGGCACTGGTTTTACCCAGAACTTGGGCTCTTCGATGAGAATCCCGGCTCGCATGGATATGTGATGGCGCCAGTGCAGCGGGAGAATGCGAATATATCGAGCCTCTACAGGTTCCGCCCAGTGGGTCTTGACTGGAGTATACCTGTCAAAGTTGGCGGCGTATTCGACTCCATCTTCAACATCGTGCCACGTGCGTCCGTCTGCACTCCATTTAGCTTTGAATTGAGTGACCCATTGGTCATAATCTTGTCGACCAATCGTGATGACTCCCGTGACGTTTCGTACGGCCCCGAGATCCATCTGGTACCATTGATTTCGGTCATTGTACCGCGCAGACCAAGACGCAGGAGAGTCCAAACGACCTCGACCGTGTTTATAACCAATTCTATCATTTTCCCACACGCTCGACGCCGCCACATGGTTGTAGTCAGGATCCATAATCAGCTCGGGTGGTCGATTGTTGACGAGCATCGCCGTACGCAACGATGGGTAACCATACCAACCAACAGGGATAACTTTTAGATAGCGCGCGGAGATTGACTCGTTGAAGTGAACTTGCACCTCGTCGTGCCAGTTTTTACACCCTTGGAAATGTTTGCCGCCCTCAACGAAGCGCCAAGAGGATCCATCGACGCTCGTCTGAGCTTGGAAGTTTGTGACATATTGATTGTGGTACCATCTACCTCTGAGGACGACGCCAGCGATTTCTTCGATCGCCCCGGCATCCATGGTGTACCACTTCGAACTAGAGCCGGTTTGAGAGCTCCAAGCCTGAACGGATGATAATCGACCCCGGTCGTGCGACGTACCCGCGCGATCGTTCCCGTAAACTCCAGATTTGGTGCGCGCAGACTCTGCAACGTTCAAGACGACTGGTGAGAGCACGCGCTCATGGTTCGCTTCAATATATCCACATCGCATCGACATGTGGTTGTTCCAAGTTTGCGGATAGATGCGCACAGCGTGCGCTTCAACGGGTTTGGAAAAGTAAATCAAACGCTGCGTCGTCATGTCAACGTTTCCGATGAAGGAAATCCCGCCGTCAACGTCGTACCATTTGACACCGTCCGTAGATACTTTTACTTTAAAGCTTCTCACCCATTGCCCGCCGCGATGATAATACTTATCCCGTCCTTGCATCGCGATTCCTGCAACTTGTACAACTCCTGCGAGCGTCATTTGATACCATTGTCCCACCACATTGTAACGAGACGACCATCCTTGGACCGAGCCGAGCATGCCTCTGTTATGACCGGTACCCAAAGCCTCATTACGATACACCGACGATGCGGATCGAGATCCATCGGGCGGGTTGACCACCTTCGTGTAGTCACCCGTGTACTCGGAGACAGAAATCAAGGGCGTGGATCCACGGTTGGGAATAAGGGCGTACATGACGTACACGTTGTCGTTGTCGCGCCAATCCACCCATGAGCGTCTCTCGTGATCCGCGATGGTCAACGTGATCGTATTCGGCGTGCCACCTTGGCATTCAACGATGAATTGTCGATCCGGTTTGACGTTAGTGTCGACTCGCACAGTTGCCAAGCACTGGTAGTCCGTGGTGTTCAAGTTGTGTTCCAACTTTACGCTAGAGTATGTCTGGAAAACATCGCTCTCTGGTGGCGGAACCTTGATTTCCCCCGCGGCGAAAATGTCTTTCGTCACTTCCGGCGCATTCTTTGTCAAGGCAACGTATGATACCTTTAATGAGTCATCAGTCCAACCGTCGCGCTTATCCGTGCGACCGACGCTCACTTTGAATTGACCAGATTGTGCGTTTGCGCCATAGACATTGCATGTAAACACACCCTCGTCATTCTGGCTTCGAGAGTTCATCAAGATGACGGGAAGTTTCCCGTCGAGAGAAGTCGTATCGAAGGAGTAACGATCCTGAACAGGTTCGAGATATGTTTCCTTCGTCCTCGAGGATGAAACTATGCATTCAGAGTTGCCCACGCCTACAACAGCGCCTTGTCCGCGGACAGAGTTTAGAGTGAACATGTACGCCACTCGAGCGGGTTGCATGTGCGGTTTATTCAGAAACTCGTCAGAGGCCGCGGCGTGTAGTCGAGCCGTACGACCGGACCTTGAGTCAGCCACCCATGAAACTTGACGCACATCATTGTGGACTAAGGTTCCGTAAGCCGTCGCAATCACGTTGAAGCTGTCGGCATTAACACCCGGGTCACCCTTCACTTCAGTTTCATACACTCCTTGCGTGTTCGGCTCCACATCACCAGTGGCGGAAGAACCACCCACAGCGATGGAGGCGGTTGGCTGTACTTTCGTACACTCTGTGTCGTCTCTATCCGCCGGATCCCCCGCGGCTCGCTCGTATCCAACCTTGCATGGAACGCAGACGTGATTCGACACGTGTTGGTTCGCCAAACAGATGAGAGAATCGCAGACGGTATCTGTACCCGATGCTGCATCGCCTGCGTCATTGACAGATCCAGCCGGACACACAACGCACGCGTTGTTTGCAACGTGCTCGTTGGCGCGACACAGTTTTGTAGCGCACTTGGTATCGCCACCAGAGGCGTCGTCACCGAGCCCATCTTCTTCCCTCACAGGATTATTCGTTCCCGCCGGACACGCATGGCAAGCATGATTTTGAACGTGCTGGTGCGCGCCACATATGACCTTGTCGCATTCAGTGTCGTCACCAGACGCGTCGTCGCCGGCGTCGTTGGTCGTCCCGGCGGGACAGGCGACGCAGGCGTGTCCTGAAACGTGTTCGTTCGCGAGGCAAGTCTTGGCTGTGCATGTCGTGTCAGCTCCGCTTGAATCATCTCCTGCGTTTCTAGTTGCACCTGGTTGGCAGCTCACGCACTGGTGATTCGAGACGTGCTCGTTGATGGCGCACAAAACCGGCTCGCACGCAGTGTCGTCGCTTGAAGCTGCGTCTCCCGCCGAGCGTACGGTACCTGGCGCGCACGCGACACACTTGTGATCGGAGACGTGCTCGTTTGCTTCGCACAGAACGGCGTCGCACTGCGTGTCGTCACCAGACGCGTCGTCTCCTGCTTCGTTAGCGTGACCGACGGGGCAAGACACACAAGCGTGATTCTGCACAAACTGGTTCGCCGGACACAAGATTGGATCGCACTGGGTGTCATCACTCGAAGCGACGTCATTCGCTTCATTCGTAGTCCCTGGCGGGCAGGCTTGACACGCATGAGCGATGACGTGTTCGTTCGTGTGGCAGTACACCACGTCGCAGTCGGTGTCGTCACCAGACGCAATGTCTCCAGCTTCGTGGTGATGACCCTTTGGACAACTGACGCATTGATGATTTTGCACGTGCATATCCTTACCGCAGACGACTGCATCGCAGCTCGTGTCGTCACCAGACGCGTCGTCACCAGCTTCATTTTCTTTACCTGGCACGCACGCCGTACAAATGTGGTTGACGACGTGTTCGTGTGCGGAACAGAGCGTCGACAGACATGCAGTGTCGTCACCAGACGCGTCGTCGCCGGCGTCGTTGGTCGTCCCGGCGGGGCAGGCGACGCAGGCGTGTCCTGAAACGTGTTCGTTCGCGAGGCAAGTCTTGGCTGTGCATGTCGTGTCAGCTCCACTCGCGTCGTCATTTTCCGCATTGGTAGTGCCCGGTGCACAGCTCACGCACTGGTGATTCGAGACGTGCTCGTTGATGGCGCACAAAACCGGCTCGCACGCAGTGTCGTCGCTTGAAGCTGCGTCTCCCGCCGAGCGTACGGTACCTGGCGCGCACGCGACACACTTGTGATCGGAGACGTGCTCGTTTGCTTCGCACAGAACGGCGTCGCACTGCGTGTCGTCACCAGACGCGTCGTCTCCTGCTTCGTTAGCGTGACCGACGGGGCAAGACACACAAGCGTGATTCTGCACAAACTGGTTCACTGGACACAAGATTGGATCGCACTGGGTGTCATCACCGGAAGCGTCGTCTCCTGGTTCATTTGTCGTAGCAATCGGGCAGGCTTGACACGCGTGATTGACGACGCGCTCGTTGATACCGCAACTTTGCGGGTCGCATTGCGTATCGTCTCCTGAAGCGTCGTCTCCCGCAGCGTTTTCCGATCCAGGACCGCATGGCGTGCAAACGTTGTTTGACACGCGCGTGTGCGCTTGGCAGAGAGTCGGTGTACACGTTGAATCTCCCTGAGACGCGTCGGCACCGGCGTCAGAGGTGGAACCGGGCGGACACGCCTCGCAGTTGTGATTGATGACGCGTTCATTCGAGTTGCAGAGAATGGGAACGCACTCCGTATCCGGTCCGCCCGGCTCCAATCCCTCGGCGCTCTCTGTGCCAGGCGGACACTTGACACACTTATGATTGACCACATGCTCGTTCGCTTTGCACTTGGGGCACTGCGGAGGCTGATACTTGCCGCAATGCGTCTGACACGATCCCCACACAAACTTCTCTTCGCCTTGATAGACGCGGTTGTAAAAGGTTTCGTGACTGCCGTCGCTGTACGACACCGCAAACGCTTGCACGCACTGTTTGTTATCACTCGTGGTGATGGGTGCGGGCGTGTTGCGTTCGCTGCACACAGCCGAAGGTCCCGTCCCAGGCTGAGCGCAACCGCAGTCGTCCGTCGCGTCGTGCTTTTGAGCTTCGCCCTCTTCATATTTCGGGTACAACCAAAACGTAAATTCAACCCCCGTCCGCATCGGTACAGAAATGTGGTACGTACCACAGTACACTTCGTGCATGATGCGCCCTTCCAAGTACTTCAATCCATTGCTCATGTCCTTGGTGACGAGCGTGGCCCCGACGGCTCCCGTCCAACCGCGGGTATCAAACCTCAAAAAGTCGAGCGGAGAACACCCCGTCGTGAGCGTGATATTTCGCAACGGGCCGGGAAGCGAATCCCCGAGCGAGGCAACACTCGTCGGATCCCCTTGTTCTTCTTCTCCATTCAAGTATCCCGCGGAAACGGGCGAAGGGTTAGATTCCATCATCGTTTGGTATCCCGACTCGCTCGTTCGCAAAGCGCGTCCGAGCATCGTCGCCGACAGTCGGTCGCCTCCTTGCATCGTTCGAGAGAGGGCGGCGACGACGCACGCGCACACCGTCAAACCAGTAACGACTCGTCTGACGACGCCGACGACACGACCAGAGGTTCGCGGCGTTTGCACCCGCAGAACGTCGTCGCCGTCGTCCACGCCGTCCACGGCGTCCACGCCGCCGTACCGCGAGCGCAGCGGCGCCGCCGCCGCCGCCGACAAAAGCCCTCGCCCTTCTTCATCCCCGCCGTTCAATCGTCCCATCGTTCGTTCTCTCGATCGATCGATCGCGCGATCGCGCGAAAACCACCACCACCCGGGCTCGAGCGCGAACGGCGACGCGTTCCTCCGCGATTGGTGTTAAGAACGATCCGTCGAGTTCGTCCTTCGTCGTTCTCGATCGAAGACGCGTCGTCGTCGACCGACCGAACGAACGAACGAACGAACGAACGAACGCGCGACCGGTGGTGCGATGCGCGCGAGATTCGTTTCGCCCGAACGCGCGACGACGACGTCGACGACGACGACGACGATGACGATCGTCGAGCGTAACACCCGCGCGTCGGTTTTTGGCCAACTCGCACTCCTTCCCATCCCAGGAAGAAAAATGCCTGGAAGTCTGACTCGTACGCGAGTAAAAATTGCCCTATCTGGGTCTCGATCCCAGGGCTTTGGCGTGCCTATATAGCGTTTCTAGCGCTACAATGTGGGAACAGACATACATACATTAATGAATACATACCCGTCGCTCCCTCACGTGTGTGTTGCGTATCACGATTCCGTTTCATTGGAATCTTCAGGCATATCGTACGTACGCGCGTGCGTAATGTAGATATAAGCACCACACTCTAACCAACTGAGTTAATAGGGCTGGTCCAGACCGCGCGCGGGTTGAGCGCCCGCGCGTAGGGGACGGCGATGATGATCATTAATGATTCGAGAATTCTCGAATCCTGACTCACCGATATGAAAGGGGTAAACCACCGGATTCCCGGTGTGAAGTCTTTTTTAAACATTGCGGGCGTATTCGACGCGACACTCGAACCGGGGCGCATTCAACGCACTCGCGCATCACACTCGTTCGCTCGAATCCGAACCGAATTCCGAATCGAATCGAATCGCCATGGGCGGGGTGTACCGGCTGACGCTGGTCGAGCGAGAGTGCGACACGGCGTGCGGGGTACCGCTCGTGACGGTGACGCGCACGGCGGCGTCGGCGTCGGCGAGCGCGTCGAGCCGAGCGCGAGACGCGATCGACGAAGTGTTGGATGGATTTCGGGCGAACGTGTTGTACAGAAAGTTTGACGTTCGGTCGGGGTCGGATAGATTGCTGGCGTATCTCACGTTTTTCGCGAGCGACGCGCTGAGAAAATACGCGGAGGGATGCCCGGATAAACGAACGGCGGTCAAGGCGGCGAGAGAGCTGGCGTCGGGACGGTTCGCGTGTCCGGGGGAGGCGGATTTCGAGTTTGGGGCGTTGCTGCCGGCGCCCGAGACGCGAGAGGAAGGGGAAAAGTTTCGAGCGTTTGCGAGGGTGTGTAGGGAAGAGATCGCGGTGAGATTGGTGGAGAGGTGTTATGACGACGCCACGGGGGCGCCTGATAAGTTTTGGATGGCGTTCGCAAAGAGAAAGTTTTTGAATAGAAGCGGCGGAAATTTTAGTTGACGAGTGCGTGTTTGTAGTAAAGTAAGTAAGTCGTCGTCGTCGTCGGATCACCGTCGGTGTCCATCCGTCCATCCATCCATCCGAATGTGTGCGTTTGTCATTGTTATTAAATAGCATACAAGTCACAGGGGAAGGTTGAGTGGGTGGTTGATTGTTCGCTCGAGCGTCGAGGAGAAATTCACGCGTCACGCTGTGGGAAAGGAAAATATTTCATCAGCCGGAGCCGTGCCGTCGACGCGATGCGCCTGCTTGACGGCGAGCATTTCCTCTTCGCGCACTTGTCGAATGAATTCCATCTGAGTTTTCAGGCGATCAGCGAGTTGTACGTCGAAATTCTCTGGAGGCGCCGAGGACGGCGTCGGGGAGGTGCCCTTTATCCACTCGTGCTCGAGCGCCTGCGCGGCGGTGAGTCTCTCGTTAGGATCCGTCTCCAGGAGCCCGGCGACGAGACTCTTTGCCGGATTTGAAATGAAATCCCAAACCCCGGGTTCTAGGTGGTATATCCCGTGTCGAATGTTCTGGTACAACATTGCCTCATCCTCGTCATCAAAGGGCGAGTATCCGCTGAGTAGGACGAACAGGATCACCCCGACGCTCCACATGTCGCAAGCCCTGGTGTAGAATTCATTCTCGTTCGGCGACGTTTCGAGCTCTAGAATTTCTGGTGCAATGTACAGCGGCGAACCACATATCGTGCGAAGCGTTTGACCCTCCGTTTTGAAGCGAGCGAGACCAAAGTCGATGAGCTTGACGTTGGCGTCGTCCGCATCGTGGCTAAGTAATATGTTCTCCAACTTCAAGTCTCTGTGCACAATGTCCCTCTCGTGCATGTGCTTCACCGCTTCTAATATTTGCCCAATCAGTCTCTTCGCCTGATCCTCCGTGAACGATCCCACGCGTCTCACGCGCTCGAGGAGCTCCCCACCGCTCGCCAGCTCGCAAACCATAAAGACGTTTCGCTCCGTCACGTACGTCCGCAACAACTCCACCACGTTTTTATGCTTAATCTGACTCAGCACCGCCACTTCCCGTTCAAAACTTCTATCCGTCGGCGCATACTTGCTCTTATCCACCACTTTTATCGCCACTTCACGTCCAGTCGCTCGCTCTCTCGCTCGAGCCACCGTCGCAAACCCGCCCGTGCCAATCTTCTCCAGCACCTCGTACTCCGCCGTGATCTCCCGCACGTCCGCCACCCGTCGCACCACCACCGCCGCCGTTTTCGCCGTCGTTTCCATGTCCGTGTCTACATCCATGTCCGTCGTCGTCACCCGCGGCGTCGGTCGCTCCAAAATCGGTGCGTTTGATTTGATTTTATAGATTGCGCTCAATCAATCCAGTCCAATCAACCGGCGCTCGTCCGCCCGTCCGCCCGTCCGTCCTCTCCGTCCGTCCTCTCCGACCAGACTCGACCAGACTCGACCGACTCGACCGACTCGACCTCGCGGACTGACCCTCTCCCGGGTTCTCGCGTCGTCGGTCGTCGCCCTCTGACGGGTCGCTCTCATTCGTCGATCGCCCCATGCCCTACCGCTTTTGTTGGTTCGTGACTCGACATTCTGATTTCTGACTGATTTCGATCGTTTTCGATTACTCACGTCTTCGAAGGCGTCAGGCCTCGTCGCGAGCGAGCGAGCGAGCGGCGGAAAGAAAGCGCTCGAGGGACGAGGGCGAGGGCGATGGTAAGGACGACGGCGACGACGGCGGATGAACGCACGCCGCTCTTCTCTTCTGCCGATGAACGTGATGCGGACGCGTATGGTGTTGCGGTTGTGAAGGCGAAGAGCTGGTTCGCGCGACGGAGCGTGAAGACGGGGATGTTTTTCATGACGATGGGTGCGGTCGGAGTGGTTTCGATGAAGAGCGGTTCGTCAACGTCGTCGTTTCTCGGGTTGCGTCCGCAGGAAGCGTTCTCTGGGGCGGTCTCGCCGACGCACACATTTACGGTTGACGCGTCGTGTCCGAGCGAAAATGTGCGCGGCAAAAACCCTCAGTTTTGGAGCGAACCGCTGATGATCACCCAAGCAAAGGTGGTGTATCATAACTACGGCGGGGGTGATTTCTTCTCGAGCCATCTTGGGGTGTTGATGACGCCGGTGACTGGGAACCCAAGGAAGTTCACCGTGACGACGAACAAAGTCAACTACGAGTACGGGTTTGAGCTCACCAATTCTCGCGGGCAAGTCGTTCGAGACATTGGTCTACCCGGTTCGACGACCACACAGTACATGTGGAACTGCACGGCGCATTTTGGGTATAGAAATCGATTGGTGACTGGATCGACGACGCACGTCTTTGGCGGATGCGAGGACGAGTGCCCGGCGGGCGAAGCACAGGGCGAGCCGACGCCGTTGCCGTCACCGCCGCCACCGTCTCCACCGCCTCCACCGCTACAGCCGACGTGCGAGAAGGAGACCCTCACGTACTCTCTCGGTAACGGTGAGGAGACGCCGTTTGTCTACACCGCTCCGGAGGATGCGACGTTTGAGTGGGCGCACCGCGAGATGCGCCTCGAGATTTCGTCGTTCCAAACGCGCCAGACCGCATCGATCAGTAACGTGTCCATTCGCTCGGGAACGGGAGAAAACGAACAAGAGCTCTTTTCGTCAGCGTTTGACAGCCCAACTGAGTGGAATTACACCTACAGCGGATGCGACGTCGGTCGCGCGTTTGACGGTTTGTACACGACGACAACGAATAGCGCGGAGATGACCGCCGTGTCTCGCGACACTTTCACCACTGTTTCTGGTCAATCCTTCACTCTCTCGTTCGATCTAGACCTCACGCTCGATCCGGCGCAGTCGCGCAGCAACTTGTACCGCACGGTGAGCTTTCGGTTGCTTCCGAGCGAGGCTTCCATCGCGACGCAGTGCGCTTCGTTGGCCAACGTAGGGGCGACGCGCAACAAAGCGGCAACGGTTCTGCGCATTTGGAAGGGTGGAAATTCCATCAGCAAACTCCAGGTGGACGTCGGCCACAACCTCGCGAGTTACACGACGCAAAAAGTCAGCCCCACATCCGCTGCGGCGACCAACGTCAAGAGAATCTCCATCACGTACGCCCACGACGCCACCGCGACGTGCGCGACGTGACGGTTTTTGATATAAACGCGCGTGCGAATTAATGTTTTCGTGATCTCCTCTGTTTCAACGAACAATCATCGATCCAGTCGTCCAGTTGTAAAAAATGCTTTTGTACCAGTACGATACGTGCATAAAAATGTAAACAATTGACTCTCACTCTCTCATCCACGCGAGAACGCGGCGCTCTTGAACGCGACCCGCGATGTCGACGGCGGCGGACGCCGCGGCGGACGCCGCGGCGTTGACGGTGATACACTTCGTGTTCTACGTCCTCGCCGGAATCGGGATCGGGATCTCGGTCGGGGTGAATCTCTACGTCGTCATCGCTCTGGAGGACCTTCAGAGCGATCTGGTGAACCCGCACGACGCGACGAGGAGAATCAACCGGTTGGTGGTTTGGGACATCGGATCGCACGCGATCGGAACGGCGTTCATGTTGTTATCGGGACACTGGATCGTGGCGGCGATGAACGTGCCTTTGATTTATTACCACGCCGAAGGGTACGTCTTCGTCGGTCCAAATTTGCATTCGGTTGTCACTCTCCAGTCTGCGCGCATCCGTCCGTCCGTCCGTCTTTGTTCGCTCGCGCGTTCTCGACCCGCGCACCCGCGTCGTAGTACTGACGTCACGCGCGATACTCTTCGTCTCTCTCGGACTCAACCCACAGGTGGAAGGATAAGCGTCTGTTCATGGATGTGACGGAGATTTTTAATAGGGTGGCTGAAGAGCGGCGCGCGAGGACGCGCAAGTTGACGTTTTTGGGAGTTGTTGGATTTTGGACGGCGTACAGGGTGGTGTACGCGGCGCTGATGACGCTTCTCACCGAAGCTGGGCGTAAGGCGATGGCCAAGGTGTTACGGGAAGCGTCGCACTCACCGATGTACCACATGTTTTAACATCCAAATAGTTAGACGAGACGCGCGCTTCGAAGCGCGCGCTATAGCCGGGAGACTGACGAAGACGACAAAGAGGACGGATGAGTGAAAAATCAGACTGGCGTCGTCGTCGTCGCCGTCGACGTCTCCCTTTGATGCGCGTTGAATGCACATGCCGCTAAGAATCAAATTAAAAATTTATTTTAAAAAAAACTCCTCGCTCGCTCACGCGTTCGGGTCGTCTCTCGTCTTGATCAAACCGTACACGGATGAAAACGCCAGAAACCCGCCGACGAACGGCGTGAAGAACGGGTACAGCTTATCCGCCACGAACGCGTCCACGCTCTCCGGAAGCTTCCCGAACGCGCTCACACCCAACGTGACGCCGAGAACGAAAATCACGTTGACGTACAGAAACAAAAACTTGACGTACGCCTCCTCCGTCTCTTCCGACAGCGTCTTTTCCCGCTTCCCCAAGAGCGCGTCCACCGCCGGGGAATCCACGTCCACCTTGGCCCGTCGCGTCTTGGATCGGTCCCGTTTACGCTTGCTCTTACTCTTCGGCTCGAACGCGAACGTTCGGTCGCCGTCGTCGTCTTCCCCTACCCCGAACGCCGACGCCGACGTCGACGCCGAAGCCGACCCCGACCCCGACCCCGCGTCGCCGTCGTCGTCCGCTCGCACTTCCTCGACCCACGACGACGCGTTCTCGTCCCCGTTCGCCCGCGCCCGCGTCGACGTCGACGAAACCGACGCCCGTCGTCGTCTTCCGCCCACCGCCGGAGCGACCCCGCGACCGTGTGCCCTTCGCGTCATTATCGTCGTCGTCGGTTTCGTCGTCGTCATCGTCATCATCGTCATCGTCATCGCGTCTCAGTCTTCCGTCCGCCCGCCAGATCGCATAGGATCGGGACGCATCGAACGTGATGATGTATATACACGCCCGTACTTTTAAACACACCAACACGCGTCGTTTCGATCAAAAACACATTTCCGGTGCATGTCCTCATCATACGATCAAACCACGAGAAAAGAGCCGAAACCCATTGGAACTTCGAAGCTATACCTCGTTGGGCGTGACTAGTACTAGCTGGGGAACCAGCCGGGAACCCCGCGTGTCGTATGGTTTTTGTTTCTTGTTTTGTTTTTGTTGTGTGTCCCTTATATACGATCCGAATGTCCGAGTATTTACAAATATTCTTCCTACCCGGGTTCACGCCGATGAAACGCGACGACGACCTCGTCGGGTCGTCACAGGAGCGCGCGCGTCATCGTCATGGCGTCCGGGTTCGGCGCGAGAGGAAGCGAGGGACGGTGCGCGCCGGCGTGGCGGGAGTTTAGCAAGGTGCGACGACGACGAACGAACGGATGCACGCGATGGAACGACGGGGCGACGAGCGAGCGAGCGTGCACGCGTGGAAGCGATTTTCGATCGGTTCTGGAGACCTAGGAGGAGAGAGAAGGACCGATCGAACGAACGAACGAACGAACGAACGAACGAACGGTTTGGGATGACGACCCGATGCGTGCGAGGCGAAAGTGTGACCACCACCGGAACCGCGTGTTGTTTGCGAGACTGACGACGACTTTTCGAACGAATCCAGTGCGTGACAGAGGCGGAGGATCGCGCGTCGTGTTTCAAGCTTCGCGAGGACTACGTCGAGTGCTTGCACCACAGAAAAGAGTACAAGAGAGAGAACGCGATCGAGGCTGAGCGTCAGAGGAAGAATGAAGAGCGTCGGGTCAAGGTGACGGAGGAGTTGTTGCAGGAGATGCGGTCGTTTTCGTGGGTGAAGGATGAAAAGTACGCTCCGAAAGAGTGAGCGAGCGAACGAGTGCTGATGTATATGTTTGTGTGTTTGGGGGCGACGAGCGTCGCTGATTATTATTGTAAAATCGAGAGAGAGAAAAAAAAATGAAAAAGGAAGTAACGACGATATCGTTCATACTATTACCTCTACTACTACCACTACTACCCTAGCGAGCTACTTTCTTTTCTACTAAGCGTTGACGTACTCAACTCTCGACTACTACGTCTTGGCGCGTTTCCGATCCGCCTCTTCTGTCGCAGTAGTATTTGTCGGTCTGATTTTGCGATGAGGATAGACGATGCGTTCGCCCTCTCCAGTGTATTCGTACTCGAACACGTTGCGCTGAGGCTGCGGGTTCTTTGTGGAGAAGTAATCGATGTTTGTGAGCGCCTCGTACGCCGTCGGACGACGCTCGGGATCGTATCGACACAACTCTTGAAAAACAAAGAGTTCATCCTCGTTTGCAAACGTAGAATCGAGAGACGTCGCCGCGGGTTGTCCTTTTGGGTGTTCGTCCGGGTAAAAGACGTGCTTGGCCCGGTTCAAGTATGGGTGATACTTGAAATTTGGCCACTCGTCCTCTGTCGGCGTTCCCTTCACCTTGACGATGGCTTCTATTTGCTCCTCGCAAAACATCGATCTCGGATCTTCTGCTTTCGGGATGCCCTTGAACGGCACCGCCAACGTGGCGAGCTCGGCAAAGATGCACCCCGCGGCCCAGATATCGACGGCGCGCGTGTAGTGTCTCGCGCCCAACAAGAGCTCGGGCGCTCGATACCACAGCGTCACCACGGGTCCGTTTTCGTGCAACGGACGAAGAAGACTATCCGGATCGCAATACCGCGCCAGTCCAAAGTCTGCGATTTTCACCACCCCGAGTTCGCTTCCGTCACCCATGATGAGCACGTTCTGCGGCTTGATGTCTCTGTGCATGATCCAGTTGGAGTGCAAGTAGTGCAAACCGTGCAACAGTTGCCATGCGACGCTCTTCACCATTCTCGGATGAATCATCCGTCTTCTCGCCCTGTGCCAACTCAAAATTACCCCGAGATCATACTCGGCGTAATCGATCGCCAACGACAGAGACGCCTCTTTTTTATCCACGATGATGTGGTGCAAACGCACGACATTTACGTGTCGAACCGCTCGAAGCAGCGTCGTCTCTCGAAACGTCGGTTGCGCCATCCCGATCCGTTGGTTCCCTTTCGCCTCCCCAGTCTTCGGGTCTCGCTGAATCGGTGGTGTTTTAAATTCTTTCACCGCCACCGTGCGTCCTAATATCAATCGTCGTCGTCGTCAACACGATACGTAAACGTCAGTCAGTCAATCACCCGGTGAAGTCAAAAAACCAGCGAACATCTTATTCCTCATCCATCTACCACCGTGACGACGCATCCACGCACCTTTTCGACTCCTAGCAAAGTGTACGAACCCGAACGCGCCCTCACCGATGATCCCGACGAGCTCGAAGGCGTCGCCGTCGTCGTCGACAAAGACGGGTGCGGGCATGATGTCTTCGGTGCGACCGATTGACGTCTGCGCTACCGCTACTGCGCTCGTTGACGTCTGTCCAATCGCCATATTCTGTGTACGTTTCACCGATCAATGGTGGGTTAAATACATACACATCTTTAGTTTTCATTTACAATACGTGTTCTAACTGAATACACATAGCCACCATTGGCACGCGCGCGCTCGACGTCGCGTTTGAACGGCCGAGTCGACCGAGCCGCCCGCACTCCGCGCCTCGCGTCGAGGGACCCCGACCCCGTCCCGCCGAGTCGAGAGCCGAGCGAGAGCGAAGCGTGTGAGACGCGGGCGCGCGCGGAGGCGGCGGAGGAAACCCGAGGACGTGTTTCGGTCGACGGACTGACAGACATGGAGACCGAGGGAGAAGATCGAAGAGAGGAGGACTTCAACGCGATCGTTGAAGCGGAAGATGACGCGGTGGATCGGAGCGTGCACCCGAGTGGAATCGTGCCGGTGTTGCAGTACGTTGAATCCGAGGCGAAAAACGCGCGGGAAACGCGACGCGTGAGGGCGGAAGGGGCAAGATCTGGGGAGAATTGGAAGGGGAATGTTTTCCATTTTAAATGACTCGAGGCGGCTTTGGACGCACGATTCCGAGTTGAAACTGACGGTTTTCGCGCGCTCATAGGAATATTGTGGCGACTGTGAACTTGGATTGCAAGTTGGATCTCAAGACGATCGCGTTTCACGCGAGAAACGTCGAATACAACCCAAAGGTGAGGCACTTTAACCAACCCTAGCGCGCGTTGTCGCGTCGACGCGAGCGACATTTCGCGGTTGAATGCGCATTCTCACGAGCTCTGACTGACGGTGAACATGCCTCGTTCGTTTGAAAACACGCAGCGTTTCGCGGCAGCCATCATGCGGATCCGTAATCCAAAGACGACGGCGCTGATTTTCAGCTCGGGAAAGATGGTGTGCACAGGTGCCAAGACAGAGGCATTGGCGCGGGAAGCGGCGAGAAAGTATGCGAAAGTGATCATCAAGCTCGGATTTCCGGCGCAATTCAAAGATTTTAAGATTCAGAACATGGTGGGCTCGTGCGATGTGCAGTTTCCGATTAGATTGGAGGGATTAGCGTGGCAGCACGGTCACTTCGCGCAGTACGAACCGGAACTCTTTCCGGGCTTGATTTACAGAATGCAAATGCCAAAGATAGTCCTTCTCATCTTTGTTTCGGGTAAGATTGTTTTGACGGGTGGTAAGCGCAGAGAAGATATTTACCAGGCGTTCGAGAACATTTACCCCGTGCTGACTGAGTTTAAAAAGCTGGCGCAGCCAGACGAAGCCGGCGCGACGGCGAAGGCGCTCCCGAGCGCCAAGGGAGGCAAGGCAAAGGCTTGAGAAGGACGGACGTCCGCCTACTTAAGCAAAGAGGCTTACGACTGCGTCCGGCGTCCGAGGAAGCGGGACGACATATCTTTTAGACACACACACACTCACATCCACACGCGTACGATGACTTATTAGACTGTTGCTCGTCGAGCGCGAACTCGCCGGCTCGACGCCGAGACGCCGAGAAGGGCGCGGCGAGTAAAACAAAAAAACAAAATTAGCGAGCATGTATTAGACAAACAAACCAAACAGTAGACAAACAAACGGGGTCACGAAACGAAACGAAACGAAACGAAACGAAACGAAACCGACGATTGAGGACCCGCGTGGCCAGACTAGATTTACGGATTGATTAATCTCATCACAGTCCAAACAAACAAACAATGACTCCACGCGCATCTAGTACTCTATCCAAAGATTCGGTATCTAATGCGTGATCCTAGACCACCGCAAAATCAACACATCGATCTAAGTACGTATAATACACGAGATGGATTTCGTATTGTCACCCAATCGTGATCGACAGACGTACCCTTTACATAACATAACGAGAACACATTCCTCCCTAAACCCAAATCGACGTACATCCCTTACAATATGAGACCCGCCGCGTGTCGCCTCGCCCCCGTCGCGCGCTCCCTCCCTGGCGAACGACTCGCCCGCGTCCGTCGGCAGACTCGCGCGCGCGCACCCGGTCACCGCCGCACGCCCCCCACACCTCGATCTCCACGATGATGGCGTCCACCACCGTCCGATTATCCGCGCCGATCGCCCACCGCGGCGTCGCCGCGCCGACGCGCACCACCGCGCGATCTTCCTCGCGCGCGCGCGTCGTCCCGGTCGCGCGCGTCGCGTCGGTCGAATCGGTCGTCATCGACGCCAAGGCGTCGCGCGACGACGACTCCCTCGTCTCTCGCGGACAGGTGCGTGAAGACGCGTTTACCCTCGATCCATCGATGCGACGAAAACCCCGTTCGCGAGGTCGCGCGAGGCCCCCCGGGGCGCGCGCGTCCGATCGAGGGGTCGCCGAGGGCGGGGCCCGCGTCGCCGATGATCGACGATCGCGTCGCGCTGGATACGGCTTCGGATATCGTTTGTGTTTTTTAGGAGGGCCGTTTGACGGTTCGTGACTCGCCAAAAGCTCCCACCCGTGGGTCGGATCGGGATGGAGAGATTTTTCAAACCCGAAGAGAAGGTTTATCTTCATCTTGATTGCGAACGCGGACGCGCTTGGGTGCGAACGGAACCTGTGAGGGTTCGACGGGACGGGACGCGGAGACGAAGGCGGATGAGGAAAGAAGACTGACGTTGACGGTGTCGAATCCACAGACGGCGGCGATGAGCGTCGCGGCTTCCATGTTTTTCGCGGAGCGCGCCGACGCGGCGCAAGAGCTCATGCAAACGGCGCTCGATGGACGCCCGCTCGTGTTCTTGGCGGTGTTCGGACCGGTGCTTGGATGGGTTGCGTACAACATTCTTGGCCCGGGTATGAGACAGCTCGAGCAGATGCAAACGGAGAATGCCAAGGCGAACAAGAGACGCGCCGCGGGCGCGCTCGCCGGCGGTCTCACCGCCGGCGCGTTGCTCGGCATGCCGGAGTTTGCCGAAGCGTCCGCGAACTCTCTCGGTGACATCGCGGGTATTGATGGTCGCATTTCCATCTTTTTCGTGTTCGCCCCGGTGCTCGGCTGGGTCGCGTACAACATCCTCGCCCCGGGTCTCCGCCAGTTTGAGGATATGCAAAAGGCGAACGCGAAGCGCAAGGGTGTGCTCGCGGGTGCTGGCCTCTCTGCGGCGGCGCTCCTCGGCATGCCGGAAGCTTCCGATGCCGCTGAACAACTCGGCGATCTCGCGGGTATTGATGGTCGCATTTCCATCTTTTTCGTGTTCGCCCCGGTGCTCGGCTGGGTCGCGTACAACATCCTCGCCCCGGGTCTCCGCCAGTTTGAGGATATGCAAAAGGCGAACGCGAAGCGCAAGGGTGTGCTCGCGGGTGCTGGCCTCTCTGCGGCGGCGCTCCTCGGCATGCCGGAAGCTTCCGATGCCGCTGAACAACTCGGCGATCTCGCGGGTATTGATGGTCGCATTTCCATCTTTTTCGTGTTCGCCCCGGTGCTCGGCTGGGTCGCGTACAACATCCTCGCCCCGGGTCTCCGCCAGTTCGAGGACATGCAAAAGGCGAACGCGAAGCGCAAGTAGACTTCCGCGCGTGCATGCTTGACAAATCCCTTATTAGCCTATCTACTTAGCATTTCCAGGCGTTCTATTCTCACGCCTCGGTAAACATGAGCTTGTAACACGAGAATCCTGTGAGCTTATTTAATCACGTTTTTCGCATCGTCGTTGTCGTTTTATCGTACTTGTACTACTACAAATCTAAAGAATACGATCGATCACTTGAAGAGATCGGCGAACGGGTCCTTTTTGTCGCTTCCCTTGGCGACGCCGCCGCTCAGAGACGTCGGCGCGCCGTCGGCAGGCGGCGGCGAAGCGGCAGGCGGCGGCGCCTTGGGCGGAGACATTGCGATGAGATCACTCTGGGAGAAGAAGTCGTGCGCGGGAACGACTGGTTTTGGTGGTGCGGACATTGCCGCGAACGGATCGCTCGCTGGAGGCGCAAGTTGCCCCGATGGAGCGCTGAGTTCGGAGAGCAAGTCAACCATCGGCGCCGCCGACACCGTCGCCGCCTTCATCGTTGGAGCGCCGCGCGGCGGGGGAGTGAACGCGACCGGCGCGGAGGATTGCTCTTTTGACGCGGAAGCACCACCGAAGAGCGCGTCAGCAAGTTGAACCTTGGCCGCATCGACGACTGGTGGTGCCGGGGCGGGCGCCGGAGCCGAAGTGCGAGCGGCGACAGGAGCCGGAGCGGCGGACGCGGCGGGAGCGCCTCCTCCACTGAAGAACGAATCGAGATCGTCCTGAGGCGTGGGCGCTGATGGTGGTTTCGACACTTCGTGGTGCTCGAAAACCAGCGGTCCAGAGCCCCTGGAGGCGTTCGCTTTGATCTTTGATTCGATTTCTCTCGCCCGAGCTTCTTCTCTGGCCGCCTCTGCTGCGGCGCGCTGCGCCTTGTCTTGATATGGCTGAGCGCCATTTGACAGAGCATTGGAGACGAACTGGTTCATGATGCTCAGATTTTCGTCAACTTCAATGTCTACGGCGGACGGAGCGATGACCTGAGTCAAAAGAGTCGGACCTTCCGCCACGAGAACCGCGACTTCGGACGCTCTCTGCTGCTTGTCGATGAATTGGCTCTTTGTGTTGCGCTCAACCAATTCTCTCGCTCGCTGACTGACACCACCTCCGGTTCGTCGAGCGATTTTCGCTATCGCACTCAATACGAGAGTCTCCACCTTTGAACCTTCGCTTTGCGTCTCTATGGCCCCTACCATCATATCCATGAGTTCTTCCGCGCCTCTTCCGCTCATCTCGCCGAACTCGCCGAGCACCCAAACCATCGTCTCTAGCAGCACGAGCGGTAGCTTCGGCGTGTCAAAGAGTTTCACGTACGCATCGACGGCTGATTTTCTAGACACATCGTCTATGGAGGCGTCACCTGTGCCCTCAGATATCAACCTCATGAGACTTTGTCCAATCGACGGCTTGACCACGTCTCCAGCGATGGAAAAGAGCTCCGTCATCGTGTTGATGTACCACTTGGCATTGGGAGCGTATCTCTCAGCCAATTCGGCGACGCGAGAGACAGCCTCCTCACGGACGTATCGATCGCTATATTTATCGACGTCTCTCTTGAGGAATGCGAGCATGCGCTCGACTATAACCTCGACATTGTTCGGCTTGGTCATCCTGTACAGCAAATCCAAAGTCTTCTTACGCAACGTCTCGTCTGGATCCTCTAGGCAATCGACGACAGCCATTTGATGCTCAGCTGCATAGCTAGGATTGACGTTGACGATGCAAGCTAACGCATTCAACCCAACGTACTTGAGGTTGTTGTTCGTGCTCTTGATGAATCGCGAGATGACCAGGGCGCACTGTGCAAGCAACTGCGGATGCGGGTAAATGCTCGTAATGGTCCTCACCGTCTCGTACACCAACGCGTTTCCGATTTGATTCTTCGTGCTCGCCCTCTCGAGCGTGTCCTCTAACACAGCATACATCTCGCTGCTCGTTGCCTTGTCGTGAGCGCCCAGAATTGCTAAAATTTTCAACAGTTTGATTTGGACAAACGGCGCCGGCGTCCTATGGTACTCGTAAGACTTTGGCAATCTTCTATCAATCACTTGCTTGAGCACGCTCACAAAGCTCGAAGTCAAGTTTTTATGCGGTTCTGGATCGCGCTGAATGAGTTCATGCAGCGCGCACACAGCCGCCGACATCACGCTCGGATCCTTGTCACAAATCATTTCCCGAAACTTCCCGTCAAGATGACTCACGCTCTGCGGACTCTTTTGATAAAACCGCGCGAGCGCCATGATAGCCTTTTTCCTCACGTGCGCCACCGGATGCATAAGAAGCTCAACCACCTGCGGCAACACCGCCGGCACAGTATCCTCATTCACCAACCGCGTGATGGCTGTCAACGCTGCGCACACCACCAAGTAATCGTCGCTCTTCAAGTCTCTCTGCACCGTGTTGACAATCAGGATGATCAAATCGTGATTCTCATTCAAAAACGACGTCGTCGCCAGATACCCCGCCCGCTTCACCGCAACTTCGGGCTCAACGCACGCCTTGACGGCGTGAATGTGTCCGAAACTCGCGTCGTGTCCAAGCATTTCCAAATACATCAGTCGCAACAGTGCCTCTTTGATCCTCCCTTTGTCCATCTTTGGCGAGCTCAACAGCGCCCGGAGGTACATGGATTCCTTTTGCATGATGACATCTTCATCTGTTTTACTTTTGCATTCCCCTTCGCGCGTCGTCGTCGTCATCATGCGTCGTCAGTCGTCGTCGTCGTCGTCGTGTTCAATTCGTATAATCTCTCCACGCGCAGCCCAACGTCGTTCGCTCGTTCGCTCGTGTGTATATTCACGCTTCGTACCGATTCGTCGAATCAAGTCGTAGAACTCCCTCGACTTATTCTTCTGCACCGTCGGTGTCGGACGCGCGGGCGGCATGTCCGGGCGCGCGTTCGTTTGAATACGCTGCGCGATCTTCAGAGGCGTTTTGCATACAGTTGGAGGAGGAAGAGTCAACGCGAGGGCGGGTGAGCTTTGTTACAATGATGCGTCGAATCAGACGAAAACTAAGCGAAACTAAGCGACGATGGCGGTGGTGGGAATGTCTTCGTCGTCATCCTTGTTGAGGAAGAGCGCTTCGACGTTGTTTTCCATGAGGGCGACGGCCACGTCGACGCCGCGCGGAAGCGAGGCGGAACCAAAGGGCCATCTAACGTGACGCTTGTAAATGGAAAAACTAAGGTAGCTGTTGCCCCAGTGGGTTTTGATCTTTCTCGTCTCGAGAAGTTCAAAACAACAGCAGAATTTGAGCTTGGTTCTGCACGCTGGACGGCAGAGGTGGGGCTCGTTGACAATCAAGTGCGTGAGGAGCGGAAGCTCTGCGCAAATGCGTAGAATGTAATTCGTCGTCTCGTAGTCGAAATTATGCGTCGTCGCCAACACGCACGTCGCCCCTTGACACGTGTGAAGCGCGTGTTCCGCCTTGTTATGAATGAAATTCACGTGTGGGAACTTTTGTCGCGCCTGTTCGACGAGGTCTCCTTGACATTCGATGCCGCAAACGTTGGCTTTCGGAAACGCCTTGGCCAAACCGGCGGCGAGCGAACCGCACCCGCTTCCCACATCCACAATCGCACCTCCGTTCCCAGTCGCATCCAACACCGCCCCATGATCCATCATCAACGCCGATACATCGTGTTCGCACGTTCGCCCCGGATGAAGCGCCCTCAAACTCGGTTCAATCACCGTCATGGACCCGTCGCCGCTCCCCGTCTCCATAGTCTCGGCGTCTTCGTCGAACTCCCTCAACAACTCTTTCGCATCGCTCATCATCTCCATCGGGACGCACCTCTGCCCTTTTAACTTCTGCACCAACCCTGGGTGTCTCACCAGCGTCCCTGGCGGCACCGTCAGCGTCAACCGCACCGGATCATCCGCGAAAACATCCACGACCCATCCCGAGTCTTCCGTCCCGTGCACCGCCCGCTCGTTTTCCAGCAGGGTGTTCCCCCACCGCAGCGTCGTCCCATCCCGCATGTCCACCCCGGGGGGTAACTGCACGCACGCATCGATCAACGCCTTGACCGTGCACGTCTCCGAGAGCGCTACGCGGGCGTCACCGCTTGACGCCGGCCCCGCACCCGCGGTTTGGTGCGAACGACTTCGAGTCTTGGACACCCACTCGACGCGAACGAAAACCGCACCGGGGCGCGACGCCGTGGACATCGTTGCAGCGCGCGCGGGTCGTAAAAGTGACTGCGTGCGAGCGCTTGCGGGGGTGACGCTTAGTTTTAACGCGCGCGCGCGTGTGCGGATACGTTCAACAAGATGTAACGCGAGCGTCGCGCGTCCAAGCGAGACGGGTGGGATTTAAATGAAATGTGCGCTTCGTCGAATAACAAACCCATCATTCTTTTTTATGTCTACTTGCGTGCGGATTTGACCGCCCCGCGCTAATACGCCACAAAAAAAGATGAACCAGCCCTAGGCGACGAGCTACGCGAGCTACTAGATAGAGGGCGCGCGTCTTTATCCACCAAAAACTGAAAGTCGGTGGGGAACAAGCCGCGCATTTTTTTCATCAAACCATTCTCTCACCAAACATCCACCCGAATAATATCAAGAAATCCGAAAGAAATTACATTTCTTTTTGGATTTAGAGACCGGAGCGACCCCAGACGACGAGGGAGAGGGAGAAGGAGAAGGTGGCCATGATGGCGGCCCAGGCGAGTTGCACGATGAACGGTTCGCCTTCGGCCACTTGGCCGAGGACTTCAGTCGCCGCTTGAACCGGAGCCGCGGAGAACGCTTCCGCGACAACGCCAGTGGCGACGGCGCCCAAAACAACCTACACCGCGGTTCGCAAAAAAAGTAACGTCATCGTCGTCAGTCGCGGCTCGTTTTAAAAGACCCCAGCCGGGTCCATGAAAAATTCAACCAAAATCCATAACGCGCCGTACACGCGAGCCATCCGCGCTCGACGATCCATCCGCGCAAACCCCACCGACCCGTCGCGTCTCGCGAGCGCGCACGCATCGCCGACGGACGTCGCGTCTGCGACGACTCGCTCGACGCAACCGCCCGGGAAGAAGGGTTTCACACCGCGAAGAAATCCCACGGAGGTTGAGCGCATCGCGTCGTCGTCGCAGACGCGTCGGTCGGGCGAAAGGTTGGATAGCCAAGCCACGCGACGTGGATGGATCCCGACCGAGTTCGGGGTGTCCCTCTCTAAACGACGAGTCGTGATTCGACGAATCGGCCGATGGGTCATCCGGTTTCGACCCGCTCGATGCCGATCGATCGCGCGACGAGCCGTGCGACCCGACGCGCGACCGAACGAACGAACCCGATCGGTGGCGACGGAACCGAGTGAAACAAAATTCACCCGATCCGCGCGCACCGAACGTCGACCGCGTCTCGCCGCGCGTCGATCGCCGGGTCGGCGGACGCATCTCGCATCCGCGACCCTCTCCCGCGAGCGCGCGTTCCGTTCGAACCTCTCGTTCGCGCGAAGCGAACGAAATCATTCCGTACCTTTTCGTTCGCACCCTTGACGGCGGCGACCGGCTTGACCGCGGCCGCACGCTTCGCGACGGTGGCGTTGGTCTTCTTCGCGACCGCGATCGGGGCGCGGGCGACGGCGGAGGTCACGGCGTACATCTTCTGTGCGATGTGAGAGTCTTCGTGTGGCGCCTCGGGCGTCGGGCGTCGGGCGTTCGTTCGTTGTCTCGAGATGGGGCTAAACCCTACTGTGAAATTGGTGGCGTATTATGTATTAAGTATGTTTTTATTCCATATTTAGTATTTTAGGTACATCCTGAATACCCCTCTGGATGATCCGAAAATGTGGATAATTATTTACTATACCTAGTTACAAATCCATCAACAGTATAAATGTAAAACGTACAAAATAAACATTTACAGTGTTGTACGCAACACACGCGGGGGAACGAACGAACTCGGATGGATTCGCGCGATGCGATGCGCACTGGTCGTCGCGCGCGAACGCCACCGACGTCGAGCGGTCGCGATATCAGAGGCACAACGACCAGCATTGCGTTTTTCCTCTTCTCACCGTCGATACCGATAGCGATACCGCCGCGAAGGTACGCACGCGAGGGGGAGACGCAAACATGATGCCGTCACCGAGGGATACGAACCGCATCGTCACCGAGGCCGACGCGAACGCGCGCGTTGAGGATGAGACGACGATGAAAAAGCCAAACGTTGGCGCGCGTGGGGATGGTGACGTTGAGTTTGCGTGGGAAATGTCCAAGGAGAATGTGCAGCCGCTGCGACGAGGACGAGACGGGCGGGCGTTGAACTCGGCGTTGCGCGCGACGTCGACGACGCCGGCGACTCGAAGAGAGGAAGTGGGCGCCGGGGAGACGGAGAAGGAACGGTTGTGGAGACGAGCGATCGAAGCGACGGATTCTGGGTCTTTGGATGCGCTCAAGGAGTGGTGCGCCCTCATCAAGTGGACGGAGCAGACGTACGCGACTGGGAACGGGCGAGACAAGGAGTTGTTGCCGCTGCTCGAGCGGTGCGCGAGAGAGTTGCAAGAGGTTGAGGCGTACAAGGAGGATCCGAGGTACTTGCGCGTGTGGATCAAGTATGCGGATTGTTGCGCCGAGCCGGGTGATATTTTCAAGTTTTTGCGTGCGAATTCCATCGGGCAGAGACAGGCGCTTTACTACGAGGCATACGCGGCGTTTTTGGAGGTGCGACAGGCGTACGGCAAGGCGAACGAGCAATACGAGCGCGGGATCGAAATGAGAGCCGAGCCACTGGATCGTTTACGAGCATCCTACGCGTCGTTTCAACACCGAATGGTTCGACGCACGCAGAAGCGCATCGAAAGCGGAGAGATTGATGAGGAGCAAGGGGAGGAGATTGTGCGCAACTTTGGAGACACGCTTCGCGGTCGCGCATCGCGCGGTGGCGGCGTTTCAAGCTCTCGTCGCGGCGTCGCCAACGTCGGTGGTCTCGAAGGGTCACGTCGAGCGCCTCCAAAGACGCCAACGAACGATGCAAACGTGCCCGGACAGGGTGGATTGGAAATTTATGACGACGCCGAAAACGGCGCGCCGACGCCGAGAGACGCCAAGGCGAGCTGGAACAATTTAGGTGGATACAAGGATGTGCGCAAGGAGAACACTGGCCAGGCGACGATTTGGGCTGGCCAACGCGCTCTGCAAAACAAGCGAAAGGTTGCGGTTCCGACCGAGGAGATTGCCGTCTTTGAGGACACCGAATGCGTCAATGCCAGCGACGTCAAGGCTGCTGTCGCCCAAGGTCAAGGTTCCCTTCGTCAACGCATGGATAGCGATCGAGACTTGAGCCGCAATCCGATGTTGTATCACAAAAGTGGGGCGCCCGAGCCTCCTTTGGCACCGGGTCAACGACCGTCCACTCTTTACCGCGGGTTCCGTCAATCGCAGCTGCGCTCCGCGGATGGCGAAGAGATGTGCTATGAGGAGAACCGCGCCGCGGATTGGATCCGAGCCAACGGTTCGATGCGCCGACCGACCGTTAGCCAGGGGCAAATTTTGGCCAAGCCTTTGAAGGCCGGGGATGAGGACATGGAGATCGACATGGATTGCGATGATGGGACGAGCGATCTCCCGCAGGAGGCTATGCAGCCGACGGTTGAGCACGAATCGACGCAACGCGCAGCTGTCAAGAAGTCCGAGCAAGAGTTTGTGTCCAAGCGTACGTATGTCGCCCCACCGTTGCCGGAAACTTCGGGATCTGGATCTTGCGCGAGCGCAGCATCAGAGGCACGCTCGGTGGCGACGCGCGATACTCCTAAAGCCAAGAGACCTGCGCTGGTCAACAAGGTGAGTGCGGGGGCGCGATGGACGGCGGACGAAGAGGGGACGCGATCTGCGGTGCACGAGCCGACGATGACAATCTGCACGAAGGAAGCGTGGGGTGACATCATGAGCATGTTTAGCGATTCCGTCGCTCCGAGTGATGGCGGTTACGAGGCGGATCTGAGCACCGACGAACGAGCAAAGGAAGCCGCCGCCAACGCGCTGGCCAACAAAAATGACAACGACGGAGATTTATGCATTCGCGAAGACACGTGCGTGCTCTCGGAAAAGATGCTCGCCACCCGTCTCGCAGAATCGCGCAAGCCGTTGAAATTTTCCGAAGCGCCACCGGATGACGGTGGATTGTTCATTCGCGAAGATACGGTGGCAATCCCAAGCAACCTCGCAGCGCTCTCCATCCGGGAGGATACCGAATGTATTCCTAACATTGCCGTCATGACGGTGACTCCAGCGTCTACCGCTCCATCAAAGTCGACGCGGCGCACATTTGGTGTTCGCGAACCGAGCCCGAAGTTGACTTCGGAGGTGAAGCGCTCGGCGCTCGCTCCGATTACTACTCGAGAGGAATCTAAATTTGAGCTCATTAATCCGTTCGATGAGACGGCGATGGACGATCACATCGCGACGCTTCAGCCGGCGTTGTCTTCACAACCTGGTGTCAGCGTCGACCTGCGCTCTTCGGTCGTTAACACGCTCACTGAAGCGGCCAAGTCTGTCAGCAAGGGGGGCAAGCGCGCCGCCGCCGGGGTGACGGTGACTCTGGGTAGAACCTCGTACACGTTCAAGGGTCGCGTCGGCGAAGGAGCGCACGCCGAGGTGTACGAAGCCGAGTTGGAGAGCACGGCTCGTGCGTCGAACGATGAGGATGTCGGTGGCTACGCCGTCAAGGTGCAAGAGGCTCGATACGCCAAGTGGGAATACGTCATTGCTCAGCGACTCGTCGAACGCCTTCCGTCTGAAGCGTCGGCAGCGGTCAACTGGGCGAAGCCGATCGCGCTCCATCTCATTGGTGGAAAGGATCAAGACGGTGAAGACGCCTCTATGGGTGTCTTGGTGATGCCCTTTGGTGAGCACGGCACACTGCAAGATGTGTTGAACTCGTACCTGCGCGAAGGCAAGCAAATGCACGAAACTTTGGTCATGTATTACGCCGTCGAAATGCTTCGTTTGGTTGAGTGGATTCACGGCGCCGGGATCGTGCACGCCGACTTGAAACCAGACAATTTGCTCTTGCGAAACGGCGGGGACGATTGGTGTGATTGGGCTGCCCACAGACCGGGATCGTGGACGGAGAAGGGTCTTGCACTCATCGATTTTGGTCGCGCGATAGACTTGTTGATGTACCCAGAGGAGGCTGCTTTCGTCGGTGACGCCGGAGCAGAATCGTTCCGCTGCATCGAAATGATGCACGGCAAGCCATGGACTTACCAAGCGGACTGTTACGCCATCGCATCCACCATTCACTGTCTCTTGTACGGTTCTTACATGGAAGTTGAACTCACTCCGGCAACGACGAACACGTACCGACAGCGCCAACCGCTCCGACGATACTGGAAAACGGAGCTTTGGGAGGTTGTCTTCGACCGACTGCTCAACCAGCCGACCGAGTCGACACCACCGCCTCTTGGATCGCTTCGATCACTGCTCGAAGAACAAATGCGGGGCGAAGGGCAAAACATTCGCAAGCTGCTCATGCACCAGACAATAACCATGTTCGAGCAAGTGCGAAGCGGCAAAACCTAAAGGAGAGGCGTTTAGATTTGTAAAAACATTTTTGCGCATTCATGTACAAAAAGAAATCGTTTCTAGCACGGATGATTGTTTATGCCGCGTCGCGTGACGCACGCAGTACCTCATGGAGCACCTCTTCTTCGTCGCGATCCAAGTCTGGCATGTACACCGTCCAATCGAAGCCATGACGACGTATGATGTGGTCGTAAAAGTCTTCCACATGATAATTCGGATCGCCGTGCGGGAACGAAGCACATATCGGACATACAGCTCGAATTGTGTCATCATGGTCGTGGTCGTCGAGCACGTGCACAATGAGGTCTCTTCGTCTGTTAAAGTGGTAGCTCGCCTCTAGTGCTGCAAAGTAGTTTTCAAACTCTCGTTCCACCTCTTCCAGCGAGAGTTCATCGACATCGAGACCCAACTCGTCGCCCACAACCCTCCAACTGGGCCTTTCTCTAGTAACACATATTGGACACACTAATTCCACATCGTTGTTGAGCGTCTCCTCGTTTTCATCATCGTTTTCGTCATCATTGGCACTCGCGTTAGCAGCAGGTTCGAGTCGGCGGCGCACTTCGGCTTCCCGAAACATTCTGACCTCTACGGCTTGAGACCTTCTTCTTCTGTCTGCCTCGGCGGCGTATACGGCCTCTGGCCATCCGGACACCGGTTGAAACGCGAGCTTCGGCATCCTCTCGCGTCTCTCCGCCAAAGCCGTTAAAGCGGCCTCATCCTTCGTGATCGGACACTCCACAATGTGCTCCCGCGCGAGAGATAACACCACGTTCTCCCCGCATCCGCACGCAACAACGGTACTCTTCAAGCCTCGGCGCAACGCTTCATCTGGCGTCGACCCTCGTCCCGCGACTCTCACTCGACAAATCGGACACGTCGTCCCAAATTCCCCCTCACGCCGCTCTCGCACCGACGTCTGTTGCCACTCGTGCGCGCACGCTTCGCAGAACGAGTGTCCGTTCCCGCACGGAAACACCACCGGGCGTCGGTACACTCCGAGACAAATCCCACACATCCACTTTCCCTCCACCGCATCGATGAACGAGTCGCCCTTCGTCGTCATGACTCCACTTGGCGAAATTGAACGATGCGAAAATGTTCCAGTCGTTCGTTCGCGCGTTTCGCGGCGTTTCCACGTCGCGGGTGCGTCGACGTGCGGCGCGCGCGCGAGTGGCGAGTGGCGTTTCGTGTCGGTCTCTCGGAAACGCCGTTTTGTATGATTTAACAGTTTGATGTATCTCATCCATGAGTCACGACTCGTCCTTGTGTTACCACGTGCAATCCGCAGTTCGCGGGGCGCCCGCATTCCGCCGCCCGTCGACGGTCGACTCGACGGAGGTTTCGACCCGGAGCGTCCGCGTGTCGACGCCTCTCATTTCCCACCGTCTGAGACCCCGATCGCGACGCGCGAGGCGCGCGACCCGGGCGAACACGGGACGACAAATGGGCGCCAAGGGCAAGAGACGCGACGCAGCCACGGCACCGAAAACCACGCGCGCGCACGATGCGGCGCGAAACGGCGACGCTGGCGCGCTCGTCGCGGCGCTGGCGGAAGATCCCATGCTTTTAGACGCCGTCGATGCGCTTCGGAGGACACCGTTGCATCTGGCGGCGTACGGTGGGCACGAAGAGTGCGTGGATTTGTTGTGCAAGAGAGGCGCGCGCGTCGCCGCAGAGGCTACGGATGGTTTCACGGCGTTGCATTTTGCGTGCAGAGCGGGGAAGACGGATGTGGTCAAGGCGTTGGTGACGAAACATGGGGCGAACGCCAAGGGGATGACGTACAAGAGCGAGAATGCGCTGCACTTGGCGGTGAGCGGGGGGAAATGTTCGGTTTCGTTGGTAACATTTTTGTTGAGGAAAAAGGTGAACGTCAAGGCGACAAGTAAAAAGGGCAGGAGCGTTTTAGAGTGCGTGAGAGAGGATGCAGAGGATGGCTTGAGAGAGATGATCGAAAAAGCGATCGAGGAGGCGGAGAAGGAGGAGAAGGAGAAGAAAGTTGAGGCTGACATTGGTCCGAGCGTTGGACCGGAAATCGGTCCGAGCATTGGGCCGAGCATTGGACCAGAAATCGGTCCGAGCATTGGGCCGAGCATTGGGCCGAGCATCGGGCCGTCCGCGCGGCCAGGAAGTGGAAAAATTGATAGAGACGCCATCGGCGTCGTGGACGATGAGGACACCGATGATGAGCCGAAAAAGAAGAAGAAGAAGAAAGTCGTCGGCGCCATGACGTTTGGAGAGGATGACGAATAAACTTTTAGTCGAGTGTATCAAATATAATATTTCACATATTTCTAGAATGCATGAGACCCAACCATTATCGTCGCCCGCCTCCTCTACCGCCTCCTCCTCTACCGCCGTTGAGCTTGGACTGCTTGGTGACGCGAAGCTTTTCTCCACCGCCATATTCCTTTCTTCCCATCATGCTCAACAACTTGTCGGCGTCGTCATCATCCTTAAAGCCTCTCTTAGCCCCCTTACCCTTACGTTCGTCTTGCTCTCGCATTTGCTGGATCGCAATGCGTTGCGCCTCGTTGACACGATCGTACAGTAGCATGACAGCTTCTTCCTCGAGAGGAAACTTTTCAAGCTTTTTATTAATCAAACGCTCAATCTTTTGGTACAATTCGACGTCGTATTGCGTCACCATGGTCACCGCCAAACCAGAGCGACCTGCTCGCGCGGTGCGACCGACTCTGTGCACGTAATCCTTACTGTTTTGCGGCACGTCGTAGTTGATGACGACATCGACGGATGGAATGTCCAAACCGCGCGACGCGACATCCGTGGCGATGAGAATGTTTCGCTCCCCGCTCTTAAACTTTTGCAATGCCGCGATGCGCTTGGGCTGAGACATTTGCCCGTGAATCGGAACCGCACCAAACCCGAGATTCCGCGCGATGAGCGCGAGTTTCCGCGTCTGATCGCAGGTTCTCGAAAAGACAATCAACGTCGACGCACTGAGCTCGTTAAAGAGATAGGTTGCGTAGCAATCTTTGTGTTTCGCCGGAATGAACAAGTAGTGCTGCTTGAGCGAGTCCACCGTCGAATACTTTGCGCTGACCTCCACCTTGACTGGATCCCGCAAACACGCCCGCTGCAACTTGGCCACCTTATTTGTCATCGTCGCGCTAAACAATTGCGTTCTTCTCTCGCTCGGAATCACCCTCAAAATCTTATCAATCTCTTCTTCGAAATCCAAATTGAGCAACCTATCCGCTTCGTCGAGCACGAGCACCTTGAGCGCTCGAAGACTAAACCCCTTTGTGTTCTCCAGGTGATCCACCACTCGACCGGGCGTACCCACAATGACGTGCGGTCGTTTCCCCAATTTGATCGCCTGCAACGTCATGTCCACTCCACCGACGAGCGTCGCCGTTCGAACCCCAACGCCTTCTCCAAGCGCTTCAATCTGTTCAGCAATTTGTATAGCCAACTCTCTCGTCGGGCTCAAAATCAACGAATGAAACGCCTGCGGGGAGTCCAACAGGCTTTGTAAAATCGGCAACGCAAACGCTCCGGTTTTCCCGCTCCCAGTTTGCGCGAGTCCGATGACGTCGCGCTGTTTTAACGCTTCAGGAATAGACGCCGTCTGAATCGCAGAGGGTCGTTTCCAGCCGAGTTTCGCGCACGCCTCGGCGAGTTCAGCGCACACGCCGATGGATTCAAAGGTTTCATCCGCCGGTGGCTTGTCATCCGTCGTCGTTTTCGTCTTATTCGCGTCGTCGCCGGTTGCCATGGTGATCAGCGGTGTGTGACGACGACACGATGCTCGAGTGTGTGGCGGCTGTGGCGGCTGCAAAGTCACTTTTTACAATAGTTGGTTATCCTACGCATACAACTGAAGATTACAAACGCGGTGCGGTGCGACTGACGATCAGATTAAACGTCGCCGCGAGGGAGACACGATTCTGTGGAGAGGAGAAACACCTTGGCGAACAACTGAGGGTTCTTCATCGGCTCGCCGGAATCCGCGGGATCGTCGCCCTGGCGAACGTCGACGACGCGCGGGTAAAAAGCGCGCAAAGACGCCGATCTATCCCCCGGTCGAATGCTTCGAATCGCCCTAACGCGACTGGGAAGGGCGGTTTGGATTATATGTGGTTCGAAATCGACGACACGGTTCATGTCAACCTGAGGGAACTCGTCTTGGAGGTCTTCAAGCGCGCGAGCGACAGAATCCAAATCGTCCAGGAGCAACGCCGCGGGATTGCCTTCAACCACGCGCTCGGCGTTCACCGCCGGAAACGCGCGTTTGAGCGCAATCAATCGCATCGCAACCTCACTCAGGGGTAGATGCAGGACTTCTGGACACCTCCACAGCATTCTCGCGACGTCCGTGCCTCGCGGAAACAACGCCTCGAGCCGACTCAGCGCGTGTCCGAGCGCGTCGGGTTGTCTATACAACTCCCTCTCCGCCACCCCGCTCGCCAATTCTCGACCCATGGCGACGAGTGATTTCCTCTGATGTTCCTCGGTGACACCTTTCGAGAGCCAAAACGCGTCCAGCGCTTCCGTTTCGGCATCCATCTCTGGTTGCGGGAACAACCAGGCATTTTGCTTGACCAACCTCTCAAAATTCGCTCCACCACCGTTACCACCACCGCCCCCGCTCGTCGACGCCGCCGCGCCAGTGTCATCCCTCCCGTTCGTTGACGCCGCCGACACCGCGCGTCTACCTCCGGACGTCCGCGAACGGCCGCGACGCGACCGAGAAGAGGGTGCCCCATCTTTATCAACCGTGACTCGCCGCGCCGCAGACGTGTCGCGGTGCCTACGCGCGACGCCGACGCGCGGGTATCCGGACCTCCCGACACTCGGTGTCGTCGTCGTCGTCGTCCGACCCGTCGAGCGCATTCTGGGCGGTTCACCGCGTCGGCGTGTGCGGAAGAGGCGCGAACTCGCTGTTCTCAACGAAACCGGTCGGTTGGTTGGTACTCGGTCGTCACACTGACGATGCACGCGCTCGCGCGACGATCGACGAGAGCCGTGACGGATGGTTTTCGTCGTCACGCCGCCGTCGCCGCGCGCTCGACGACGGCGCCTGAGGGAGGGCAAAGGGGCAGTGCGACGGCTTTGGATGCGATTCTGTTGCTCCCGTGCGCGCTCACCGGTGGACTCGGGGCGTGGCAGATGACGCGGCGGGAAGAGAAGACGCGCGCGATTGACGCGCGAGCGAGCGCGTTGGGCTCGAGCGTGCGCGCTGGGAAGGCGGTGGTGGGACGCGATGGAGTGGTGGAGTACGCGAGGTGTTTGGTACGAGGGGAGTTGGACACGGATAGAACGGTTCGCGTCGGTCCGCGGGCGAGAAGCGTGTGCGGCGTGAGCGTTCCGGGAGGGTTGATAGTGACCCCAGTGCGGTTGTGGGATGGTGATCGGCGACGGGATGGTGCGTGGTTCGGTTCGAAGGGGAAGGAGGGTGATGATAGGGAGGCGAAGACGGTGTTGCTAATTAGAGGTTGGGCTCCAGATTCGTGGACGGAGGCCGACGCGTGCGTGAAAACAGAGGGTGTGGCGAAAGAATCGGAACGTCCTGGGCGATTTACGCCGGATAATTCGCCGGATGAATCACGATGGTATTGGTTGGATGCCCCGGCGATCGCTGAGGCGTGTGGACTCGCGCGAGATACGCCGTTGATTCAAGCCGTTGCGGAGTCCGAGGCGTCGCGCGTGGGTCCAGACGGAGAACCAAAGTATCCCTCTGCGAGCACAAAGGACGAGTTGATGACATTTCCAGTGTCCCCGGAACAGCACTTGGGGTACGCCGTCACGTGGTTCGCACTCTCAGCGTTTACCGGCGTGATGGCGGTCGTTCGCATGCGACGTAAGATGGGTCATCGAATTTGAAGACGCTTCATGTAAGATATAGAATTGTTTTACTACAGTGCTAACGTTTCTGTTCGCGTTCATCACCCGTCTATCGCATCATCAAAGTCTCGAGTCGGTTGAGATTAGGATATCCTTTGCCTGAAAAGTTGCGCTGCACGACTGTGGTTCCGTCTAGTTCTTCGGCGACTTCAATCGTTTGCAGTCTCGAGCGTTGACTGAGCGGATAGAGCTGCGCGGGGACGCCCCCACCGCTCTCCTCGTGGATGTTCTCGAATTCGAGGCACAAGTCGTTAACAAGCTCGCGAAGCTCCTTGTTGATGAGGACTTGGTCCTGGCCGCGCGTGTATCGTCGAGCGTACGACGCTCCGTTCTCGTTGCGACGCTCCTTTGTCGCAAATGGATCTTCCAAGCTGTATCGCACGTTGAAGAGTCCCAGCATGGCTAAGGAAGTGATGACGGACATGCAACACGCGTAGAATATCACGAGACCTTTACTGTAAGACGGAATATCGTAGATTTCTGCTCCCGTATACCCGCCGGCTTCGTCGTGAAGGACGTCGCTGACGATTTGCGCGTAGTACGGTCCCCAGAAAATTGGATGAATAAGAATGTAAACCCGCGCGAACGCTCTCGTCGCCATGGGCGTGCGATACGTCTTCAAAAAACGCATATTTTCCCACGCGTTGTGCGCCTCCTTTGTAAACTGACGAATCCGCGATGACTCGTTTCCAGGCATTCCCGCGTACTTTAAAATTTCTGTAGTCAACGAAAGCTTTTGAAAGTGCTCCCGAACCCGTCTCGCAATCGCCCACTGAATCTTACGACCCTTTTCCCACGCAACCCTACCACGGGAGGTGTTTAAATGCACCAGACGCGTTACCTCTGGCGCCGTCAGAAAGTTTCTCACGTCGCACACCAATGCGACAGTCATCCACCGCACCTCGTGCACGTGTTTCGCCGGTAAATTCTCCCGTCCATTCTTACCCCAATCCCAGTCTCTGTGCCCCTGATAATAACTCAAAACGCTCGTCTTGAATATTGCCAGCTGTTTCAATGCCTCTTCTCGTCTACGAAACGCCGAATCTAACGACCCAGTCAACGGATAAATGATTGCGAACGACACAAACGTCCAACTCAAATTCACCGCTAATCTATGCCCGTGAATTTCGTAGAATACAAAGAACAGAGTCGCCGCCACCGACACCATGGCCACGATCAACGACTCAGCCGTGATCAAAAAGCGTCTGAACACCCGAAACGCGGCTAAAATGTTCAGCACGGCGCTTCGAAACGACCCTAGACGTTCAAACTCCATCTCTCCGTCCAAAGGTCCCAACTCTTCAAACGCTTCCAACGCGTGCTTCGCGTCCAAGTTCAACTGCGTGTAATTCTTATCTTCGAGCGTGGAACTCGCCGAGACGCTTCGTTTATGCATTTCCAATCGTTCCATCGTCGTTGGGGGTGTTCCATCGGCGTCTTCATCCCCATTTCCGGACCCGTTGACGTCGGCTTCGTTCTGTTCAATTTTCTCGGCGTCATCAGCATCATCAACAACACTCTCTCGAATCGGTTCCGTATTCCCATCCTTTGTCGTCGACATGGCGATCGCGAACACACAAACCCCCCAAGATCTGTTTATCGTACAGCCTCTCGCGCGCGTGTGCTCGTCAACGTCTCGCGATCGATACTGGCGTCGTCTGGAACCTGATTGACTCCACGCAGTCCTAGAAGTGAAAAATGAATTCACATCTTCATTCATCGACGCGGTCGATCGGTACGGTCAAGAAGGTCGACGAGGTAGACACCGAGAGTAACGATCAAACGCGTTCGATCGTCGTTCGGTGCGGTGCGTTTCGGTTCGACTCGATTTAACCCGCGGTGTGAACGAGTTTTCATTTTCGTTTTCACTCGCGCCGACACACGCTGATCTGAATCGATTCATTCAATCAATCAAACGCTTTCCGTTGAAGCGATAAACGCGCGATGGCGTCGGGAACGATCCATTACAAGTTTAAATCAGCCAAGGTGTTCGATACGCTCGCGTTCGATGGGTCCTTCATCGCGGTGGGGGAACTTAAGCGGGCGATTTCTGAAAAGAAGGGGCTGGGGAAGGACCACGCGTGCGAACTGGTGCTGACCAACGCGCAAGATGGAACGGAATACGATGATGAGAGCGCGTTGGTTTGGAAAAACACGTCAGTGATTGTGAAGAGAGTGCCGATGATGAAACAGGCGGCGGTGGGGACGGCACATGGGAGTGAGGTGGTGAAAAAGGTGGTGTACGTGGCGCCGCCGGATGTGTCGCAAATTCCGAGCAAGACGCAGACGCGAAGGTTGCAACAAAACTTGAATAAGATTTCGAGTGGACTTGCGAGCGGGGAAAACGGTAGTGGTGATGGTTCGGCGGGGAACGATGCGTTAGCGAACATGGCGAGGGAACAGGCGCAACAGTGGGAGAGTGAGAAGATGGCAGCAAACGCGGCGGCGTTGGCAGCGGGCGGAAGAGGCGGAGGAAGAGGCGGAGGGAGAGGCGGTGGAAGGGGCGGAAGGGGCGACGGTCCTCCTGGTCCGGGCTACATTTGTTTCAAGTGTAATAAAGGCGGTCACTGGATTCAAGATTGCCCGCTCGCCGCGGATACGACAGTGGAGATTGTGCGTACCAAGCACGCGTACGGGATTCCGCAAACAAAACTCGAAGCCACCACAGGGGGCATTCTCGTCGCCCCGACCGGCGAGTCCGCGCAAATGGTCGCGGCTGAGGATGAGTTTCAAAAGATGTTTGGGTTCTTGAACGAGCGCGGGAAGGAACCACTGGCGATTGGGAACGGTGAAGAGACGCTCGCCATTGGCGATGGATTGGAGCAAACCGAAGAAGTGACGCCGGCTGCTGACAACGCGGACAACGAAGCGCCCGCGCCTGCGCCCGCGCCCGCGCTTCCCCCAGGATTCGTTCCACCACCACCAAACATGCCTCCACCACCGGGAACGCGGAAGATTGATCCGACCGCTCCTGCTGTCCCGCCGATGATGCCGATGATGCCGGGAGCGGATCCCTTTGATCCCATGGGTATCATGTCCATGGACACCTCCATCGAAGGGTTGAAAAAGATGGCGGAAGAGCTCAAGCAGCAGCAGGCGCTGCTCGAAGCCAAGGGTGCGGATATGAGTGCGATGTTTGCCATGGGTGGGGGAGGTGTTCCGGCGGTGCCGTTGCCTCCGATGCCAGCGATGCCTCCGCCTCCGTCGGCGAAACCGTCGACGGCGGAAGGACGCGCGATGGATTACGCGACGGGCCCGCCGGTTTTTGAAGAGGAAGAGGACACCATCGTCACGCTCGCCGGGGAAGAACCGGTGCCGGAGGTTGAGGAAGAACCGTTAAAAGCGGAGACAAACGTGGAAGCGCCGGCGCAGAGACGCAAACCGCCGCCGCCGCCGGCGACCATTCCAGATGATATCGCGAAGGCGCACGAGCTCGCGAAAGCCGCTGCCGCGGCGCCACCGCAGCCTCGAAACGGGCGACGACAACGCGATGATTCGCGCGAAAGAGAACCAAAATTTGGATCTGGCGCAGCACGGCCGCCACCGAGACGCGCGGTGCGACCAGGTGGGGCACGAACGAGGAACGATTCGCGCGAACCGCCGGCGAGCCGCAGACGCGACAGATCCAGAGACCGAGTCGACTCGAGACCGAGCGGTGGACGCAAACGTGATCGAGAGGACGACGCGAAGGACGGACGCAATGACGACGCGGGTGAGCGACGGGCGAAGAGACGCGACGGAGACGTAGGAGGGCACGACTCGGCGACGATTTCCCGCGAAAACTCTGCAGATGATTTTCCAGCAGACGGTCGACGCTCGCGCGGATCCAGAGGCGGACGAAGCCGCGGTGGGCGGTCGAGGCGAGGACGCGGCGGTGGGTCGAGCGTTCTCAATCGCATCGGTCGATGATGCGACGAGACGACGAAACACGAATAGAAACAAATATAGCCAAAACGACGAATGAAAGAAAAAATCAGTCTTGACAAAAATTACTACGCCTCGCGCACCGACCTTCTGTGCGCCTCTAGAGGCATCCCACGCCTCACCTCGTCGACGCGACCGAGCGATATGTCTGCAACGGCGATTCCTATTCCTGAATCCGGATCATCCATCCTCGCGATGACCTCCCCCCACGGATCGATAATCATTGCATGGCCGTACGACGACCGACCTCCGCCGTGATCCCCGCACTGCGCCGCCGCCACCACGTAACACTGCGTCTCGATCGCCCGCGCACGCAAGAGCGTCTCCCAGTGCGCCGCACCAGTTTTCTTCGTGAACGCGCTCGGAACGACAATCACGTCGGCCCCGCGTTCGAACCGAAGAGCCTGATATACGTCTGGAAAGCGTAAATCGTAGCAAATAGAGGCGCCGACGACCCCTAATCCCGGCACCTCGTGTGTCGTCAGACTCGTCCCAGGCGCCGTGTACTCGCTCTCGCGAAGAACCGCACCTCCTGGAACGTCGGCGTCGAACAAATGAATCTTCCTGTACGTATCCCCGTGGACGTCGCCGCTCGAAGAAACCATGACGTGCGAGTTGTACCTCTTCCCAGCTTGCGCTTCCTCTTCGCAACGCTCCGCGACGCAACACGAGATCCATAACCCGTGTTCGCGCGCGAGAGATTTCATCCGTCGCACAACTGGTCCATCCGCGATGCTCTCCGCGACGTCATCGGCATCCTTTTTCGACGCGCCGACGCACGCGAATGCTTCAGGTAGAAAGATCGCGTGACAACGCTTTTCTTTCGCTCTCGCGCACAACTCCGCAGCGCAGCGCAGATTCGCCTCGACGTCGCGCGTGGATGTCATTTGCGCCACGGCGACGCGCGTCGGTGGCGTCTCTCGCATCGCCGCAGACATCGTCGGCCAGGCGGACACTGTCGGAAACGCTTTGTTTGCAGTGGCGAAAACCGTTAGAAAAACATTCCAGAACTCGACGCCGCAATGTCCGCGTCGACCCCGACGCCGGCACCGGCGCTCACCCGCCGCGAACGCATCGGATGGTACGCGTACGATTTCGCAAACTCCGCCTTTCACCAAGCCACCGGGGCGGTGTTCGCACCGTTGTTACTGGACGCGCTCGCAATGGATAGAGCGTGGAAACTCGCCGGAGGCGGAGAGAACGGGCAAAATTTGAGCATGGCAGCGTGAATCCATTAATAGATTCGATTTCAATGCATTCTATGTGTATATATATTCCAATCTTAGACAATCGTACCGTTCTCCAAGTCGTATTGCCCGTCGCTCGGCCTCACTGTCTCAGGCTTGAACACGCCCCCTCTGTATGCCGCGCTGACGGGACTAAACGGCACACCCTCTCTCGATTTGGGTTTGCATCGCGCTCTGAATCGCAATTCAATACTCACGCGACCCTTGATGGCATTTTTTCGAGCCGCGATGGGGTCCTCAGCGCCGTTTCGCAAGTCCCGCTTGTCCTCTGGCATCCACGTGCCCGCTCCGTGCCACATGTCAAAGGAATCAAAAATCATATACGGCGCCGTGATCCACACGTGCTCATCGCTCGGCTGCAACTCTGGCGATCCACGCGTCATATAATTTGCATCCTGCGCTTCAAACTTATCCTCCTTCTTCTTCGTGCTGAAGGCTTGCATCACCATCGGCGCCGCGCTCATGGGATTAGCCTTGATTTTCTCCAGTGTAGACATCAACTGGCTCCCCGTCGTCTTTTTCGAATCATCCTCAACGTTATCTTCCGGGCGTCTCACGTCATACGTCCACTCTTTGGCGCCACCGTTCCTCGGCAGGAGCACCACGAGCGGTTTATCCCACGCTTGACCTGTCGGATCCCTCGGCGAACGAAGCAACCACACGTTGTAGTACCGGTAACTGTACTCATCACTCGCCTCCATCCCAGCTTCCATCCAGCCCGGGCTCTTGTAATCGATCGCATCCGGATCTCTGTGCAATCGTCCGAGGGGATTATATTTACTCATGATAAAGTCCTCCTTTGTCCTCCGCTGCATGAAATCGATCGCTCGATTGTAATATTTTGGTTCATTGACGAACGCAACTCCGTTGAGCACCTCCCCGCCGAACTCCGGGGAGCACTCCTCTGGAAACGCCTCCTCCAACAAAGCCTTACCGGCTTCAAACGCCTCTGGCCACAACGTATGATGTCCAGCATTCTTATTTTTCACCCCGATCGCGTCCCATCCGTCATCAATCACACTCAAGAGTTTCGCGAGTTTCGGCGACGATGGATCGATGATCGACACGAAACGACCCGCGTTCGCCTTTTCAATCGCCTCTCGCGCCGCGTCGTTGATATAAACCGTCTTATCGATCGATCCGTCTTTATACGGGATCGATGCCGTGCGTTCAACCGCATCGGGGGAGATTGGCGTCGGTGCCGGCGCCGGTGAAGTCGCCGATGATGCTGCCGCTGCGCGCCTTATCCGAACGCCGCTTCGTTTACGCTGATGCGCGTCGACGACGACGCGTGGACGCGCGACGACGGACGACGGGACCGAGGCAACCATGTTATTCGTCTACGTCGTCGTCGCGATCGCTGAGCTCGTGGATCGGGTCCGCGGTCGACGGTACGGCTTCAAATGCGGACAACGTCTGAGTCAGCAGAAGATATTACGCGCAAACGTGTGTGTGCGTGACATCGAAACTTTAAAATGCTGATTGTACAAACACAAAAGGGCGATCAAATCTATAAAGTCTCCTCGGCGTCTTCAAAAGTTTCTTCTTCGCCTTCGCCTTCGGCGTCTTCGGCGTCTTCGGCGTCTTCTTCAGAAGCTTCACCGGCTGCTAATTCATTGTCGATTTCCTCATTCGCCGACGCCACGAGCGCCTCAGCGGCAGCCTCGCGTTGCGCGCGCGCCTGCGCTTCTAACCAACTCATGATTTGCTCTTCGCTAAGTTCAGGGTGGAGGGATTTCATGACGTGAATCATCGTCGGTCGCGGTTGTACCAGGCGCATCTTATGCGCATCGGTGTGGTTTTGCGCAAAGCGGTAATCCCTCTTTCTCTCTGGGTGCTCGAAAACGTTTTGCATGCACTTAGAACAGAGATCAAACCCCATGAACTCGGATTCGGAGCACTCCTCGCACTGATACCGCGGACCGACGATGGGGTACAAACCGCACCAATCGCAACCGACGCCGTAGTGGACAAAGGTGGACGGCTCAAATACGATAACGCCGCCGTCGCCAACTTGCACAGAAGGATGAGAATCGTCCGACGAATCACCGTCATTTTCAGCATCGTTGCGTTCAACATCGTCACTCTCCATGTCGCGTTCTTCCTCCTCATCCATCGTAGTCGCCGCGTCGACCATTTTCAACGCAGCGTCCTCTGCGCTTGCGGCCTTTGCGTCCTCCTCCATCTGCGCATTTGGTGAATTTTCTAAATGTCTCTTCAACTCGGCGTCGCACCGCTCCCTCGACTCTCGCACAACCTCTTCCGGGTACACCGCCTCTATGTCATCCTTCATGGTGAAGATGACGCTCGTCGGTTCCCTCCAAGCCCCGCACTCGACGCACCAGTCGCCGCCTCGGGCTCCGCTTACGAGCATCTTTGCGTGCGCCTCTTCGTAAAGCGTCCCACACTGCTGACAACACACCGGTCTCGTCGCGAGCTCTCCACACCACCGATCAACTCCACCACATCCACACGCGTGAAACACCGCCATCTCGCGCCCACTCGACGGATCGAACGCTGAAATCTCACCCGAAACGGCGTCGCTCTTCGCAGTCTCTTCGTCTTCCTCTAGCGCTCGCTCCAACGCGCTCGCCACGGTTTCATCGTCATCCATCACGTTCAAAGCCGTCGATCCGAACCCAACAACGCGAAGTTTCGGTGGTTTCCGTACATTTGTCTGTTCTTCATTCGCATCCGTTGTCGTCGTCGTCGTTTCCAGAGCGTCGCGCGCGCGCTCGACCGACAACGCCTCAAACCGCGGGCTCTTCATCCCTTTTTCCTTCTCCTCCTCTCGCCCTTCCCTGAGCCTCTTTGCGAACGCCGCGACGTCGCACCAACACGTATGGTTTTCCAACGCTCGACTCAGCGCCGGAAGTGCGGTGAACGCGGCGCGGCAGAGCGCGCAGCGGGAGTCGCCAGTCGCGCTCATGGCGCAGTGTGTACAAAACAAGCACGCGACGTGTCCGCACGGGAGCGGCGACGGTTTGACGCAGAGCTGCAAACAGACGGGACATGATTTATCCGACGCGCGCGCGAGCGGGGTCGTCAGAGCGCGGCGACTGTACATCGTTCGTCGGTGGGGTGGGTGACGGACGAGTCGCGATGTGACGGGCTAGTTGGTTGGTTGGTTGGTTGGTTGGTTGGTTGGCTAGAGGCGAGCGCTGGTGTTTTCTTTCGTTGTTTCAATACAATCGTAAAATGGGTGTGCTGCGCACGCAATGGGGAAAAACGCGTAAGATTTAACGGAGGAGACGGACGGCGCGATTGGCGGCGGAGGTGACGGCGCGAGCGACGCGAGCACGAACACCGGATGCGGCCGACGCATCCGTAGCCGTCGTTCTGGCGCGCTTCGCTGTGGCGGATGTGGATGTGGAGGATCCGCGGCGCGACGAGCGCGCGCGAACGGTGGAATCGTCTTCATTTCCACCGTTCATCACGTCGGGTTCCGTTTTGATTTCCTTTTTAATTTTAGCGGCGACGGAGCGGGAAGACTTGTTGAGCATCGATCCACCACCCGTCTTCAACTGCAACTTTGGAACGTACGCCGTCGTTCGACCGCCAATCTCGATAAATTTGATCGCATCGCCGTTCACCTTGGCGCCGTCTTGTTTACCCCACCTGTGATGAAACAACCAATCTGAAGGGAACAAATCGTGATCGCTATTTGCGTCGCACGCCACTCGAACAACCTCCTCCACTCGCGAACGAATCGCCGCGAGCTGCTCCTCGTTCAACTCGTTCGCCCGAGTCTCCGGATGCACCCTCGCCCGGTACAAAATTTCATCCGCCATCCAATTCCCAATCCCAGCTATGATTTTCTGATCCATCAGCACCGTCTTGATCGCCGCGCTTCGTCTCGCAAACAACCCGCCAAACGCCTCCTCGTCTGGCAACGACGACTTTGGATCCGGGCCGAGGTTCCCGATCACCTCGTCCACGTTCTCCACCAATCGAATCTTCCCGAATCGCCTCGGATCGACGTACGCGATTTCGATCCCGTTATCAAACTCGACGACGAGTTTCGCGAACCGCGGGGGCCAATCTCCCAATCCGGACGCCTTTGAGTTGTAATACTGGATGCCATCCACGCCTCGCACGACGAACGCGCCCGTCATGCCAAAGTGAAAACACGGCGTCATCGACGTTGACGATGGTTTCGCATCGCCCTCGAGCGTCCACCACAGCTGTTTCCCGTGTCGATTCGACGCGACGACGCGTTTACCGGTGAGCGCCTCTTCGAAAGCGCCCGGTTGAATGTCGACAAAGACTTTATCGTCGACGACTGGGCGGTCGACGCGGACGACGCGGGCGTTGAGACAGAGGTCTTCGACCAGACGACGCGCCTTGTCCACCTCTGGGAGTTCGGGCATGGTTCGCCGTCGCCTTCGCGGGACGAGCGCGTGCGCGGGTGTCGCGATTCAAGTGACGTCAGCTGTCGTGATTGAAAAAGTGCATTTTTTCAACTCCCTAATAATGTTACATGACACCTCTTGACACGGAATACGAACGGAACCCGAGACGCGGTTTCGATCGACGCTAGAGGTTGTTGGCGTTGAGCCAAGCGTCTATGGCATCGGCGGCGTCTCGCCAACGAA
>Ga0255778_10000348_pt1 | contig 42852 bp, 44 predicted proteins | sample 071ome_31_FD_179976 | JGI IMG/M metagenome (GOLD analysis project Ga0255778, IMG submission 179976) | Coastal salt marsh microbial communities from the Groves Creek Marsh, Skidaway Island, Georgia - 071405CT metaG (version 2) | ecosystem: Environmental > Aquatic > Marine > Intertidal zone >...
CCCGAGGTGGGGGGCATGCCGTATTCCAAAGCGCGCAGGAAGTCCTGGTCGATAAACATGGCCTCGTCGTCCCCTTTTTCCGAAAGCTTGAGCTGCTCCTCAAAGCGCGCACGCTGGTCGATGGGATCGTTGAGTTCGCTGTAGGCGTTGGCGATTTCCTTGCCGTTAATGAAGAGCTCAAAGCGCTCGGTCAAACGGTCGTCGTCGCGGTGGCGCTTGCACAGAGGCGACATCTCCACCGGGTAGTCCGTGATGAAGGTGGGCTGCACGTAGTGGTGTTCGCATTTCTCGCCAAAAATTTCGTCGATGAGCTTGCCGGTGCCCATTTCGGGGGTCACCTCCAGGCCAAGCGACTTGGCGGCCGCGCGAATCTCGTCTTCCGATTTGCCCAGCAAATCCAAGCCGGTGTGCGTTTTAATGGCTTCCAAAATGGGTACCCGAGCAAAGGGCGCCTTCAAGGAAATGGCCTTGCCGCCCACACTGATGTCCGAAGAGCCGGTCACCGCGACCGCAATTTCCTCGAGCGTCTTTTCGGTCATGTTCATCATCCAGTGGTAGTCCTTGTAGGCCACGTAGATCTCCATGACGGTGAACTCGGGGTTGTGCGTTCGGTCCATGCCCTCGTTGCGGAAGTCCTTGGCAAATTCATAGACACCGTCAAAGCCGCCCACGATCAAACGCTTCAAATACAGCTCGTTGGCAATTCGCAAATAGAGCGGAATGTCCAAGGCGTTGTGGTGGGTAATGAAGGGACGTGCCGACGCGCCGCCTGGAATAGGCTGCAAAATAGGGGTCTCCACCTCCAAGTATCCCGCACGGTTAAAAATGCTGCGCATGGTGCTGAAGACCTTGGTGCGCTTCACAAAAATGTCTTTGACGCCCTCGTTGACGATGAGGTCGACGTAGCGTTGGCGGTAGCGAAGTTCAGGGTCGCTGAAGGCATCGTAGGTGTTGCCTTCCGCATCTTTTTTCACAATGGGAAGAGGCCGAATGCTCTTGCTGAGCACCCACATCTCTTTGGCGTGCACAGACGTTTCGCCCGTTTGAGTAGCAAACACATGGCCCTTGATGGCAATAAAATCTCCAATGTCTAAGTGCTTCTTAAACACGTCGTTGTAAAGTCCTTTGTCCTCTTCGGGGCAGATTTCGTCGCGGTTCACATAGATCTGGATGCGGCCCGAAGCATCCATCAAGCTGGCAAAAGAGGCCTTGCCCATGATGCGTTTGGTCATGAGGCGTCCTGCCACGCAGACCTCAAAACCCTCTTCCGGGTTGGCGGCAAATTGCGTTTTAATCTCCTCGGCCAAATGGCTCACGGGTACTTCGGCGGCGGGAAAAGGATCCATGCCGGTCGCGCGCAAGGCCTCTAAGGCTTCGCGTCGAAACTGCTCTTGTTCTGATAGCTGTCGCTCCATACTGCAAAGATAGGTCGGTGCTGCGCAGTGGGTTATCTTTGCCCACCCAAAGAAAAACACATGGAAAACCGTCGGGTTCGCGTTCGTTTTGCTCCTAGTCCCACTGGCCCTTTGCACATGGGCGGTGTGCGTACTGCATTGTATAACTACCTGTTTGCCAAGCAACAAGGCGGCGATTTCTTGCTGCGCGTGGAAGACACGGACCAAACGCGCTTCGTGCCCGGCGCCGAAGCCTACATTGTCGAGGCCCTCAAATGGTGCGGAATTTCGCCCGACGAAGGCATCGGTGCAGAAGACAAATTGCCCAACGGCGGCCCCCATGCCCCCTACCGTCAAAGCGAGCGCAAGCCCATGTACCGCGCCTATGCGGACCAACTTTTGGCCGCGGGCCATGCCTACTACGCCTTTGATACTCCCGAAGATTTGGAAGCCGTTCGCGAACGCGCCAAACAAGCTGGAAACCCCAACTGGCAGTACAACAGCATCACCCGTACGTCCATGAAAAATTCGCTCACCCTTCCCGAAGAAGAGGTGCAGCGTCGTCTGGACGCCGGCGAGGCCTATGTCATTCGGGTCAAAATGCCTCGCAACGAAGAAGTAAAATTTGAAGACCGCATCCGCGGCTGGGTAAGCGTCAACACCTTGAACTTGGACGACAAAGTCCTCCTCAAGGGCGACGGCATGCCCACCTACCACCTGGCCAACGTCGTCGATGACCACACCATGGACATCACCCACGTGATCCGCGGCGAAGAATGGTTGCCCTCTGCTCCTTTGCACGTGCTGCTCTACCGCTTTTTTGCCTGGGAACAGCCCGAATTTGCCCACCTCCCCCTCCTCCTGCGTCCCGATGGCAACGGCAAATTATCCAAGCGAGACGGCGACCGCCTCGGCTTCCCCGTTTTCCCGCTGAACTGGCACAACGAAGAGACCGGCGAAACTGCTTCGGGCTACCGCGAGCGCGGCTTCTACCCCCAAGCTTTTGTCAACATGCTGGCCTTCCTGGGCTGGAACCCCGGTACCAACCAAGAAATTTTCTCCCTGGAGGAACTCGTGGCGGCCTTCAACCTCGACAAGGTGAACAAGGCGGGCGCTCGCTTTGATTTTGACAAGGCTAAGTGGTTCAACCAACAGCATTTGCGCCTTCAGCCTGAGGCGGATTTGGTCGCAGACTACCGTTCGGAAGCAGCAGCTCGCGGTCTATCCCTCCCTTCGGATGCCTTTGCCTTGGCCGCTATGCAGCTCTTTATGGACCGCGCCGAATTCATCGGCGACACCCTAGAGGGCGCCAGCTACCTCTTCGCAGACCCCACCTCCTACGACGAAGTCATGGTCGGCAAGAAATGGACCGCCGAAGCTCCAGGCTACGTGACGGATCTAAAAGGCGTTTTTGCGCAAACCGACTACAGCGAAGCCGCTTTGGAAAACGCCTTCAAGGCCTATCTCGCGGACAAAGGCTATGGATTTGGCCAAGTGGGTCCCGTCTTGCGTCTAGCTATTGCCGGCACCACCCAAGGCCCTTCCATCTTTACCGTCATGCAGTTGATCGGTCAAGAAGCGTCCGAACGCCGCATCAACCAAGCGTTGACCGCTCTTTCCTAAAGATGGCTCTACAACGCATCGACCTCGAAGCCCAACGCGAGTACGCCTACCACGGCTGCTTGGAGGAAGAAGCTGTCATTGGCTCTGAGTACCGAATAGACGTCTCCGTCTGGGCAGACTTATCCGCCTCAGCACTTAGCGACGACTTGGCCGACACGGTGGACTACGTGGCTTTGCGCCTCATTGTCAGCGAAGAAATGGCCATTCGCGCCAAATTGCTCGAAACGGTTTGCGCCCGAATTATCCAACGCATCTTCAAGGACTTACCGGCTGTCCAACGGGCCGAAGTCAAAGTTTGCAAACTCAACCCTCCCATCGACGGCGATGTTCATGCAGTCTGCGTGAGCTTTTTTGAAGAAAATCCCAAGCATACGGGTAAAGCGTTGTAATTTCGCCCCCCTAAAGGTCTCGTGGCCGAGTGGCTAGGCAGGGCTCTGCAAAAGCTCGTACAGCGGTTCGAATCCGCTCGAGACCTCAAAAACACACCCCGGTGCATGAGCACCGGGGTTTTTTTATGCTTGAAAGCGTTGAGCTTGCTTGAACGCTTTTGAAGCATAAAAAAGGCCAGGCTAGCCTGGCGTGTGTTTTTGATCTACTTCATGGTCTTACTCCGGATCTATAATCCGCAAGCCTTAAGAAAGTGGTATCGCCGGGTTGGTCTCCCACCGGAAATGCCATCCGCCCACTATCCGCCCTCAAAAACCCCGATACCCCCTACCGTCTCATCGGGTACAAGTTGGGTACAAATGCAGTAGTCCTATTTGAGACTTAAAAATCTTGGAAATCAATCAGTAAATTCGTGTTACCAACCAAAAACCAAGCTTACTGATGATTTTACTCCTATCCCAGAGTGGGGAAGTGCGGACGCGTTTTTCCAACATACTCAAAAACAATCATCTTGACATCACCGCGGTATCCAACCTTCGAGAATGGAGCCAAGGCTTTGGATTGCACTTACCCGCCCTCATCATGGTGGATGTGCATGAAATGAGCGATGCGGGTGAAGCTATAATGGCAGAACTCCAAGCACAAGAAAGCCTCCAAAACGTATGCACCGTGATGATTGCCGAGCATTGCAGCCTAAACAACCGCATTCAGTACCTCCAAAACGGAGCTATCGACTGCATTCCTATGGCTGTAGATCCTATGGAATTGGTGCTCAAAATGAAAAACCTCCTCTCCATCTGCCCCCGAAGCAAGTACACTGTACCTATGGAGCAAACCGAAAAAGAGCGCATCATTACGACCATCCAAAAACACATGAAGGAAAACCTAAATGTGGAAATGCTGGCTAAAGAGATGTACATGAGCCGTTCTTCGCTGCAGCGCGCCTGTTTGCGTCACTTCCAGACCGGCCCTAAAGAAATCATTACGTCCTATAAGATTCAACATGCGGTTCGCATGATTGAATTCGGCTCCAACAACGTGGCATCGCTCGCATATTCGGTCGGTTACACCAACGTAAACAACTTCATCGCTGCCTTCAAGCGAATGATGGGCACCACTCCAAAAGAATACATGAAGCGCCGTCACGCTGAAAATCAAAGTATTCCCACGGATATGCCGCTTTTAGTGGCCTAAGACCGACGCCAAGGGCTGTACCTTTGTGGGAGATTAAAGCAATTTCCCATGGCACAACCCAACATGAAAACCGTCTTAGATTCTTTTGGCATTCAAGCACAGAACGCTGGCACCTGGATAGGCCGGCGTTCCTTGCTTTCGGACCAGTGGATTTCTTCCTCTTCCCCCGTGGACGGCGGGCATATCGCACAAGTATCCGAAACGACTACCGCCCAATACCACGAGGTTATTGAAGCTGCACAAGCCGCACAGGCTATTTGGCGCGACGTACCTGCCCCAAAGCGCGGCGAAGCTGTTCGCATTTTTGGCAACAAACTGCGCGAGCAAAAAGAAGCACTCGGCATGTTGGTGTCCTATGAAATGGGCAAATCCTACCAAGAAGGTTTGGGTGAAGTCCAAGAAATGATCGACATCTGCGACTTTGCCGTCGGTCTTTCACGCCAGCTCACCGGTTTGACGATTAAAAGCGAACGCCCCGACCATTTCATGATGGAACAATGGCACCCCGTTGGCTTGGTAGGTATTATTTCCGCGTTCAATTTCCCTGTAGCTGTTTGGGCCTGGAATTCAGCCCTAGCTTGGATTTGCGGCGATGCTTGTGTTTGGAAAGCCTCGGAAAAAGTACCCTTGTGTGCCCTCGCAAGCCAGCATATTTGGAACGAGGTTAGCGCCGAGCTCAACCTCCCCGAAGGTCTGTCCACCATCGTTACTGGAGGCCGCGAAATTGGCGTATTGATGTCTGAGGATGGCCGCATTCCTGTGGTTTCCGCAACTGGGTCGATCCGAATGGGTAAAGATGTAGGCGCCCGCGTCGGTGCACGTTTGGGCCGTTCCATCCTTGAATTAGGCGGAAACAACGCCATGATTATTACCGAAACCGCCGATTTGAAAATGACGGTCACAGCGGCCGTTTTTGGCGCTGTGGGTACTGCGGGTCAACGATGCACCTCTACGCGTCGTCTGATCATCCACGAGAGCATCTACGACCGTGTTTGCGAAGCAATTGCAGGCGCGTACAAACAAGTGAAAATTGGCAGCCCTCTGGAGCCCAGCAACCACATGGGTCCTCTGATCGACCAAGCAGCGGTACAGATGTACCTCGATGCCTTGGAGGCTGTGGAAACTTCAGGTGGACGTTTCCTAGTTAAAGGTGGAAAATTGGACGGTTTTGAAAGTGGATGCTACGTCAGCCCCTCTATCGCTGAAGTAGAGAATCACTGGCCCATCGTCCAGCATGAAACCTTCGCCCCCCTCTTGTATGTCATGAAGTACAGCACGCTGGAAGAAGCTATTGCCCTGCAAAACGGCGTTCCACAAGGTCTATCTTCCGCCATCATGACGGGCTCCATGCAGGAAGCGCATCGCTTCGTGAGTGCTAGCGGTTCGGACTGTGGTATTGCGAATGCCAACATTGGCACCAGCGGCGCGGAAATTGGCGGTGCATTTGGTGGAGAGAAAGAAACGGGCGGTGGCCGTGAAAGCGGTTCGGATTCCTGGAAAGCGTACATGCGACGCCAGACCAACACCTTGAACTACGGAAGCACCCTACCCTTGGCGCAAGGCATTGAATTCAACATATAACCATTAACTTATTTTTTATAGAGAAAGAAGATTCTAATGGTAGTAGTCGGTTAATAGCGGGTAAAACGTTTAAGGTTAGGGTTTGGAACTATCACTTATCCACGTTTATCAACAGGTTATGGACCATGCGTTTTTAAGTACTTCATTGATTTACTGCGAACTACCCTAGTTTCATTCACAACGCTTCGGAATAGTGAGGCAGACGTAAAGTGAATAACTTCGATCTCTCTGGAACGTGAATAACTCTACTACTTCGGTGTACAAATACATCTAAAAGGTGTATAACCAGAACGAGGGTTAAAACGAGTATTAACAGGATCTACACAGAAATACACAGTTATGAACAGGATTTTAACCATTTCTATTGGCAACGACCACGCTGGTCCTGAGTTAAAGAAAAAAGTAGTGGAACTACTTGAAAATGAAGGAATTAAAGTGATAAATCACGGGTGTGATAGTTCGGATAGTGTCGATTATCCAGATTTTGCCCATGCCGTAGCGCGTGATGTGGAATCAGGGGTGGCGGATCGCGGTATTGTGATCTGCGGAAGTGGGAATGGAATCAATATGGCCGTGAATAAGCATGGAGCTATTCGTTCGGCCCTTTGCTGGAAGGCAGAAATTGCCTCGCTTGCGGTTCAGCACAATGACGCGAATGTGATAGCCCTACCCGCTCGTTTTATCGAGGAGGCAGAAGCCCTAGCGTGTGTTAAGGCTTTTATCACCGAAACCTTTGAAGGTGGCCGTCACCAGAACCGCGTGAATAAAATCAATCCCTGCTGCTAAAACGTGGTCACCACTTCGACGACCGTAGACCTTCCTGTACAGGTGGATGACCGTGTTTGGAATGCATGGTTAGAGGATGTGGTACGTTCAGAAGGACGTGTTTTAGGGAGTTTGACGATTCAGTGGCAATCTGATGACGAACTGCTTGAAGTCAATCGGCAGTTTCTAGATCATGATTATTACACGGATATCATCACCTTTAATCGAAACCGCGGCAATCGCGTGAATGGCGATTTAGCGATTAGTGTGGACCGAATCATCGATCATGCTGCACACCAGGGTATTGCTGTCCGGGACGAAGTCCTGCGCGTAGTTGTCCATGGCACGTTGCATTTGTGTGGGTATGACGATCACAGCGATGAAGAAAAAGCACAGATGCGCGCTCTAGAATCAACCTACATGGAAAAAGCCCCGAACTTTGGGCTTTGAGAAAATGTTTCACGTGGAACAATGAAGTACGACGTAATTGTAGTGGGTGCCGGTCATGCCGGATGTGAAGCTGCCAGCGCTGCTGCGCGTATGGGATCAAAGACTCTTTTGATAACCATGAACATGCAGACGATTGGCCAAATGAGTTGCAACCCAGCGATGGGGGGAGTGGCTAAGGGCCAAATTGTGCGTGAAATTGATGCCCTAGGTGGTTTTAGTGGCATCATCAGTGATGAAACGGCTATTCAGTTCCGAATGCTCAACCGTTCAAAAGGTCCAGCGATGTGGAGCCCACGCGTTCAATCGGACCGCTGGCGCTTTGCTGAGCAATGGCGTCTGACGTTGGAGCAAATTGAAAATCTCCATTTCATTCAAAGCACCGTAGATGCCGTTACTACGGACGCATCCGGCATTACGGGCGTTATTCTTCAAAATGGTGTTCCTGTGGAAGGCCATTCGGTGGTGCTTACGAGCGGTACGTTTTTAAATGGCGTCATGCATATAGGTGAGCGCCAAATGACAGGAGGTCGTTCAAGTGAAGGCTCGGCAAAGGGCATCACCGGCTGTTTAAATGCACTTGGGTTTGAAAGTGGCCGAATGAAAACCGGAACCCCTCCCCGCCTCGATGGTCGCTCCCTTGATTACAGTCAATTTGAAGAGCAAAAAGGGGATGAAAAGCCGGGTAAATTCAGCTTTACAGATACGAAACCTTTAACGAAACAACGCTCCTGCTGGATCAGCCACACCTCAGAAGAAGTACACGATACCCTGCGGGCGTCCTTTGATCGGAGCCCCCTGTTTAACGGCGCTATTCAATCTTCAGGTCCTCGCTACTGTCCGTCTATTGAGGATAAAATCAATCGATTTGCGGATAAGACGAGCCATCAAATGTTCATTGAGCCAGAAGGCTGGGACACGGTGGAAGTGTACATCAATGGCTTTAGTACGTCACTCCCTGAAGAGGTACAGCACGAAGCATTGCGCAAGGTGCCCGGCTTTGAAAACGCACGCTTTTTTCGGCCCGGTTATGCGGTGGAATACGATTACTTCCCGCCCACCCAGTTGAAGCACAATTTGGAAACCAAACTCGTTCCCCGCCTCTTCTTTGCGGGCCAAATCAACGGCACCACGGGGTACGAAGAGGCCGCTTGCCAAGGCTTGATGGCGGGTATGAATGCCCACTTGAGCGTTCGTGGCGAAACACCATTCTTATTGGACCGCAGCCAGGCCTACATGGGTGTTTTGATTGATGATTTGATTACCAAAGGCACGGAAGAGCCGTACCGAATGTTCACCAGTCGTGCTGAATTCCGTCTCACGCTTCGTCAAGACAATGCAGACCGCCGTTTAACGGAGTTAGGCAGGGCACATGGCCTTATAGACGATGCCCAATGGAAGCGCTATTCGGAAAAGATGGAAGCCGTAGCTCAAGCAGACGAATGGCTTACGTCGCAATCCGTAGAGCCGGATGCCGCCAATGCGTATTTGGAAGAGATGGGTACGGCTGCCTTGAAGCAGCGAGGTCCTCTGGACCAATTGGTAGCTCGACCACAACTCAGCCTGGCAGGAATCTTGGAACATATTGGGCAAGAGGTTCCCAGCTACAGCGAAGAGGTTTGGGAGCAGGTGGAAATTGGGCGCAAGTATTCGGGCTATATTGAAAAGGAATTGGAGCAAGTGGAGAAGCTGAAACGCTTGGAGAATTTGAAGATCCCAGCGACTTTCTCCTTTGAAAAGATTACCGCACTAAGCATGGAAAGTCGTCAGAAGTTGACCAAGATTCGTCCTGAGACATTAGGTCAAGCGAGTCGCATTTCGGGCGTTTCTCCAGCAGATGTTCAAATACTCATGGTCCACTTGGGCCGCTAGTTTGTTTCACGTGGAACACCTCGAATCTATCCTCGCCTGCCCGATTTGTGGATCGGAAGATGTATCCAGCGCTCAACAAATTAAAGACCACATGGTAAGTCAAGAGGTCTTTACGGTGGTTGAGTGTTCTCAATGTGGCATGAAGCGAACCAGTCCTCGGCCTAGTGCTTCGACCATCGGACGCTACTATGAGTCGGATGCGTACAAAAGTCACAACGACGAGGGCGGAGGACTTTTTGATGCTATCTACCATGTGACCCGAAATTGGGCGGCAGGTAAAAAGGCGCGTTTTTTGGATTCTGTAAGCCCTCTAAAATCAAATATTCCCGCACTTCTGGACGTCGGCTGTGGAATAGGCGTTTTTTTGGAGGCTGCAAAAAAGCAGAAATGGAGCGTTTTTGGGGTAGAAATCAGCGAAAATGCCCGAAAACAAGCCGAAAAACGTCTAAATCAGCCTGTTTTTGAAAAAATCGAGGATCTCCCAAACGGACAAAAATTTGACGGAATTTCTCTTTTTCACGTCTTAGAGCATCTTCCTGAGCCTAAAGTCATACTTGAAGTGCTCTTGGAAAAGGCTCAGCCGGGCGCCCCCCTCATTCTTGCTTTACCCAATTACGAGAGTTGGGATGCCAAACACTACGGAGCGGATTGGGCAGCTTGGGATGTGCCCATTCACTTTTGGCATTTCCGAAAAGAAGATGTTCAGGCGTTGGCCCAAACAACGGGCTGGGAATTGGAATCTATCCACCCCATGCCTCTGGATGCGTACTATGTGAGTCTTTTGAGTGAGTCCTTTCAAAAAGGCCGAAAGCGCTGGATAGCCGCCAGCTTAAAAGGACTTTGGAGCAACCTCCGCGGCGGGAAGCACAATACGTCTAGCCTGATCTACGTGCTCAGAAAGCCTTCATGAGCTGAAGGCTGGCATCAAAAAACACCAAGCGGGCATTGACATTTCGGCCGATGTCCACGTAGGCATCGTCTAAAGTTTGGTGCATGAGCAGCACCTTATCGGCATTCATCAGCTTTGAAAATCCGGCCGCATTAAAGGGCACATCTGGGAACCATTCAAGCGTTCCATGCTTCAAAGCGTGGTGCCGGAGACGCTCCAGTTGAGACAGCAAGGATCCTGCGAAGCGCAGAAAATCGCGCTGCTGTTCGCGGTTCCAGGCCCCCACAGTATCCACCCAGTTTTGCAAGCCGGGAAGGTCTTTCTTGAAGGCAAGACGCATCCACTCGACAAAGTTTTCGGCGAGCGGTACGAGGCGTTCGCGGTTTTCTAAATAATCAATAGCTACCCCTGGCTCACCGCCCGAAAGTGCGCTAAGCAATTTCGCTTGATTCGGATCGAGTTGACGTTCTTCCACGAGCCATTTGCGGACGTTTTCGGCACCCCATGGCGGCAGGTAGACGGCTTGGCAACGGCTTCGAATGGTACCTAGCACAGATTCCTCATCGTGGCTGATAAGAAAGATGGCGGTATGGGGCTCGGGTTCTTCGAGAGTTTTCAGCAGCTTGTTGGCGGCGGAATCGTGAAAACGTTCGGGCAACCAAATGAGGAGCACTTTATACCCGCCGCTGTGGGATTTGAGGCTCAGCAGATCCCCCATGCGCTTGGCTTCTTTGACCGAAATCTGAACCACTTTTTGGCTCGCATCGAGCGCATCAATCCACGTTCGTACTAGTGGAAACTTATTGAATTTCAAAAAGTTACGAAATTCACCAAGGCTGGATTCCGACGTGCCGTCCCCCGCGCTTGCCGTCACGGGAAAGACGAGGTGAAGGTCGGGATGCGTCAAACCCGAAGTCTGCTTGCACGAAGGACAGGTTCCGCAGCCGCCCTCGGAACAGAGCAAACGCTTGACATAGGACTGAACGGCCGCCCATGCCATGCCCCCCTGCGCCGAAACGACCAGCTGTGCGTGGGGCACTCTACCCGGCTTGGCGGTGGCCAGCCATTCGTGGGCGGGATAGTTGGGGGAAAGGTCAAAAATTTCGGGCACGAAGCGAAGGTAGAAACCTACCTTTGATGTCCCATAGTTTTAGCATGAAAACCATCGAAGATTTATCCCTTTCTGGCCAGCGCGTCTTGATTCGCGTCGATTTTAATGTGCCCTTGAATGAAGACGGCACCGTGGCCAATGACAAACGCATTTTAGCTACCCTTCCCACGTTGAAGCACATCGTGGAAAATGGAGGCAAAGCGGTGATTTTATCGCACTTGGGCCGCCCCAAAGCGGCACCCGAGGCCAAGTACAGCCTTCGCCCGGTGGCGGAAGCATTGGCCGTTCGCCTCGGTCAGCCCGTCGCTTTTTGTGATGAGGCTATTGGTCCTAAAGCTAATGCAGCCGTTTCAGCGCTGGACAATGGCGAGGTTCTCTTGCTTGAAAATGTCCGCTTCTACCCCGGGGAAGAAAGCGGCGACGAAGCGTTTGCGGCGGAACTCGCCAAGCACGGCGATTGCTATGTGAACGACGCTTTCGGCACCGCACACCGCGAACATGCAAGTACAACGGTTGTGGCCAAGCACTTCCCTGGAAAATGTGCCTTTGGCTACGTGATGGCGGCGGAAATTGAAAACGTTGACCGCGTGTTGGTCAGCAGCGAAAAGCCAGCTCTAGCCATCGTAGGCGGATCAAAAGTGTCCAGCAAGATTGACATTTTGCAGCGCTTGATGGACCGCGTGGATGAAATTATCATTGGGGGCGGCATGTCCTTCACCTTTATCAAAGCGCAAGGCGGCGAAGTGGGTCAGAGCATCTGCGAGTTGGACCACCTACAGACAGCCTTGGACATCTTGGCGCTCGCCAAGGAAAAGAATGTGGCCATTCACTTGCCTTCTGATGTGATTGCCGCGGACGATTTTGCCCCAAATGCCACTACCCAAATCTGCCCCATCCATGCCATTCCGGCTGATTGGCAAGGATTAGATGCTGGCCCTGAAAGCCGCGAAGCGTTCAAAAAGGTGGTTGCCAATGCAAAAACCCTTCTTTGGAACGGCCCCTTGGGCGTATTTGAAATGGAGGCCTTTGCCGGAGGAACCAAAGAGGTAGGTCTCGCTATTGCCGAAGCCACGGAAAAAGGACTCTTTAGCCTCGTAGGCGGGGGTGACTCTGTGTCGGCTGTCGAACAATTCGGCCTTGCTGACCGCATGAGCTACATCTCCACCGGCGGAGGCGCCATGTTGGAGTACTTGGAGGGAAAAACGCTTCCAGGCATTCAAGCCATCTTGGACTTCGCCTAAAAAAACGCGCAGGAAGGGTGTTTTAAGCGTTTTAAGCGCTTAAAACGCTTATTCCACAGAAGGGCTTAGCTCAGGCAAATACGTGGCGCTAAGGTCTAGCAGTTCGTTTTTCGCACTGTTTAGGCTGCGGTAGACCCAGGATTCGCCAGTGAGGGGTTCGGAAATTGCAAATCGAGGCACAAGCAAGTCGGCATACGCTGCCCAAATGAGCGCAGAGAACACGATTCCTTTGGCCAAGCCGCTGATACCGCCCAGCAAGCGGTTGGCCCAGCCCAACCAAACGAGCTTAAGCACTTTGGTGAGCAATTTGCCCAAAAGAACAATGAGCAAGTAGCCGCCCAAGAAGAGTACGAACTTTCCAACGAGTGTAGCGTTGGAAATCCCCCATTCGAAGGCATTCGACAGCCAGGCTCCGGTGGGTTCGGCGTATTTTTGGATCAGGAAGTAGCCAACAGCCAAACCCACGAGACCGGACCACTCGTTGATAAAGCCACGCCAAATGCCGCGGCCCGTGAAAAAGGCCACCAAGGCGAGTAGAAAAATGTCGACACCATTCACAGCACCTAAGGTAGGATGAGCGAACCTTTGAAAGAACACTGGGAGCGCGTTGTGGCGCTATTTACGGAGCGATTTTCACCCGGTGACCCCATGGATCTGGACGGCATCCTCTTTGCCATTGGCCTTCAAGAGCTCCAAATGCCCCACCAACGCCTTCGAAAAGACCATAAAGTGGACGTCTTCCACATTGGAATTTGTCGATTGCTCGAACCCTACGGCTACTACAAGTTTGTAGGACGCGATGAGGAGGGCTGGCCGCATTTTGAGGTTTTGGAGCCCCTGCCCCACCTGCCGCCAGGCCATCAATCGCGCTTGATGAAGGAGGCTGTGATTTCCTACTGCCAAGGGCAAGGGTGGATTTGAGGCAAAAAAAACGCCCGACTCGGGGGAGTCAGGCGAAGTAAGCGTTTAAAACGTCTGGAAGGCTATTAACAGCCTGCGCTACCGTTGGTGTAGGGCAAAACCACAATCTTCATCACGACAGTGCTGTCGGGTTCCAATTTGAGGTAGCCACAGCCGAAGACCACGGGAGGATTGTCCCCTTTTTGGGCGGTAATCTGAAGAACCGCAGGCATAGTGTATTCAAAGACGTCGTCGCCCGAATCGTTGCGCATGACCCCATCAATGCCGGTATGGCCTTGGTAATCGGGGATTGCATTTACGACCGGAGCGGTAGCACGCACGTAGGCGTTCTGAATAGGAGTACCGTTTTCGTCCACCACTTCAACACTGAAGCTGTACACAGGGGCGTCCTTCTTGGTACATGCAGCAAAGCTCACGCCAGCTGCCAAGAGGGTGAAGAGAATGCGTTTCATTGGGGACAACCGTTATTTAAATCGCCGAATGGCTTCATGAAGACGATGATTTCCGCCGTGGAGGCCTTGGTCACGTGCACATAGCTGCATCCGCGCCAGCCGCCTTTGGCCGCTTCCACGTCCAAAAACGCTTCGCCGTCAAATTTGAAACTGGGCTCGCACCAGCCATCGACGCCCGAGTAGCGGTAGTAGCTTCCCTGGGTGTTGGGATCGGTAAACAAGGTGTTCGTTCCGGGAGCGAACAGACGCACCAAGGCATTTTGGATGGGTATAGAATCTTGATTCATGACCCGAACCCGAACTTGGGAACGCGTATCTTCCTCCTCGCAACTGGTACTCAGTCCGAGAATTCCGAAGAAAATTAGACTCCAAAGGAGTGTTTTGTTGAGCTTCATGCGGGTATGCAATAGTTTTGCGCTCAGCGCAGAGCAAATATAAACGATTCCTTTCCCATGCTGGAAATCATTGAGAAACACATCGCCACCGTCGCTTCAACGACGCTGGACAGCCCAGAAGCGGCAGAAAACTTCCGAATTCACTACCTCGGCAAGAAGGGGATTTTGCAGGCGCTTTTTGCAGACTTTAAAAACGTTCCCGGCGACCAAAAGCGCGAGGTGGGCCAAAGCCTCAACCAGCTGAAAACCGCTGTGGAAGCGGCTTTAGCAACAGTTCAAACGACAGCTCCCAGCAAGAAGAAGGGACCATCGGAGGATTACAGCCGACCTGGCTATGCGACACTTCCCGGCGCCCACCACCCCATTTCATTGGTGCGAAATGAAATCGTATCCATCTTCGAACGCATGGGCTTTGCCGTGGCGCAAGGTCCTGAGATGGAGGACGATTGGCACAACTTTTCGGCGTTAAACTTCCCGCCCGAACATCCGGCGCGCGACATGCAGGACACGTTTTTCTTGGCGAAAGACCCCGATTGGGCGCTCCGAACGCACACCTCAAGTGTTCAAGTTCGGACCATGGAGTCGCAAAAACCGCCTATTCGCATCATTGCCCCAGGCCGTGTATTCCGAAACGAAGCCATCTCCAGCCGCTCGCACTGCGTTTTCCACCAAGTGGAAGGCCTCTACATCGATAAAAACGTCTCCTTTGCGGATTTGAAGCAAACGCTATTGGCCTTTGCCCAGGCCTTCTTTGGCGAAAAAACGGAAATCCGCCTCCGCCCGAGCTACTTCCCCTTCACGGAGCCCAGCGCCGAAATGGACATCTGGTGGGGCCTCGAAAACGAAGTGGACTACCGCATGACCAAGGGCACGGGTTGGCTAGAAATCATGGGCTGCGGCATGGTGGACCCTGCCGTACTAGAATCTTGTGGCATTGACCCCACCGAATACAGTGGCTACGCCTTTGGCATGGGCATCGAGCGCATTGCTATGCAGCGCTTCCAAATCCCCGATATCCGCGCCTTCTACGAAAACGATTTGCGCTTCTTGCGCAATTTCCAGGGGGCGCTCTAAGGGGGTTTAAGGGTAAAAGGGTTTAAGGGTAAAAGGGTTTAAGTGTTGAAGCGTAAAAGGGCTGACGCTCTTAAACTCTTAAACCCTTTTACCCTTTAACTTTTCTACCAAAGAGCGTTGCGTCCGCAACGCGAGTTGGCTTATTCCCCCACCTTCTTAATGCGCATGGTGTTCGTGGTACCGCGCTTCATGATGGGCATGCTGGCCAATTGGATGATGTAGTCGCCCTCTTCGACGAGCTTTTCGTCGCGGAGTTTTTGGGTGATGTCCATCATGGTTTGGTCCGTCGACTCCATGCCGTCGTAGTAGAAACCACAAACGCCCCAGTACAAGCTGATCTTATTCAGGATGGACTTGTTGGACGTAAAGGCATAGACGTTGCTTTTAGGTCGGAACGAAGAAATCAACTGGGCGGAATACCCTGAGAAGGTCAATGTCGTAATGGCAGAGGCCTCTACGAGGTTGGCCATTTTCGACGCTTGGAAGCAGATGGCATTGTTGACAAAGCGGTCGTCGTGCTTCTTGGGCTTGCGTTCCTTGATGTGGTTGATGCCTGAAGATTCGGCGGCGGCCACAATTTTGGCCATGGTAGCGACGACTTCAACGGGGTACTGGCCTACGGACGTTTCGCCTGAAAGCATGACCGCATCGGCCCCATCCAAAACGGCGTTGGCGACGTCGTTCACTTCGGCGCGGCTAGGCGTCATGCTGTCGATCATGCTCTCCATCATTTGGGTCGCAACGATAACAGGCTTGGCGCGCTCAACCCCTTTGGCTACGATCATTTTTTGGATCATAGGCACGGACTCCAAGGGCACTTCGACCCCTAGGTCACCGCGGGCCACCATGACGCCGTCGGTTTCGTCCAAAATGCGCTCGATGTCGGAAACCGCTTCGGGCTTTTCAATTTTGGCGATGATGCCGGCGTTGTTTTTATTCTTGTTCAAGATGGCGCGCAACTCTTTGATGTCCTGAGCGTTGCGAACAAAGCTCAATCCAATCCAGTCGACGCCTTCTTCCATAGCCACTTCGAGGTCGGCCAAGTCTTTTTCCGTCAAACAGGGTAGGGAAACACGCGTGTTGGGCAAGTTCACGCCTTTTTTGGACTTCAAGGGGCCACCTTGAACGACTTCCGTGACCACTTCATCCTTGCGGTTGGTGGAGATGACGCGCATCATCAACTTTCCGTCGTCGAGCAAAATGGTTTCGCCGGGGTTTACATCCATGGGGAAGGCTTGGTAGGTCATGTAGACGCGTTCCTTAGTGCCTTCACACTTGGTGTTGGTGAAGGTGACGGTATCGCCGGGGTTGACCACAGCGCCCTCTTCCACATTGCCGACGCGCAATTTGGGGCCCTGCAAATCCGCTAAGATGGCGGCATTCATACCGGTGCGCTCTAGGATGGCGCGGATGGTTTGAATCGTGCCGCGGTGCTGCTCGTGGCTGCCGTGTGAAAAGTTCACACGGAAGACGTTTACGCCAGCGCGCAACATGCCTTCAAGGACGGCCGCATCTGAAGAGGCGGGGCCGAGGGTGGCTACAATTTTCGTTCGTTTCATGAATTCTTATACTTCGGTGTTCAGCGGTTCAAAGAGAAAGTTCTCTCGTTCGCGAAGGGTAGACCAAGGGAGGATGTTTTGCCCCACGACTCCGGGTATGGAGGCGATTCGGCGTTGCAAAATTACCATTTCCTGCGGAGATAGCTCCGGCTCCACGATTAAGAGCGCGTGAAGGTTCTTCGGTTTTTGGACCAAAACACGCTTAGGGGCTGCAGCGACCTCTTCGGAAAAGAGATCGGCAGAAGTGGCGGCGGGAGCTTGGATCCAGTCCGTGGATTCGGGAAGGTTCCACAATAGAGAGATGTCTTGGCCGGCGCAGACCCCGCGGTAAAGCGCATGGGTCGAATAGAGGGGCTTTTGAACACAGCGCCAATCCTCGTGTCGTACGAGCTGCCAGGATAGACCGGCATTCAGTGCAAAAACAAGGGAAATATCGCTCAGCGAGGTGCTGAGTCCAAGGACGCTGGGCGGGGGCCCATCATCGACGACGTCGAGAACGAGACGGTTCACGTCGACCTAAGTTAAGCGCTTTGCATGCAGCGCGTGATGCAGACTCTTCCGCAGCTTTTTTGGACTGGCCAGAGCCTTCGCCGTGCACCTCGCCATCAATCTTAACGACCATGGTGAAGCGCTTTCGGTGTTCGGCCCCATTTTCTTCGGTTACTTCGAAGTCAAAGGTCTTCTTCTGGCGCTGCACCCATTCGATTAGGAGGCTCTTGTAGGAAATCACCTCTTTTTCCACCTTGTCAAAATTGACGTAGGCATCCAAGATGCGCTTGTGCACAAAGACTTTGGTGTCGTTCCAACCGCGGTCTACGTAGACGGCGCCGACTAATGCTTCCAACGTGTTGCCAGGAACAGAGGTGGTGCCTGCGCGGCGTCCGCGGGAGGATTGCTGCATCCAAGGGGGGATGCCCATTTTTTCGGCGATGCGGTTGAGGGCTTTCCGTGAGACGACCTTGGAGCGCATACTCGTCAAGTAGCCCTCGTTGCCGCTGGGGTATTTTTCGTAGAGGTATTCGGCCATGAGAACACCTAAAACAGCGTCTCCCAAGTATTCTAAGCGCTCGTAACGCATGTTCGCGCTTTTCTGCGTCTGGTCTTCGACTTTACGTCGAAACGCCGCTAAATACAAGTTTGGATCGTAGGGACGAAGGCCCGTCATTTCGCGAATAGCGGCGAGCAAATCTTTTGACTCGGCTGGAACCGAACGGAAAAAAGAGCGAAGGGCCTTCAGCATGCCTTAGTCCACCTTCTTGAACACCACGGAGGCGTTGTGACCGCCAAAGCCGAAGGTGTTGGAGAGCGCGGCACGTACGACGCGCTTCTGGGGGGTATTGAAGGTGAAGTTCAATTGGTTGTCCAGCTCGGGATCGTCCGTGAAGTGGTTGATGGTGGGGGGCACCGTGTCGTGAACGACGCTCAAGCAGGCGGCTAGCGCTTCAACCGCGCCGGCAGCGCCCAACATGTGGCCCGTCATGGACTTCGTGGAGCTGATATTCAGTTTGTACGCGTGCTCGCCAAAAACGCCTTGAATGGCTTTGGTTTCGGCAATGTCGCCCAAGGGGGTAGAGGTGCCGTGCACGTTGACGTAGTCGATGTCTTCGGGAGAGAGCCCGGCATCTTCGATGGCGTTGCGCATCACGTTCATGGCGCCCAAACCTTCGGGATGGGGAGCAGTAAGGTGGTGGGCATCCGCAGAAAGGCCGCCTCCAGCTAGTTCTGCGTAGATTTTTGCGCCGCGAGCTACCGCGTGCTCGTAGGATTCGAGGACCATGCACGCAGCCCCCTCACCCATGACAAAACCGTCGCGGTCTTTGTCGAAGGGACGAGACGCCGTTGCAGGATCGTCGTTGCGCGTTGACAAAGCGTGCATGGCATTAAAACCGCCGATACCGCCGGGGCCAATAGCCGCTTCTGAACCGCCACAGACGATGGCATCTGCCTTACCCAAGCGCAGCAACATCAAAGCATCGATGATGGCGTTGGTGGATGAGGCACAGGCCGAAACCGTCGTGTAGTTCGGACCGCGGTAGCCGTATTTCATAGAAACATAGCCGCCGCAGATGTCTGCAATCATTTTGGGGATGAAGAAGGGATTGAAGCGTGGGATACCACCGCCTTCCGCGTAGTTGGTTGCCTCTTCAAAGAAGGTGTCCAATCCTCCGATGCCAGAACCCCAGATAACCCCAATGCGGTCTCTAGAGGTTTCGGCAGACTCAATGCCAGAATCCTGGATGGCTTCGTCCGCAGCGATAAGGCCAAGATGCGTGCAACGGTCCATGCGGCGCATTTCCTTGCGGTCAATGTAATCCTCTACGTTGAGGTTCTTGATCTCGCAGGCAAATTGCGTCTTGAAGTTGCTCGTATCAAAACGAGTAATGGGAGCGGCACCGCTCTTACCTTGGAGCAGGCCGTCCCAAAATTCGTTGGCAGTATTACCAATAGGAGTTAGGGCCCCTATACCGGTAACAACTACACGCTTAAGTTCCATCCGAGGGGATGATTAGGCTTTAGCAGCTTCGATGTACGAAACAGCTTGACCAACCGTAGCAATGTTTTCAGCCTGATCGTCAGGGATCTGGATGTCGAACTCTTTCTCGAATTCCATGATCAATTCTACAGTGTCCAAAGAGTCAGCGCCCAAATCGTTTTGGAAAGACGCTTCGGCAGTGACTTCGGCCTCAGAAACGCCGAGCTTGTCAACGATGATGGCCTTTACGCGGGATGCAATATCTGACATACCTATAAGTTTAGATTGGTTGAATCGGTGCAAAGAAACGCCAATCTGCCAATTGGTACAATAGATATTTGTCAACGACCTCCTCTTTTCGCGTGAAGAACTACCTTTGAAGCCATGGCCCAAAATGCGTCGAACCCCCCGATTTTAGTGGCAATTCTGGCTTCGGGCAGTGGCAGCAATGCCGCGGCAATCGTCCAGTATTTCGAAGGGCATAATTTTATTCGGGTCGCGGGCATTTGGACGAATAAGGCGCAAGCAGGTGTCGTCCAGCGCGACTTAGGTGTTCCCGTTCACGTTTTTACCCCGGGCACAGAGGATGCCGAGGTGCTCGCCGTTTGGACGCAATTGGGCGTTCAGGCGGTCGCTTTGGCCGGTTATTTGAAGGCCGTTCCCCTGTTGTGGATTGAGGCTTTTTCGGGCCGAATGTTCAACGTCCATCCCGCCCTCCTTCCCAAGTTTGGCGGCGCCGGCATGTACGGGCTGCACATCCACCGGGCGGTCGTGGCGGCGGGAGAAAGGCGTTCGGGCCTCACCATTCACGAGGTGAGCGAGCACTACGACGAGGGACCCATTCGCTTTCAGTGCGAGGTGGACGTGCTCCCTGGAGACCAGCCGGAAGATCTGCAAGCGCGTATCCTCCGCGCCGAACATTGGGCCTTTCCCCGTGTCCTGGAAGCGCTCCTCCTAAATCAAACCCTCCCAAATCCGAGCCTATGCCCCGCGTAGAATTGTACACGGACGGTGCCGCCAAAGGCAATCCAGGCCCTGGGGGCTATGGGGCTATTTTGCGCAGCGGCTCCCACGAAAAAGAACTGTCGGCGGGCTTCTACCACACGACCAACAACCGCATGGAACTCCTAGCGGTCATTGTGGGCCTTGAAGCGCTCAAAGTTCCGGGCTGCGAGGTGCTGGTGGTTTCGGACAGCAAGTATGTGGTGGACGCGTTTGAAAAACGCTGGATCGAAGGCTGGAAGCGCAAACGCTGGGACAAAGTGAAGAATCCCGACCTCTGGAAGCGCCTGCTGAAGGCCATGGAGTCTCATCAGGTCAAGTTTCAGTGGATCAAGGGCCACAACGAACACCCCGAAAACGAGCGCTGCGACCGCCTAGCGGTAGCGGCTTCGCATGCCCCCAAAGAGCAAGACCACGGGTACCAACCCTCCGCGAAAGGCTTAGGCTTGTAGAGCGAGCAGGGCGTCGGCGATCTTTCGGTCGTTGGTGAGGCGCGGCACTTTGTTTTGGCCGCCCAGCTTTCCTTCCGACTTCATGTACTGAATGAAGGACTCGGGCCCAAGGGCACGCAGCACGCAGGGCTTTAATATGTTCCCCGAAATCAAATCGTCGTAGTAGCTGTTTTTGCGGCGCAAAGCGGTGTCCAAGGTGGCCGCAAAGGCGCTGATGTCGGCGGGGAGCTCGTCAAATTCGACCAGCCATTCGTGGTACGGCAGGCCGCCTTCGCTCGGGTTGACGTTGGGGGCGACCGTGAATTCGCGCACCAGTCCGCCGTGTTGGCTGAGGGCTTGGTCCATGGCGAATTCTACTTCGGAGCCGATGACGTGTTCGCCGAAGGCTGAGATGAAGTGCTTGATTCGGCCCGTGACCCGAATGCGGTACGGAGCCTTCGACACAAACTGCACCGTGTCGCCAATGCTGTAGCCCCAAAGGCCAGCGTTGGTGTTCAAAATCAGCGCGTAGTTGACCCCTAACTCGACCTCGCCAATGCTCAAGCGCGGTGGGTTCTCTTCAAAGAATTGGTCGGCGGGCACAAATTCGTAGAACATTTCATTGTTCAAGAGCAGCAGCAAATCCGGGCTGTCCGCCTGGTCTTGGTAGGCAAAGAAGCCCTCGGAGGCGGGATAGGTTTCCAGAACGGGAATGTTCTTGCCAAAGAGCTCAAGCAAGCGTGCGCGGTAGGGCTCCAGGGCCACCCCGCCCGTGACAAAGAGGTCAAAATTGGGGAAGATCTCCGCAATGGTTTTCTTGCCCGTCTTTTCCATCAAGCGCTCAAAGTACATCTGCACCCAGGGCGGAATGCCGCTGATGACGGTCATGTCGGCGGTGTAGGTTTCCTCCGCGATGGCTTGCACTTTGGTTTCCCAGTCTTCGATGCAGTTGGTCTCCCAGGAGGGCATGCGGTTTTTCAATAGGTAGCTAGGCACAAAGTGTGCGGTGATGCCAGACAAACGGCCTAAGGCGACGCCCTTCTTGTCTTCCAACTCCGGGCTGCCCTGGAGGAAGATCATTTTGCCGTTCAAGAAGCCGGTGCGTCCGGTGTTCCGAATGTGTGCAAACAGCGCGTTGCGAGCCGACTTAATGTGGTAGGGCACAGACTCCTTGGTCAGGGGAATGTACTTGGCGCCCGAGGTGGTGCCGCTGGTTTTCGCATAGTACAAGGGGCGACCGGGCCAAAGCACATCGGATTCGCCGTCCACGACGCGGTCCACATAGGCCCGCAGGCCCTCATAGTCGCGAAGCGGTACGCGCGCCTTGAACTCCTCATGTGTTTTGATGTCGGCAAAGCCGTGGTCCTTGCCAAAGGCGGTGTCCTTAGCGGTGTGCAGCAAGCGCTTAAAAACGGCCTCTTGCGTTTCTACCGGTTTGGCGGCCCATTTTTGGGTTTCGCGTTCGGCAATAGCGGCCCAAATGCGGGCGCCGATCTCTTTGATGCTGGCCATCTTAAAATCCGAGTAATTTTTCCAAATTGAGCGATTCGCCGCCCAACCAATATTGAACCGAAAGGTAGGGCTGGTCGCCTTCAGGCGCTTCCCCCAGAGCACCCAGGACATCGCCCTGGCGCAGGTAGTCGCCGGCGCGCTTGCTCACTTTGGCCAAATTCCCGTAGCGACCCAAGGCCCCGCCCGAATGCTGCACCAAAACAACAAAGCCCAACGACGGCGTACCCTCCACGCTGAGCACCGTTCCGTCTTTCATGGCGACGACGTTGTCTCCGTCTTGGCCCGAAATCTGGATCCCAAACTCGCGCCGCGAGCTGCGCTGCCCCTTCAACAACGTTCCTTTCAAAGGCATGCGCAATTCCTTATCGGGGTCCACGCTTCCCTTGGCGTTGGCATCCAATTCGGCCACAGTCTGACGCAGCGCCAATTCGCGGTCGGAAGGCTTCAGCCTTTCGGGGTTCCATCCAGCGGGAGGCGTCGCCCCGCCCAGCGAATCCACGGGAAGCTCATCGTTCATCACCGCCTGCAAGCGCCGAATAAAGGCATCTTGGTAGGACAATTGGGTTAAAAGTGAATCCGTTTCTTGATCCAAGGAAATGGCCGAACGCCGCAAATACGTGCTCGCATAGCCTGGGATATACTCCCGAAGCGGCGTATACGCAATGAGTAAAATCGTGCTAATCACCAGGACCACAGCGGTCGTCCCCACCACGACAAAGACGTTAAACCGACTGAGCACCAAGGAAAAACGCTCCTCAAACGAGGTCTCGTCCAAGAGTACGACGCGGTACTTTCGGAGCCATTTTTTCCAGCGCTTGGGCGCTTTGTTTTCGCTTTCCATGCTTCACAAAGATATTGGGTCCGCGCGGCCCACCTACATGAAATAACTTTGGCCTCGCGTCGTTAAGTTGGTTCGGCCGCAGTAATCATGGGTAAACGCACGGTATTCACTTCGTCTTTTGCAGCAGGAATCCTTCTGGTGACCTTGCTGGCATCAGGCTGTAGCCGTACCAAAGACCGCGCCATCAACCGCACCTACCACCAGATGACGGCGCGCTTCAACCCGCTCTTCAACGGCCAAGAAGCCTACCAAGAAGCCCTGAAGCAACTCCAATCCGAGCACGTCGACGTCTACGACCGCGTGTTGGACATCTATCCCTACGGGCAAGCCAAAGAAGGAAGCGCCCCCGCCGCTTCCCTCAAGCGCGCCATCGAAAAGGCCACCAAAACGGTCCAAGAACACAGCATGATGTTCCGCGGCACCCAAAAGAACACCGTCATCTACGACGCCTACGTCCTCATGGGCCAATCCCAAGCCCTCCTAGGCCTTGACGTAGCGGCTCAAGAGTCCTTTGCCATCGTTACGCGGAATACGGACCGCAAGGCGAAGCGCCCCTGGAACCAAGAGCGCCTCTTCTCCCAGGGCGAAGCCAACCTCTTTTACGACGCGGAACTTTCGCGCGTCCTCATCCTCGCCCGTCAGGGCAATGGCCCCGCCACCCTCGCGGCCCTGGACGAACTCGAGCGCACCGGAGTTCCCGACGCCTACGCCACCGAAATCCTCGTCCTGCGCGCCCAGGCGCACCGCAGCAACGAAGAGTGGATCCTCGCGGCGGACCTATTGAAACAGGCCTCCGAACGCCTCAAGGACCAAAAGCGCTGGGCGCGCTATGCCTTCATCGCGGGCCAGATCTATGAACTTCAAGGCGAGCGCACCTTGGCCCGCCAAGCCTTTGAGCGCTGCATTGCCGGCCAACCCGGCACCTACGACATGCTGTTGGAGGCCCAACTTCACAAAACCCTCAACGGCGACGGCCGCCCTCAAAAGCTTTACGCCGAACTTCTCAAGCTCCTCAAGGAGCCCAAAAATGCCAACTACCGCGACCGCATTTACTTCGCGTTGGCACGGGTCGCCCAGTCCCAAGAAGACACCAAAAACGAACTCTTTTACCTCGACCGCTGCATCGGCGCAGGCCAACAGGATCGACCCGTGCTATTGGCCATGGCCTACTCGGAGCGCGGCACGATGCACTTCGATGCGAAGCGCTACAACCGGGCGCAGGTGGATGTGGATTCGGCCTTTGCGCTGTTGCCGGAGGGCCACGCGCTCAAGAAGGCCATTGCCAAGCGCCGCGATGGCTTGAACGCGTTGATGTCGGTGGTGGAGATTTTGGACCGGAACGATTCGCTGCTCGTGTTGAGCACGAAGTCGGAGGCTTTCCTGCGGTCGAAGTTTACGGCCTATATCGCGGACTTAAAGCGGCAAGAGCAGCAAGCGATCAAGGCGGCGGAGCGCGCGGCGCTCAACGCACAGTTGAATGCGCAGTCCGCGCTGCTGGCGGCGCAGGGCCCAGTGGCTGGTGCGAACACAGCTGGGGGGTGGATTTTCTACAACCCCGTGTCGCGTGCGGCGGGGATGGCCAGCTTTACGACGAACTGGGGCCAGCGCCCTAACGTGGACAACTGGCGCCTGCAGAGCGCGTCCGGCACCTGGGCCATGGGTACTATGGGGCAGGGTGGGCCGTCGGCGCCTGAGGATCCAAGCAACGCGGAGGCCTATGTGGATCCGACCTATGAGTTGTCGACCTATTTGGACGCCATTCCCAAGACGGAGGAGGCGAAGGATTCGTGTCAAGCCTTGATATGTGCGGCCCTGGTGGAGGCTGCGGCGATTTACCGCGACCAGATTGGGGATTTGGATCAAGCCTTAGCGAGCTTGAAGCGCCGCGCGGCCGAATGCGGGTTGCCCGACAGCCTGCGGGGCGAGTGCGCACGGGTGACGAATTCGGCCTGTGAAGCGGAAGCCTTTACGCATTATGCCTTGCACCGCTTGTACCTGCAGCGTGAAGAGGCCATTCAGGCGGAGGCGGAGAAGGAGCTTGTTTTAAGCCGCTACCCAAAAACGCGGTATGCGGCCCTGTTGCGTGGCGAAGTGGAGCAGAAAAGGGAGCAATCTTCGGCTTCCGCGGCCTTCCGTGGGCTGGTGGGCCATGTGGAGAAGCGGCAGTGGGACGCAGCCTTGGCGCTGTTTAAGGCCACGACGTGGAGTGCGGAAGAGGCTCCACAGGCAGCCTTGTTGCGCGCTCAAGCCGTGGGAGGAAAGAGCGGTCGTCCGGCCTATATCCAAGCGCTGACGGACGTGGAAGAGGGATTCCCCAACACGCCGCAAGCGGTGGCGGCCGGAAATATTAAGATGGCCTTGGCCGCGGATGCGGCGGATGAGGCGGCCGCTTCGTCGCCCTATGTGGAGGCGCTTTCGGTCCCGCACCAGGTGCTGATTGTCTTTAGTTCGGCCGGAAATGCCAACGACGTACGCAATGCTTTGGCGCGCTTCCACCAACAGTATTTTGCAGGTGCTCCGATGAGCATTCGGGTACTGCCCTTAAATGAAAGCACCCAAATCGTTGCGGTGGACGGCTTTAAAAACAGCACGGAAGCCATGGAGTATCGGACCAAAGTGAAACGCGCGACCCCCGTAACACAGTTCCTTTCTCCCTACGATGCGAAGTACTGGCCTATAACCGTGCAAAATTTTACGCATTTTTACAGTCAGAAAGACTTGAAGGGCTACGAAGCCTGGGTTGAAATGATATACACGCTATGATGAATTCACCACGACGCAACGAAGCAGGCGGAGAACACAACCGCATTGTAGAAGGAACGCAACTGCAGGGCAACATCCATTCCCCAGGCGACATTCGCATTGACGGCCATGTGAAGGGCAACCTTTCTGTGGGCGGAAAATTGGTGGTGGGCCCAAGCGGAGCGGTGGACGGCGAAGTGCGCGCTCAGGAGGCGAGCATTGCGGGCCGTGTCATTGGCAAATTGGAAATCAAAGGCTTGACGACCTTGGCGCAGACGGCCAATGTCCAAGCGGATTTGAATACGGGAAAATTGGCCGTTGAAACAGGCGCCCAATTCACGGGAACCTGCACGATGGCCAACCGCAAAACGACGGCGACGCCTGCAGATACCGTAGCCGCCAAGAAAGACGAAGCTTCAGCAGCCTAAGGGCGGGCGGAGCATGAAAAACGCCATCAAATACTCGGGCATGGCCTTCCAGATGGGAGCCGTCATTGCGCTTGGCGCCTTTGGAGGCTACCGTTGGGACCTCGCCGATGGACGCTGGGGAGATGGGCAAACCGCCTGGGCGACCGTGGGCTGCAGCTTGGCGGCAACCGTGGTCGCATTAACCTTGATTCTGCGCCAAGTCCTAAACGAATCCAAATGAAAACCTGGGCACTCCCTCTTCTTTTAGCCTATGCGTTGGGCCTCTTTTTGCACGGCCTCTTCTACCAAATTTTAGGTAGCACCGCCATTTTCTGGGTGGGCGACATCTACTGGGTGGGCACGGGCATCAGCTTATTTGGGCTGGCGCAGACGCTCGAAGACCAAAAGAAAGGGCGGTTTATTCCCGTCTATTTTGTCGGCGGCATTCTCCGAATGCTCCTGGGTTTAGGCGCCGTCATCCTTCCATTGGCCATGCGGGAAGACCCCGATTTTAACGCCAAGGCCCTGCAGTTTGTGGGGGCCTATATTTTCGTTCTAATTGCAGAATCTGCACTGGCCATTTTTTGGATAAAGAAACAGTAGGATTTGGAAGGTGGGCGGAGTATCTTTGCCGCGCATTTTGCAAGGCCCCATGACAAAATTGAACAGCTTCCTTTTAGGTCTTTTCCTGATGGCATCGCCAGCCGTTTTGGCTTCGGAAGAGGCGCATTCGGCAGATGAACACGCAGCTGCGACAGAGGTCCACGCTGAGGATCACGGCGATAGCCATGCTACAGAGCACGGCGAAGAAAAGGAGGCCTTTGACCCCGCAGAGGTCATCATGCACCACATTGCGGACAGCCACGGATGGCACCTTTTTGATTGGAACGACCACCCTGTAAGTATCCCGCTTCCGGTCATTTTGTACACGGAACAGGGTCTCGTAGTATTCTCTTCCTCCTTGTTTCACCACGACCAAGAAGGCACACACGTGGTAGAGGTAGACGGTCAGCGCTTTGTCAACATTCACGAGAAAATCTACTACGCTTCAGACGTAGCCAACGAGCACGGCGTGTATGCCGACATGGACCATGAGACCCATGAAGTAGCCAACGCAAGCCCTTGGGACATTTCTATCACGAAGAACGTAGCCGCACTGCTCTTTGCTGCAGCGGTTATTCTCTTGATTTTCTTGCCTGCTGCGCGCAGCTACAAGAAAAACCCAAATGGCGCTCCCCGCGGCCTGGCTGGCTTTGTTGAGCCCTTGGTGGTTTTTGTGCGCGACGACATTGCGAAAAACAACATTGGTCCTCACTACAAGCGTTTTGTTCCCTTGCTGTTGACCATCTTCTTCTTTATTTGGATCAACAACTTGCTGGGCTTGGTTCCCTTCTTCCCTGGAGGAGCCAACGTAACGGGCAACATTGCGGTTACCATGGTTCTCGCTATTGTTGCGTTTGTGGTGACCAACGTCAATGGCAACAAGCACTACTGGGGCCACATCTTCTGGATGCCCGGTTTGCCGGTAGCCGTTAAGCCTTTGTTGGCGATTGTAGAATTCATTGGCATCTTCACGAAGCCCTTCTCCTTGATGATTCGTTTGTTTGCCAACATCACGGCAGGCCACATCATTGTATTGAGCTTGGTTTCGTTGGTATTCATTTTTGAAACCGTGTGGGTGAGCCCTGCGTCGGTTCTCTTGACCTTATTTATCTCCGTATTGGAGTTGTTGGTGGCCGCCCTTCAGGCGTACATCTTTACCCTCTTAACGGCTTTGTACATCGGAGCCGCTATGCATGAAGAACATCATTAAACGCTAATTTTTTTAACTCAAATCCCCCTAGTATCATGACCGGAAGTATCGCAGCACTCGGAGCAGGTTTGGCCGTTATCGGCGTAGGTATCGGTATTGGCTTGATTGGCGGTCGCGCCATGGAAGCTATTGCTCGTCAACCTGAAGCCACGGGTAAGATCCAGACCAACATGATTATCGCAGCCGCGTTGATTGAAGGTGCCGGTTTGTTCGGTATCGTTGTCGCGTTGTTGGGTAATTAATATCTCACCACTTACGGGCCGTTTGGCAGGATTTCCTGCCGAACGCGCCTCTTTGGTGAATCCGTAAACCTCAGAAACGTAGTACAATGGGTATCGTAACACCTGGCTTTGGCCTCATTTTTTGGACGACTCTCACGTTCTTCATCTTGCTTTTCCTTTTGGCGAAGTTTGCATGGAAGCCCATTTTGAAAGCCGTTCAGGATCGCGAACAAGCAATTGATTCGGCCCTCAAGGCAGCGGAAGCCGCTAAGGCGGAGATGGCCTCCTTGCAGTCGAACAATGAGCAACTTTTGAAAGAAGCCCGCGAACAGCGCGAGCAGATTTTGAAGGAAGCCCGTGCCTTGCGCGACAAAACCATTGCGGACGCTAAGACGGCAGCTTCAGAAGAAGCCGCTAAAGTGTTGGAAGCCGCTCGTGCCCAAATTCACAACGAAAAGATGGCCGCCATGACCGAGGTGAAAAACCAGGTTGCCCAGCTGGCTATCGATATGTCCGAGCGCATTCTCCGCGCTGAGTTGAAAGACGCCACCGCACAGAAGGCCATGGTCGACCGCGCGATGGAGGACGTTAAAATGAATTAATCAGGCATGAGCACACTGCGCGCTTCAAACCGTTACGCCAAGGCCCTTTTGGACCTGGCACGCGAACGCCAAGCATTGGACGTCATCAAGTCCAACAGCGACAGCTTGTTGTCGGTTTTGAAAGAGAGCCGCGATTTCCGCGTCTTCTTGAAAAGCCCAGTGATCAAGCCTGAACAGAAGCTCAAGACCCTCGAGTCGGTCTTTGCAGCACACCTCGATCCTTTGATGAATTTGTTCTTGGCCCTTTTGGTCAAGCACGGCCGAGAGGCACATCTTGAGGACGTTTTGGAAAAATACACCAGCCTGTATTTGGCTGAGAAAAAGGTGGTTCGTGCACGTGTTGCTTCGGCAAGTGCGCTCAGCCCCGAACACGTAAACCAACTCTTGGCCTTGCTCAAATCCCCTGAGGCTTCCGACGTTCAGTTGGAGCAGGTGGTAGACGAGAACTTGATTGGTGGTTTTGTGCTCCGCGTAGAAGACAAGCAAATCGACGCTTCGGTGTCTTCAGCCTTGTCCAAATTGGAGCGCGAATTTGACAACAACTTATACATCGCGGACTTTTAAATTCCCTTCCCATGGCAGACGTAAAACCTGCAGAGATTTCAGCCATCTTGCGCCAGCAGCTTTCTGGATTTGCTTCCGAAGCGCAGCTTGAAGAAGTTGGCACCGTATTGCAAGTCGGTGACGGTATCGCCCGTGCCTACGGTATGCAAAACGCACAATCCGGTGAACTCGTTGAGTTTGAAACAGGCCTTCGCGGCATCGTTTTGAACTTGGAAGAAGACAACGTTGGTATCGTATTGTTGGGTGCCGCTGAAGGCATCAAAGAAGGTTCAACGGTTAAGCGCACCGGCGTTATCGCCTCCATTGAGGTAGGCGAGGGCATGCTCGGCCGCGTAGTAGACACCTTGGGCAATCCCATTGACGGCAAGGGCCCCATCGAAGGCACCAAGTACAACATGCCTTTGGAGCGCAAGGCTCCCGGTGTTATCTACCGTCAGCCTGTAAACGAGCCGCTTCAAACGGGTATCAAAGCCATCGACGCCATGATTCCTGTAGGCCGTGGCCAGCGCGAATTGATCATTGGTGACCGCCAAACGGGTAAAACCACTGTGGCGATTGACACCATCATCAACCAGAAAGAATTCTACGACAAGGGGGAGCCCGTGTACTGTATCTACGTGGCTATCGGCCAGAAAGGATCTACCGTAGCGGCTTTGGCTAAGACGTTGGAGGAGAAGGGCGCTTTGGCCTACACCACCATCGTAGCGGCAAACGCTGCAGATCCCGCTCCTATGCAGTTCTACGCTCCTTTCGCAGGTGCCGCCATCGGCGAGTACTTCCGCGACACGGGTCGTCCTGCCTTGATTATTTACGATGACCTGTCTAAGCAAGCCGTGGCCTACCGCGAGGTGTCCTTGTTGCTTCGCCGTCCTCCAGGTCGTGAGGCCTACCCTGGTGACGTATTCTACCTGCACAGCCGCTTGCTCGAGCGCGCCGCTAAGGTGATCAAGGACGACACCATTGCTGCCCAAATGAACGACTTACCCGAATCTTTGAAAGGCATCGTAAAAGGCGGCGGTTCATTGACGGCATTGCCCATCATTGAAACCCAAGCAGGTGACGTATCTGCCTACATCCCTACCAACGTGATCTCCATCACGGACGGTCAGATCTTCTTGGAGGCGGACTTGTTCAACTCAGGTGTTCGTCCCGCTATTAACGTAGGTATTTCGGTATCTCGCGTAGGAGGTTCGGCCCAAATCAAGCCCATGAAGAAGGTGGCTGGTACCTTGAAGCTCGACCAAGCGCAGTACCGCGAATTGGAAGCGTTTGCGAAGTTTGGTTCGGACTTGGACGCTGCTACCATGAACGTCATCAACAAGGGTCGCCGCAACGTGGAGATCTTGAAGCAGAAGGTGAACGACCCCATGAGCGTGGAGAAGCAAGTTGCTATCATCTACGTGGGCACCAAGGCGATGTTGAACAGCGTACCTGTTGACAAGATTAAGGCCTTTGAAAACGGCTTCTTGGAGTACATGGAAAGCAAGCACCAAGACGTGTTGGACGCCATCCGTGGCGGCGCATGGGGCGATGCTCAAATTGAAGCAATTGAAAAGGCAGCCAAGGAAGTCTTGCCTGCGTACCAAGCCTAATATTCGACCCAAATGGCCAATCTAAAAGAGCTTCGTAATCGCATTGCATCGGTGTCTAGCACCATGCAGATTACGTCGGCTATGAAGATGGTTTCGGCTGCCAAGCTGAAGCGTTCACAAGACGCCATTGTCCAGATGCGCCCCTATGCGGAGAAGCTGACGGCCTTGATGGGGAATGTGAGCGCCACCTTGGACGCATCCGAAAACCCCTACGCCTTGGAGCGCCCCGTTCAGAATGTGTTGCTCATCCCGATGACCGCTAACCGCGGCCTGTGTGGTGCCTTCAACTCTTCTGTATTAAAGCGCGTAAAGGTGGTGTCTGACCGCTACGAAGCCGAAGGCGCCAAGGTGTCTGTCTTCGCGGTGGGCAAGAAGTCACGCGACCTCCTGAAGAAAACCATGAACGTGGTAGGCGAGGAGCTCGAGGTAGTGAACCAAGTGCATTTTGGAGGCGCACAGCGCGTGGCCGAAGTAGCCATGGAAGGATTCACGTCCGGTACGTACGACAAAGTGGTCATGGTGTACAACCAGTTCAAAAACGCAGCCGTTCAGGTTTTGCAAGAAGAACAATTGTTGCCCATTTCCGCAGCATCTACCGAAAGTGCATCCGTGGGCGATTACTTGTACGAGCCCAATAAAGTTCAGTTGTTGGAGGAGTTGATTCCTACCAGCATCAAGAGCCAAGTTTTCAAAGCGTTGCTGGACTCTCAAGCCTCGGAGCACGGCGCACGTATGACCTCCATGCACAAAGCGACCGACAACGCAACCACCATGCGCGACGGTTTGAAATTGCAGTACAACAAGGCGCGTCAAGCAGCCATCACCAACGAAATCTTGGAAATCGTAGGTGGCGCGGAGGCCTTGAATGGATAAGCGTTTGTAAACGTTTAAATGCACAAAGCGCGGCCCAACGGCCGCGCTTTGGCGTTATTATTGCGCCTAGATTTGCGAATGATGAAGATGACCTGGCCGACGATCACGCTGCGCATGCGCGTATTCCTTTCCATGCTCCTGTTGGTGTTGATTGGATTTGGGGCTACAGGCATTGTGAGCGGGCTGCACTTCAAGGCAGAAGAAGTGGAATACCACAAGGACCGCTTGCAACGGAAGGAACAGGCCATTGAGGCACATCTCACGCACGAACTCAACCGCCAATCCGACGGACCTTTGCGCGCTGCGGAACTTCCAGAACTTCTGAGCAGCGAGCTTTGCGCCATCGCGGACATTCACAATATGGACGTGGCGCTGTATTCCATGGACGGGGCCCTTTTGCTGAGCTCCAATCCGGTGTTGAATGAAGACGGGACCTTCCCCATGCAGCTGCCTGAGGGCATTCGGGACCACCGCAACCAGGTTCTGACCATACACCCCGTAAATGACACGCTGCGTGAGGTCATGATTTATTCGACCGAAATTTCCAACGCATCGGGCCTACCCATGGCTATCATGGTCGTTCCCTACACCGATGGCCGGGTCATGCCTGTGGAGGATGAGGCTTTCTTTCGCGCCTTGGCCTATTTGAACCTGGCCCTTTTCTTAGCGGCGGCCTACTTTGCGTATTTGCTTTCTAGGAGCATAACGCGCGGCTTAGATGCGGTTAGTGATGCGATGCGCCAAACGCGCAGTGCAAGCGACAAAAAGCACGTTAAATGGAAATCTAGCGATGAGATAGGCATTCTCATTGCCGAATACAACCGAATGGTCGACATGACCGAAGAGCACGCCAAGGCCATCGCCCACGCCGAGAAGGAAAGCGCATGGAAGGAAATGGCTCAGCAGGTGGCCCACGAGATAAAAAATCCGCTTACGCCCATGCGCCTGATGACGCAGTTGCATGCGATGAATGCAGAGAAACAGACACCCGAAAGCATCAAGGAATTTACCGAGGGGATGTTGGCTCAAATTGATGCCATGGCCCAAATCGCGGGGGACTTCAGCCAGTTCACCCGACTTCCTGCGCACGAGCGTCAAGAAGTTTCTCTTCGAAATTTGCTCCGCGAGTGCCATGCCGCCTATCCCAAAGCTTCCATGCTCGTACCCAAAGAAGGAGAGTGGACCGTATTGGTCAATGAGGAACAACTCCTTCGGGTGCTCAACAACTTGCTCAACAACGCCTTTGAGTCCATTCCCGAAGGGCGCAAAGCCCTTGTTTCGTTTGGCATACGCAAAGAGGAAAACCGCGTCCTCGTTTTTGTTCGGGACAACGGCTCCGGCATTCCAGAGGACCGAAAGCAGCAAATCTTTGAACCCAAGTTCACCACCAAATCCCGCGGCACCGGCTTGGGCCTCGCCATCGTGAAAACGATCATTGAGAGCTTCCAGGGCCGCATTTGGGTCGAGGACAGCTCGGAGGCCGGGACGGAGTTTGTGTTTAGTTTGCCGCTGAAGGGCTAGAGGGCTAGAGGGCTCGGGCTGCGCCCTGAAGCTAGAAAGCTAGAGAGCACGCGCTTCGCGCAAATTAGCTAGGTAGCTAGAGAGCTAGAGAGCACGCGCTGCGCGCTGTAGCATGGGGCTTAGGGTTTAAGGGTTTAAGGGTAAAAGGGTTGAAGGGGATGTAGGCATGGTGTTTGACCTACCTTGACGAGCTCAAGTTGAATACTCATACCTTACAGAATATGCGGAATCTCGTTTTTTTCCTTCTTTTCATCGTTGGATTTACCCTTAAAAGCTTCGGGCAGGAGGATCGACACCGCGTGACTGTCCGAACGAGCGCCGGGCAGTCTTTTTTTGATCAGCTGGATAAAACGGCCCCCTTCAATCAGGGCTCCATGCTGCGCATGAGCTACCGTTCCAACATTGAAATTCGAATGCCCTTTGAGATAGGCTATCAGTACCAAATAGCGCAAAATCAGTGGTTGGGCCTGTCGTTTCATCAGCGCCCGAATTATTTGTCTTACCTCCCTGAAGCCCTCACGGGACCCTTTTGGGTGGGTCCTGTTGTTTTAGCCGCCGCCGCACCAGACCGTGGATTGGCCTTCACCTACGAGTCTGATTGGAACGTTTGGAAAAACCTCAAAGGGTATTCTCGCGTAGGCCTTGGCGTCTACCGACAAACCACCTCGGCTCAAGCCTCCGACTATAGTTGGTATGTCAATATGCCTACCGAATTCTATACCTATGCGGCCCAGGCCACCGGCCAAGGCTTGCGACCCCTTGTCCCTATGGCTCAAGGCGCTGCAGGCCTGCGTTGGAAGAGATTTTCCTTGGGCTATGAGGTGCAAGGGAGTCTTACGCCAATATTGAATGCTACAACATTCAACGGAAGTACATTCCAAAGCCCCATTCGGCATTACTTCATGGGGATTCAGGTGGGGTATGCCTATTCGTTTGGGGGTTAGGGAGCGCCTTCGGCGCGCTAGGGCGCTAGAGAGCTCGGGCTTCGCCCTGTAGCTAGAAAGCTAGATAGCACGCGCTGCGCGCTGTAGCTTTTAGCTTAAACGCTTAATCTCTTTTACCCTTAAACCAGGTTGTGGACCTTCGTCGCGCGCCGGGACTTTCCGTTGTTTTGCCAAGCTCTAGCCCTCTAGCCCTCTAGCCCTCTAGCCCTCTAGCCCTCTAGCCCTCTAGCCCTCTAGCCCTCTAGCCCTCTAGCGCAAAGGCGCAGCCGGAGCTTCCTAGCTCGCCTTAACCACTAGATAGACCTGCGTTCCGCCGAAGCGTTCGGGTAGTAAGTCGTAGGTCCAAGAACCGTCAACCGCGGAGAGGGCTTCGCGCCAAAAGGATTCGGAGCAGTATACAGAGCCGTAGACGTCTTCAGAAAGGACGTCTTCGAGTTCGCGCAATGCGGATTCTTCGGTGTAGGGGTGGAAGGCGAAGCGTTGCGATTGGAATTCATGGAGGGTGAGAACAAGGGTGCCTGTACGAGTCAGCCGCCCAAGGAGGGAGCGGAGTGTGCCCTTGAACTCAGCCTCTGGCAAATGGGTGAAGACGCTACCGGCGAAGATGAGGTCAACGGGTTGTTGGTCGTCGGAAAGGGCCCCAAAATGTTTGATTTGGAAGTCGACAGCAGAGGGCTTGGGGTCGGAAACTAAGCGTTTAGCACCAGGAAAGGCGGCGGAAAGGAAGCGGCCCACGCGGCCGTAGCCGCCGCCAAAATCGAGGATTCTTTCCACTTTTGGGGCGACGGTTTGAAGCCGCCATGCGGCTTCGGCACCGGTTTCGTAGTATTCGGCCAAGACTTTGAGGGCATCTCCGCCGTGCACTTGGAAGGGGTAGCGGAACATAGGATCGCTTCGATGAATGGCCTTAGGGCTGGCGCCCCAAACCTCGGGGAGGTCCAAGGTGCTCAAGGTGTCGGACCAGGCGCGCTCCACCAAGGGCTGGGGGATGGGCAAGACCTCGGGGAGGGCCCATTGCTCCAAGGTGGCGAGGGCGGCGATGCGCTTTTCGAGCAAGGCCAGTTTGTCGCGGTTTTCACCGATGCCGATTTTGTCTTGGATCCAACGTTTGAGGTTCATGGCGGGGAGAGGCGGGTGGTCAATATCTTTGAGGAAACAGCCCAATTTACAACGATGGAATTTCCGAACCTGCATTTGGCGATTGAGAATCGCGTCGCCACCCTTACGATTGACCGCCAAAAGGCCCTGAACGCCCTGAATAAAGAGGTGATTCAAGCGCTTCACGACGCGGTGGAATGGCTGGATGGTCAGGCGGACGTTCGGGTCGTCATTTTGACGGGCGCGGGCGAAAAGAGCTTCGTAGCCGGTGCCGACATTGCCGAATTTGCCTCCTTTACCGAAGCACAAGGTGAGGCCTTGTCGGCCGATGGCCACCGTCTCCTGTTTGACCGAATTGCCGCTGCCAAGAAGCCCTACATCGCGGCCATCAACGGCTATGCATTGGGGGGCGGTCTGGAGTTGGCCATGGCCTGCCACGTGCGCATCGCTGCAGATACGGCGCGGTTGGGCCTTCCAGAGACGTCTTTGGGCCTTATTCCGGGCTACGGGGGGACTCAACGCCTGGTTCAGCTCGTAGGAAAGGGCCGGGCCATGGAGATGATGTTGAGCGCGGGGATGGTCGACGCCCCAACAGCGGAGCACTACGGACTCGTCAACAAAGTGGTAGCGCTTGATGCGTTGATGCAGACAGCCCAGAGTATGGCAGCCAGCTTCCTGAAGCAGTCGGGCCAAGCGCATGCTGCCGTCATTCAAGCGGTAAATGCCGCTACGGAAGGGGGGGCGGGCTTTGCGGCGGAGCAGCATCTGTTTGGCGCCTTGTTTGGAACCGCAGATTTTGTAGAAGGCACCTCGGCCTTTCTCGAAAAGCGCAAGCCCAGCTTTTAAGTGCGTGGACTTCCCTAAATTGGGGAGACCTAAACGCACACGAACATGACTTTTTTACAAATCGAGCACGCGGTGTATGCCATGGGCTCTACCGGATGGTGGGCCGGCTTGTCCATTTTTGCGGTCTATGCCATTTGGGTCATCCTGGCGGCTCGCCTGCTCAAAGGCGACGACCAGCTCCGAATGTTTGAAAAATTTTGGGGCGGACTCCTTGTGGCCATTTGGATTGGAAAGCACATCCACTTGGTCAATGAGGGCCTTTGGAATACCATGGACAACCTGGAGCTGCACCTCTGCGGATTCAGCCGGTTCTTGAGCATTTTCTTGTTGCTGTTTGGTTGGCGCTGGGCCTATTATCCCCTGTTCTTTTGGGGTATTGTGGGCGGGGTTCACTCCCTCCTTACGCCCGAACTTACTTCCGGCGACACCACCTACATGTTCATCGAATACTATGTGGTTCACGGGGGCATCATCATCATTCCGTTGTACTACCACTTTGTGCGCGGCATGCGCATTGGTCGCTGGACCTGGGCAAAAGTGCTCGGGGTGAATTTGGCGCTTATGCTACCTATCGGATTGGCCAATTATTGGACCGGCGGCAACTACATGTTCCTATGCTCACCGCCTAAGGTGGACAACCCCTTTATCATCGGCGAATGGGTAGACGGGGTGCGCGTGTGTGTGGACGGCACCTTCAATGCGTTCCCCACGTACATTTTGGGATTCATGGTTGCTGGCGCTCTCCATTATGTGGTACTGACAGCTCTTTTCTGGAAGAGCATTAAGGCTAACGAGCTAGAAAGCTAGGGAGCTAGAGCGCGTTTTAGTCGCCTTGCGTTAAACGGTTAAAACGTATAAAATCCGTAGCTTTTCCGACCCCAACCCTTCAACCCTTTCACCCTGACTCCCATGAACCACGAACAGTATGAAATGGTCCCCATCGAAGTGGGCTCCTTTGTTTGGTACGCAGGCTACGCCATCTTGCTTGGCCTCATTTTCGCCCTCTTCTTTTTTGCTCCCCGCGTGGGCGATGAGAAAATGGCCAAATGGGAAAAATTCCTAGGCTGGTTTACGTTGGCGAACTTGCTCTGGTACCAGGGAATGGCGCTGCTGGCGGGCGTTTGGATGAAGGAAGAATCGCTACCGCTTCACATGTGCAGCTTCAGCCAAATTCTACTCTTTATTCATTTGATTTACAAGAAAGATTGGGCGTTTCAACTACTCGCTTTTTGGGGACCGCTTGGAGGCATTCAGGCCTTCTTGACACCCGCGCTGGAGACCGAACCTACGTTTGGTTTTGTGTTGCAGTTCTACCTCGCGCATGGCTTGGTGGTTTTGGCGCCCATTTACCTGATGGTCCATGGGGGTCGTCGGTTGGATAAGGGGGGCGTTTGGCGCGTTATTGGAATTACGTTCCTTATGGGGTATGTGATGATGCCCTTAAATAAACTGCTGGGATCCAACTACATGTACACCAACAACCCACCACCTGTGGATCACCCGCTGGTGCAGGGTGAATGGCCCGGGTATTTGGTGTGGATTCAGTTGTCTGTGATTGTGCTCTTCTTGCTGTTTTACTACGGATTTAGTCGGTATGTAAAGAAGGACTAGTGCACACGTACAGTTGATCGGAATTCCCGGGTCCGAAAGGGCCCGGGATTTTTTTATCGAAAAAGCTTCAAGGCCTCGCGAATGCTGAGGCCCGATAATTCCGCTCGATGGGCCTCCACAAAGGCGAGGACCCAGTGGGGGTCGCGCGCGGCATGGGAGCGGAGGGCCCAGCCGATGGCTTTGCGCAAGAAAAATTCTTTGGAGGGGATGTGGGGGAGGATGGCCGCTTCGAGGAAGTCGACATCAAGGTTTTTGCGGTAGAGAATCTGCGCGATAATGGCGCTGCGGTTGAGCCACATGTTGGGATCGTGGATCCATGTTTCGAGCACGGGGCGGATATGCGCTGGGTAACGTTCCAAAAGCGCACCGACAGCGTGCGTGGCCAAAAAGTCTACGCTGTCCCACCAAGACTTTTCTAAGATGAGGGCCTTAATCCAAGCCAAATCCTCCGGCACGAGTTGGCGTTCAAATTTGCGAATGAGGTCAAGGGCGACCATTTGGTATTCGCGTTCGGGAAGAGCCCACAGAGCCTCACAGGTGGCTTGAAGTTCCGCTTTGGAAGGCAGGTTGGCGCGTTCAAATAGCGGTTTGGTAAGCGCGGCCCGAAGAGGCTTTTTAAGCCCCAAAAAGGGGAATAGTCCCTTCATGTAGGCGGACATAGCCTGTGCGTCCACAGGAATTCCTTCAGACGCCAAACATGCTTGGACTTCCTGACACCATGCTGTCATGTTGTTTGATAGTATGTATCTAGACGCGCCAGTAGAGCTTCTTTTTGTCCATCCAATAGCCCACACCCCAGCACAGAAGCATAAAGCTGAGGGCCATCAAGAGGGAACCAAAATCATTTCCCAACGGCTGATAAAAGGTCTCGTAAAGCCAAGGCCAAAGGCGGGTTTCGCGGATGGGAATGAGGTAGAACGTGACCAAAAGGATTTCTGACAGCAAATAGACCGCAAGTGGATTTTTGCCCAGCGGCTCAAAGAAGGAAACCCAGGCGTTTTTTCGGGCATTTACAGGCAGGAAAAAGAGCAGGACGGCGAGAATAATGAGGTCCAATCCTACCGTCAAAAGCACAAAAGAAGAGGTCCACAATTTCTTGTTAATGGGGAAGGCAAAATCCCAAAGGACGGCCAGCCCACAGGCCAAGGCGCCAACGAGAAGGATTTTTATCACCGTGTCTGCCGCACTCCCTTTTTGCTGCAAATGTTTGCCTAATGCAAATCCCGCAATCACATTAGCGAATGCGGGCAAGGTGCCCAAGAGGCCTTCAGGGTCAAAGGCCATGCCCTCCCCATGGTAGAGGTGTGCCTCGCCAAACAGCGCCAAATCGATGTGCAATCCGGCATTTCCTGTCATAGAAAAGGGGTCGCCAGGCACGCCGAACGCTAGGAGAATTCCCCAGTAGATGAGTAGTCCCATACCCGCAAGGATGTAGGTGATTTTTTGCCCTAAAAACCAGATGGAGAGGGCGGCCAAACCATAGCAGAGCGCAATGCGCTGGAGAACTCCGAGGATACGCGTTTCGGACAGCGGAAAAGCGGAAATTTCAAGGGTATCGCTTAAGCGGAAAAAGGGGTACCAGTACATCAAAAAACCCAGTGAAAACAGCAGGGTAGTTCGCTTGAGAATGTAAAAGGTCACTTCAAGGCTTGGATACCCCTTGAACTTGTCCAAGCTGAAACTCATGGCGGCCCCGACCGCAAATAAAAAGGAAGGGAATACCAGATCTGTGGGGGTAAAGCCATGCCACGCCGCGTGCTCGAGGGGGTCGTAGGCATAGGACCAACTGCCCGGAGAATTGACAATGATCATGAAGGCTATGGTCATGCCTCGGAAGACGTCTAGGGCGAGAAATCTGCGGGTGCTTGGGCTCATAGGGTCAAGTTTCTTCACTTGAGAGAAAGGAAGTTAGTAAATTCATAGAGGAATCTCACTTGATACACTATGAGCAAGCACTTTTCGCGTCGCGATGTACTGAAAACCTTGGGCCTCTCCATGGGGGCCGTTTTACCCTTGTCGGCTTGGGCTGAAAATGAGCTCGGCGAGCGACTCGTCATTCCCTCGTATGAGAACAAGCGCCCTCTACCTAAAGGCCCCTTGACGGCCATTACGTGCGGGGCGGGAAACCGCGGCAACGTGTATGGCAATTATGCCGTCCAATACCCCGAGGAATTGAACATCATTGGGGTGGCGGAGCCGATTGAAATTCGGAACGAACGCTATGCGGAAAAGCACAGCATTGCGAAAAAGAACCGTTTTGATACGTGGGAGCGGGTGTTTGAGCGGCCCAAATTCGCCGACGCTATTATCATTACAACCCCGGACGACTTGCATTACGGACCCTGCATGAAGGCGCTAGAGATGGGCTACCATGTCCTGTTGGAAAAACCTATTTCACCTTCTGAGCAGGAATGCCGGGACATTTTAGAATTGGCCGAACGCAGCGGAAAAATCGTCGCGGTCTGTCATGTCCTTCGCTATGCTCCCTACTTTGAAAAACTGCGCGAAATCATGCAGTCCGGCGTTCTGGGCAAGGTGGTTTCCATGCAGCATTTTGAGCCTATACAGCACGTCCATATGAGCCATTCGTTTGTGCGAGGAAACTGGCACAATTCGGTGCAGACCGCACCCATTATTTTGGCCAAATCGTGCCACGATTTGGACATGATGCGCTGGCTGGTGGGAAGCCCTGTGAAATCCCTCAATGCCTTTGGGGATGTGAGCTGGTTTACGGCTGAAAATGCGCCCGAAGGCGCTACGGCACGCTGTACCGATGGCTGTGCGGCGGAGGCGAATTGCCCGTATTCGGCCCTCAAGATTTACCACCGCGACCGAACCTGGCTGCACCATTTTGACCTTCCTGAAGACAAAGAGCTGCACGGCGAGGCCATCATGACCTACCTGCGCGAAAGCAATTATGGCCGCTGTGTGTACCGCATGGAGAACGACCAGCCGGACCATTACACGATGAATATGCTGTTCGAAAATGGGGTGACGGCCTCCTTCAACATGGAAGCCTTCACGTCCTACCATGGACGCCGAACGCGGGTCATGGGCTCCATGGGCGACGTGGTGGGCGATATGACCTCATTCACCCACACCGATTTTCGCACCGGCGAAAAGACCGTTTGGGAGCAAAAAACCGATGGCCACGGTGGGGGCGACTGGAAGCTCGTGTCCGACTTTATTCAGGCCGTGGGCCATGAAGATCCCAGCTTGCTAACCTCAACGATTGGCGCGTCGATCGAGTCCCACCTGATAGGATTTGCGGCGGAGAAGAGTCGGTTGAGCGGTGGGGAGCTAGCGGTTATGTGAGGAATTGCTGTTTTGGATGACGAAAACGGAGCAAGCTTGACCACCATCGACACCCATATGGCTACAAAGTCCCCCGAGCAGCAAGCGGCCATGAGTCGCATGCGCGAATTCTTGCGCACACTTTTGCCTGATGCCGAAGAGGTCATTTCCTACGGCATGCCCGCGTTCAAGCAAAAGAAAGTACTGGTGTTTTATGAGGCCTTTTCCAAGCATTTGGGCTTCTATCCGGCAGCTGGGCCTATCCAAGCGTTTGAAGCGGATTTAAAGGCCTCCGGGCTTGTCTACAGTAAAGGAGCGGTGCAGCTCCCATTCGCTGGGGATTGGCCTGAAGAGCTGCTTAAAAAAATGGTCCAATACCGTCAACAGCAGGTGGGATGAATCGGCGAACTCTGCTTTCCGTTCTATGGCTGCTGGCATTAGCCCCAGCACAGGGTCAGCAGGTACTTTTCGCGGCAGGAGACCTGGGCTATGCCTGCTTCAGGATTCCCGCGATCGTAGCGTGGTCGCCAAATGAACTCTTTGCCTTTGCGGAAGGCCGACGGGAGAATTGCGCAGATTTTGGGGACGTGGATATTTTGATGCGCACAAGTACAGACGGCGGTAAAAACTGGTCCGCCCCAAGAGTTGTCGCCGATAATGCGCAGCTTCAAGCCGGAAATGCGACGCCCATTGTGGACCGATTGGACCCCCGGTATCCGGAGGGTCGCCTATTTCTCTTTTACAATACGGGAACCGCGTCCGAATACGATACCCGCATGGGCCTCGGTCGTCGTCGAGGCTTTTATACCACCAGCGTGGACCACGGAAAAACCTGGTCGGAGCCGGTGGACATTTCTTCGCAGGTGCACATGGATGTGCATTCGGCACGTCCTGAATTGGATGCGCGCACGTGGGCCTTTGCTCCAGGGCATGGGCTGCAGCTGGCTCACGGGCCTTATGCGGGACGGCTATTTGTGCCGGCCAATCACTCGCTTGGACCGCCGCAAACGGATTTTGCCGATTATCAGACCTATGGGTGCTATTCGGACGATCACGGCGCGACGTGGCAGGTGTCCCCGGAGCTAAAAGTGCCCTCTTCGAATGAGTCGATGGCTGCGCAATCACCTGACGGTCAGATGCTTTTAACGGTCCGAATTCAAAACCAAGGCACCAAACGCAAACTCATAGCGCGAAGCCTGGACGGCGGCAAGACTTGGGACAGCACCTGGCTTGCCTCCGACTTGCCGACCCCCATGTGCCAGTCGTCCATCTGCTACATCCAAGGCCCCGAACGCGGCGCCTTCTACCAGGTGGGACCGGCGGATACCGCAACGCGCAGCCAGCTCACCTTGTGGTCTTCGGAGGACGGCGGACAGCTTTGGCAAAAAGAAGCGGTCCTCTACGAAGGCTCTTCGGCCTATTCGGACGTGGTTTCCTTGGGGGACCTAGAACTAGGGGTGCTCTTTGAACGCGACGACTACCGCGAGATAGTTTTTCAGCGGATGAGGTTACCTTAGGAAATTAAAAACCCCGCCAAAATTGGCAGGGCTTTCTTGCTCC
>Ga0255778_10000352_pt1 | contig 42541 bp, 34 predicted proteins | sample 071ome_31_FD_179976 | JGI IMG/M metagenome (GOLD analysis project Ga0255778, IMG submission 179976) | Coastal salt marsh microbial communities from the Groves Creek Marsh, Skidaway Island, Georgia - 071405CT metaG (version 2) | ecosystem: Environmental > Aquatic > Marine > Intertidal zone >...
CTTTTGACGACTTTTGGCGACCCCTTCGCGCGCCTTGCTCCTCGCGACACAGGACGGACGGACGGACGCCGATGTCGCGCGCCGCGCCGATGACGCGATCGTCGTCGACGTCAACGTCGACGCCCGCGACGACGTCCGCGAGGACGCGCGCGCGCGGGCAATTTCTTCAGCGTCGGCGCCCGACGACGAAAGGACTCCTCTCGTGGGTCGACGCGCCGGCGCCGGCTCTCGTCGGAAGAGGAAGTCGCGAACGCGGACGCGGAGCGCCGACGCGAGCGCTGGAGGGAGGAAACGAAATTACGGACGACGATTCCGAGACTCCCCGGCTGAGGGAAATGCTGAGGATGATTCGCGAGCGAAGAGCCGCGGACGTTTCGACGACACCTCAGACGACGACTCAGACGACCACCGTCTGGCTCGTCGGAACCGGCCCGGGTGACCCGGGTTTGTTGACCCTGCGCGCGTATCAGCTCATGCAAAGCGCGGACGTGGTGCTCTACGACAGACTGGTGTCGAACGAGATTCTCAACCTGGTGCGACGAGAGGCGACGATGGTGTACGTGGGCAAGCGGTCGGGATTTCACACGCGAACGCAAGAGGAAATTCACGAGCTCTTGTCCGCGTTCGCGAGCGCCGGGGCGACGATACTTCGCTTAAAAGGTGGGGACCCGCTGGTTTTCGGACGAGGCGGGGAGGAGTTGGACTTTTTACGGGAGAAAAATCCCGACGTGCGCGTGGAGGTGGTGCCGGGGGTGACGGCGGCGGCGGGCGTCGGGAGCGAGCTCGGAATTCCTCTCACGCACCGCGGGGTGTCGACGTCGGTGAGGTTACTCACGGGGCACTTACGCGAGGGCGCGACGAGCGATCCGGTGGACTTTGCGGTGACGTCGGCGGATGTGGAGACGACGCTCGTCGTGTACATGGGACTGGGCACGCTCCCGCGACTGCGAGAGCGGCTCTTGGAAGGCGGGTTTCCGGGAGACATGCCCGCCGTGGCGATCGAACGCGGGACGACAAAGAAAGAGCGACGGGTGTTCAGCACGCTCGAACACCTTCCAGAGGCTGCGACGGCGACCGAGCTCGTCTCACCGACGCTTCTCATCATCGGCAAGACGGTGACGCTCAGTCCGCATTGGCCGCCCGAAGCCGTCGCGTCGGATAAATGGGTCGAACAGCGCGGGTCCCCGCGCGGGGACGACGCCGACGATTGGAAAGTTTGGCTCGATGTCGATCTCGAAGCCGCCGTCTCGAAGGCGTCGTCGAACTCCGCGAAGACGCTCGACGTCGACGTTTCGTCGAGCCGCTCAACCTTTCGCCAGGTGCACGCCGACTCCGCCCTGTGAGCGCGATCGCGTCGCTTTTTGTCGACGCGCCGCCCGCGCGCATCGTATCGTTGTATAAATAGAACCACGCAACACCCTGTGTAGTAAACGCTGTAACATCACACACAATGTCGATAGCAACGTAGGGAAAGTCAGTCCGCGTGGACACGACTGACGCGCTCACAACCCACAACCAAACCCTCACAACTTTGCTGCCGCTCACATCGCGGGCAAAAGAAAAGGAAAGCGACACCGAACCGATTCCGATGTCGGCCGCCGCCGTCGAGGAAGACGCCGCCGTTCGCGAACCCCTCGATCTCATTCGACTCGCCCTCGACGAGCGGGTGTACGTGAAACTTCGCGGCGATCGAGAGGCGCGAGGTCGTTTACACGTGCGTGCGATTTTGAGATTGCGATTGCGATTCTCGACTTTTTGAACTCCCGACGCGCGGGGCGAAAGCGGCGCGAAAGACGACGAAAGAACGAACGACGTCTTCCTACGCATATCTTTAGCGCGACATCGAGACGACGACGAATACGCGCACTGACGACGATGGTGGGGCGCGCTTCTTCAAACCGTTCAACAGGCGTACGACCAACACTTGAACATGATTCTGGGAGACGTGGAGGAGGTGATCACGAGCGTGGAGATTGACGACGAGACGTACGAGGAAATCATAAAGACGACGAAACGATCGGTGCCGTATCTGTTTATTCGCGGTGATGCGGTGACGTTGGTTTCGCCGCCGTTGAGGAATTAGGAGGCGGGCGATTCGCGTGGACGGGTTTATTAGCGTCGAGCGTCGACGATTCGAGCGTTTGGTTGGACTCGCGACGCGGGCGGCGGGCGGTTCGAGTAGCGCGGTGGGACGAGAATACGCACTTGTAGTAATGTACTAGAATTGATGAAGAAAATCTATCGTTTATCCAAAGGCTCGAAGGTACTCGTCCACGGAAAAAGTCTTTCCTGGAGGACGTTCGTCGAGACGCTCCTCCGCGCGGCGAGCGTCGTACGCTGATCTCAGCGAGGCGGCACCGCGTTGAAGGAAGCTCTGCGTCGTTTTCGCAGCTCGAATGATCGCATCCGCGGGTACGGCGGCGTTGGTGAGCGCGTTCAAGTCGAGCTTGATGGCGCCAGCGTTGTCCTTGTGCGCCTGGCGCAAGACGCCCACGAGCTCCTTTTCGCTCTGTTGCGCATTCATACCCGCGGTAAGGAAGACATCATCCTCGTCGTCCTCGTCAGCGCCCTTTTCGGCGGTATCATCCTTCGCGGCGTCATCCTTCGCGGCGGCGGCGGCGGCGGCCGCCGCCGCCGGATCTTCGCCACCCTTGGCCGAGGCGCCCATGTCCCAATACGTCGTCAAACGCGTCGGTCGACGGCTAAACGGATCGCTCTCGCCCGTGTTCATGATGCCCGCCTTGAGTCTGGCCACTTGTTCAGACGCACGCTTGGACAACTTTTCGCTGTTTTGAATCTCGTTTCGACGGTTAATGTTGGCGAGCGCATCCTGCGTCGCACCGAGTCGAGCCTGGAGCTTGGCTTTGATTTCGCGGTCGAGCTCGTCCAGTCTCGCCCTGAGCTCGCTCACCTGTTCAAAATCAGCCTCGGCCTCGGCGTGCGCGATCGCCGCCTTGATTTGTTCCTTTTCAAACATCAAGTTGTGTCTCGCCCCGAGCTTTTCGCGCTTTTGCGCGAGAATTTTGGTCACATCGTCCGCAGTGTATCTGTAGTTTTGCGCCTCTTTCAAATTGGCGAGGCACGCGTCGACATCCTTCTTGTACACGGGTCGGCACTCGGACGCGCGGCAGTGCGCCACCCAAGCCGCCCACTCGGCGTCACTCACGCTCGAGTTGGAGACTTCGCTCAGTCGGAACGTCTTTTCAGACTTTCCCCATCGCAAGATGAGCCACTTGGACGTAGGGGGCTTGCCGGCGAGGTACTCGTACTTCTTCAGCGAGTACTGCTTGTACTTGCCATCAGCGACGCCGGCAATCTCCACCAATCGGTAGACGTTCTCATTTTGCTTATTCAAACCAATACCAACGCGAACGCAGCAATTAGTAATGGCAGACTCAAAGTACGGCTCGTTTACCCAAGCTTCGAGTTGGTGTCGCTTGAGCGTGATGGACTCGACGTCCTCGCGCGACGCGGGCAAATCAGACGCGAGGTACTCAGCCTCCTCGTCCACATCCACGCCGCGTCGACGCCGCGTCGACGTCGGCTTTTTACTCGGCCGCGGAACCGCCCCTCTTTCTTCCTCCAAATCCTCTTCCTCGTCGTAATACTCCTCCTCTTCGTCCGAATCGGTGAGGTCTCCGAAAACCCGCTTCCCTCGCTCTTTTCGTCTCTTCGCCTCTGCAATCTTCTCCAACGCCTCGAGCTCATCCCGCTTCCCCGACGACACCGCGCGTCCACCAGTCTTCTTCCTCGCCATTTCCAACTCTTTACTCTTCGCCAACGCCATGATTCGTTTCCGAGACTCGCGTTTCTTTCGCGCCTCGGCCCGTTCGAGCATGATCGTCTCTCGCTCGAGTTCATTCATCGCCGCGAGCGCCGCCCGGTCGTTCGCGTCGCCCATGAGATCCGATCCGTACCCATCATCGGAGTCGGATTGATCGTCGTCGTCGTCGTCCGAGTCGTCCCCATCACGCGTCGTCGTTCCCGTCGTCGGGTTCGCGTGCGCCGCGTCGGCGTCGTGGTCCAATTCCATCAGATCTTCTTCTCTCTCCTTTTCGCCATCTCTATTCGCGTCTTCGTCGCCGTCACCAGCCATGGCGAACGGGGGTTCAAAACCGTCGCTCGTCTTTCTTCGTCGGCGCCGAGCGCGTGCGCGAGACACCACCACCGCGCGCGGCGCGTCGTCTTCTACCGCGGGCGCGAGCCGGGGACACCGCGCGGCGACCGCGAAGGGATGCAGAAAAGTAACCATTACATATGTCTAAGTATGTGTTCTGTACGTGTTTTCAACCGTATCGTAGTTAGAAACTTGTCAGAATTGTACGTGAGACATACCTATTGTTTATCTATGAAAGATCGGACACTTGGCCACTACACGACCAACCGTAGATGCTAATGAATGAGTCGATGCATCTGTTCAGTGGACCGGCGCTTCGACGCTTCGACGCTTCGGCGCGACGCGATCGCGATCGCTCGACGCGCGAACGCCTCGAACGAAGGAAGAGATGGGCGCCTCCGTCGCCGCGCGCGGCGCGGTATCGACCGCTCGCGGTGCCGTCGGTCGTCGTGCACGTTTCGCGCGTCGAGCGTCGACGAAGAGTCGCGCGCACGTCGCGCGCTCGAGCGCAGAGGATAACGACCGGGACGAGCGGCGCGTGGGAGACTCTCGCGCGGAAGAGACGGTGGATCGGCGAAGGGTTGTGGTGACGGCGGCGCTCGCGGCGATTTTCGCGTCGTCGTCGTCGTCGTCGTCGAGGGGGAGGAATGCGTACGCCGCGGAGGACGCTTCGGGCGGCGGCGGCGACGGGCGCGGCGTGCGGACGGTGCGCGACGAAACGGGATTCGGGTCGAAAGAGGCGCGAGCGCCGCGGGATTTGGTGCTCGTCGAGTACCAAGGCACGCTGAGCGATGGGACCGTGTTCGATACGACGCTGGGTGGGATGGTGTTCGCGACAAACTCGGCGGGAGTGGGTTCGGTGTCCATCGATAAGGCGGCTAAACGACCGGCGGTTATTCGTTTGGACGTCGGGAATCCCGTTCCCGGGGTCCCGCCTGGGTTGATCAAAGGAATCGAGGGCATGCGCGTGGGTGGTAAACGGACGTTTGAGGTACCGCCAGAGCTCGGTTTCGGGTCGAGCGCGGTGCGGTCGCCGTACGCGACGGTTCCGGCTGACTCGACGCTGACGTACGAAGTCACGCTCTTGCGCTTATCGTCCACTGGTCCCGACGCGTTGTTTAAAGGGGTGTCTCGGTGTGGTTTGGGCGGTGCAAACACCATCAACGATGGGTGCGGAGAGATTGAGCCGAGCGAGTGAGAGCGCCGCACGTTCGCTTACATTTTATAGTTGGATTATTTAATAAATTACACTTTTGACGCGCCGCCGTTGGCGCCCGCTCAAATTCAATCCCTGCGCGACGCCCACCGCGGGGTCTGCTCTCCCTCTCTCTTTCCCTGTTCCTACATTCCTAGAATCACCGTGTTTGTCAATCAATCGTCCTCGTCGACTGGAACCTTGACCAGCGGCAAAGTTTCCACCAAGCTCAACAGCTCCTCAAACTCCTCAAACGTCAAACCACCTCCCTCTTCACCACCGCGCATCTTCCGAAGCTCACCCATCGCCCGCGATATGAGCTGATTAAACTCCTCTTCGCTGATTGAGCTTCCCACGAGGTGTCTCGTGATCGTTTCCAGGTCGCTTCTTGAAACCAATCCGTCCCGATCCACGTCGTAACACTGAAACATGAACCGCAGTCGTTCCTCACGCGTCGCCTTGGCGCTCAGCGCCGCGATCATTCGCACGAAATCCTTAAAGTTTTGATTTTGAAACATTTGCACGATTCTCGGCGCCATGGGGGAGATGGCGAGCTCGGGAATCGCCATGAGTTCGTCCTCGGTGATGAAACCTTTGCGCTTCTTGTCGAGCGCTCGAAAGCGTTGGTAGAGCGCTTGTATCTCGCGCCCGGTGAATTTACCTTCGCAGTGCTGCTGAACATCCTCTATGTCGTACTGCGTGAGGTTGAGCGAGCTCGCGGTGAGTCCCATGGTGCGCGCGCGAGTCGAGGTCTGCCACGCTCGTTCGCGTGGATTGTCTGGTTGACAATGAAATCCAATCCTGGCGCGCGTTGTTCAGCGGCAACAACGCGCTCGCCGTACACGCGCGAATGTTTCGGCGATCCGAGACGAATGAATATTAATTCAAGTTTCAATGACAATGTGTGTGTGTGTGTGTTGCGGGGTGCGTGGATGGGAGTCATCCGTCGGTTTACAGCTTGCCGAGGATGGACTCTATGAAAATTTGGAGGCTGTCGGCGTCTCTGCGCTCGGACCCGAGCTTGACGTAACCGGAGCGACCCTTGGGGAAGAGAAGGACGGTGGGGAAAGAGTTCAAGGATAAGTTCTCCTTCGCCCACTCCTTCTCGTCGCGATCGGCGCGGAACTTGGCAAACTTTACACCCTTGGGGGAGAGACGCTCGGCGGCTTGCTCAAAGCCTCCCACCATGGCTTGGCAGAATTTGCACCACGGCGCGTAGAGCACGACGAGAGAGGTTTCGGCGTGCACCTTTTCATCCTTAAGCGATTCGATCTGCTCGCGAGACAAGATATTGACGAGCTGGTTCTCAAAAATGTCAACCTCGGTCGCCTCGCGTTCGTCTTGCGCTGCCTTTTGCTCGGCGGTGAGGTTACCGCTGTGCAAGCCGCACTCCTTATCGCTCGCATCTTCCCACCACCAGCGACCTTCGCGCTCTTGCTGACCGGGCAAAACCGGTCGAGTGCACGGGGCGCAACCGATGGAGACGTAACCGCGCTCGTGAAGAGCATTCACCGGAGTACCCATGACGCGAAGGAAATCCCAAACCTCTTGCGACGTGGCGTCGGTGAGCGGGTTAAATTTGACCAAACTGCCCGCGCCACCGCTCGCACCCTCGAACACGGGATCGATTTGGCACGCCGGAACCGCGTTACGCGTACCCGGGCTCTGATCCTTACGCTGGCCCGTCACCCAGGCTGAGAGCGTCGCCAATTTTCTTCGCAACGGCTTCACCTTGCGCACGCCGCAGCACTCCTTGTGTCCGTCTTCGTAAAACGAAAACAAACCCTTTTCGTTCACCAACGCCTTGACTTCGTCCGCCTCCGGAAAGCAATACTCAATCTTAATGTCAAAGTGTTTCTCAACCTTGTCAAAGAGCTCGTAGGTCTCCGGGTTCAACCGTCCGGTGTCCAACGAGAAGACGCGATACGGCTTACCCGTGAGGTGCGCGTACTGAATCAACGCCACGTCTTCTGCTCCAGAGAACGCGATCGCGAGTCCATCGCCGTGAATCTCCAACGCTTTATCCATAATCTCCAACGGCGTCGCGTTCGCGAATTCCGCATCGAGTCTCGTCGCGTCCTCGGTCGTCATCTTCGTCGCGTTCGAGCGAACGCTTTCACGATGTCGTTGATGAAGTTTCGTTCGCGCACTTCTAACGCGCGTCGTCGTCGACTTTGACGCCGTCGCGACGGTTGTTCGCACGGTTGACGCGGACATCGCCATGTTTGCTCTATTCGCGCTTCTTTCTCGGAGCGCTCGCGTCGTCGAGTGCCGCAAGGTTACATTCAGGTTTTTCCAACAAGGAGCGCGTCGTTGAGAGTGCGCGTCACACCTCGGTTCTCGATGCGTCGCGCGACGTCGGACGTCGTCCGCGACGGCTTGCACGGCCTTCTCGGGTACACGGCGAGCGCGCTGGAGGCGTTCGTCGAGGCGAAGGCGCGCGAGAGCGGTGGCGACGCGAACGCTTTGGCGCGAACGCTCGTCGATTCTGGATGCCCCGACGCCGACGAGACAGCTGCGTTCGCGCGCGAGGTGATTCGAGCCGTCGCGAGGGAACGGGAAGGAGGATGCGATGCGTCGACGTCGCGAGGTGGGAAACCTCCGTCGTCGGCGGATGAGAGGACGAGGGAGAGAGATGCGGCGGCGTTGGTCGCGCGCAACGCGAGTTATGAGCTGTTGGAGGAAGAAGAGGAAGAAGAGGAAGAGGCAAACGATGCTAAAGAGGCTCGGCGGAGCGAAAAGCGGGAAAAGAAGAGAGCAAAGAAGATGCGGAAGAAGCGCCGGGGCGAGGAGTCGTCGAGCGAGGAGGATGAGGAGGCGGTGGAGGCGAGGCGACGCGCGTTGGCGGGCGAGCCATACGGCGACGAGGGCGGAGACGAGTCGTTCGAAGAGGATGAAGAGGACGAAGAGACGCGAAGACAGAGAGAGATGGAGGAAGATCTGCGAGAGAGGGAGGAGTTTGAGGCCCGGTTGCGGGCTCGGGATGAAGAGCGGACGAAGAAGGTTGGTGAACGCGGGCCGTCCGCGGAGGAGCTCGCAAAGGCGGAGAGACGCGGGGCCAATTTGGAAACGGATGAGCAGAGGATGGATTTGGTTCCAGAGCTGAGAAAGACGTCGAGGCAAGAGTACTTGAAAAAACGTGAGTTGCAAAAGTTAGAAGAGCTCAAGGAGTCGATTCAGGAGACGGAATACTTTTATGAGGGTCAAGACGTCACAGAGGAGCAAAAGCGCGACTTGGAAAAGCGTAAAAAAGTGTACGAGCTGGCCATGCAACAAATCAACAGCATCAACGAAGCGCTGGAGGAGCGCTATTCGCTACCTACCGCGTACGACGATCCAAACAAGCCAAAGTCGACGAGCGAACGCCTTGCGGTCGCGAAGCAGCGATACAAAGATCCGACTGCGGACGACGACGCCAACCCGTTCAAGGAACAGGATCAATGGGAAGCTCACCAGGTGAAGCAGGCACACGCGCAGTTTGGCGCCAAGGACAAGCGTTCGGAACAGAAACAGTACGACCTCGTGCACGACGATCAAATTCAGTTCATCAAGGATGAGATCATGGCGGGAGACGGTGTTTCTAGCGCGAGCGAAAGCGAGAGCGGCGGCGAAGAGGAAATGGACGAAGAGAAGCGCACCAAGCTCGCGTTGGCTGGTAAACTCGGCAAACGCGCAAAGATTGAAGCTGATAGAAAATCGCTTCCGATTTTCCCGTATCGCGAAGATCTCATCAAGGCGGTGGAAGACCATCAAGTGGTCGTCATCGTTGGTGAGACGGGGTCAGGCAAAACGACGCAGATTCCTCAGTACATGTGGGAAGCTGGGTTTGGCGGTAAAACGCAAAAAATTGGGTGCACGCAACCAAGGCGCGTCGCCGCGATGTCAGTTGCGACGCGTGTTGCCGAAGAGGCGGGTGTCAAACTCGGACACGAGGTTGGATACACCATTCGTTTTGAGGATTGCACCAACGACAAGACACAAGTCAAGTACATGACGGATGGTATGCTTTTGCGTGAGTTCCTCGGAGAACCGGATCTCGCGTCGTACGCGGTGATGATGGTGGACGAGGCGCACGAACGCACGTTGCACACGGATGTCCTCTTCGGGCTCGTCAAGGATATCGCCCGATTCCGTCCAGAAATCAAACTGCTCATCTCTTCGGCTACTCTAGACGCCGAAAAGTTTAGCGAGTATTTTGACTTCGCTCCGATTTTTAGAATTCCGGGTCGCCGTTATCCGGTTGATATTCTTTATACAAAGCAGCCCGAGGCTGATTACGTGGACGCGACCGTCGTGACGGTTTTGCAAATTCACATGACGCAGCCAGAGGGCGACGTCTTGGTATTCTGCACGGGTCAGGAAGAGATTGAAAACTGCGAAGAATTGCTCAAGGCTCGACTGAACGAAATGGAAAAGAAACCTCCAGAGCTCATCATTGCGCCAATCTATTCTTCCCTTCCGAGCGACATGCAGGCGAAGATTTTCGAAGAGACGCCAAAGGGTGCTCGCAAGTGCGTGCTCGCAACGAACATTGCCGAAACATCCCTCACGATCGACGGTATCAAGTACGTCATCGATCCTGGGTTTTGCAAGCAAAAAAGCTACAACCCTCGAACCGGGATGGAATCGCTCGTGGTGACGCCCACGTCTCAGGCGAGCGCTTTGCAGCGCGCAGGCCGCGCCGGACGTACTTCCGCGGGTAAATGTTTCCGTTTGTACACCGCATGGAGTTTCCAGAACGAACTCGATCCGAACACCGTTCCAGAGATTCAGCGCACAAATCTCGGCAACGTCGTCCTCATGCTCAAGTCTCTCGGTATCAATGACTTGATGCACTTTGATTTCATGGATCCTCCGCCCGCAGAGACCCTCCTCAGAGCACTCGAGCAGCTCTACGCCTTGGGTGCGCTTAACGATAGAGGAGAGCTCACCAAACTCGGGCGTAAGATGGCGGAATTCCCGCTTGATCCCATGCTTTCTAAGACGCTGTGCGCGAGCGACAAGTACAAAGTGAGCGACGAAGTCATGACGATTTGCTGCATGCTTTCGTGCGGCAACACAATCTTCTATCGTCCAAAGGATAAGCTACAACTGGCTGACCACGCACACAAATCGTTTCACATCGGCAACGTCGGCGACCACATCGCACTACTCAACGTGTACAACTCGTGGCGCGAGGCGGACTACTCTGTGCAGTGGTGCTACGAAAACTTCGTGCAGCAGCGCACAATGAAGACGGCGCGGGACATTCGAGAGCAGCTCGAAAAACTCCTTGAGAGAGTGGAGATTGAAGTTTCCTCCAACGTGAACGATCTCGATAGTATCAAGAAGTGCGTCACGGCTGGTTTCTTCTATCACACCGCCAAGCTGCAGCGTAACGGTAGTTACCGCACGGTGAAGAACCCACAGACGGTGGCGATTCACCCGTCGAGCGGGCTTGCAAAGGAATTGCCGAGATGGGTCGTGTACTTTGAGCTCGTGTACACGTCCAAGGAGTACATGCGACAAGTCATCGAAATCAAACCCGAGTGGCTCGTCGAAATCGCGCCGCACTACTACAAGAGGAAGGAAATCGAAGGGGACACGATCAAAACAGGCAAGGCGGGCACCGGCAAGAAGTCAGACGTCGTCTTAGCTTGATTAGAAGTATAAATAGTTGAATGATGAATGGCAATTGAATAATAGCGTATTAGCTGTCTAATCCGTATCTAGTTGGCAACGACGCCCGCAGCTTCGTTGATGGCACCGGCAACGCTGAAGAGGGTTGGCGGAACGGCGAGGCACGCCGCGATGACGGCAGCCCCAACAGCCCAGTCTGAACCGCTCTTCATCTTGCCTTGGAGTGCCTTGGCGAAGGACATATCAGCAGCCTTATCAACCGTGGTGTCAATCGGGTGAACGATGAACGGGATGGCGGCCAAACCGAAAAGGGTCGGCAAGATGCGCTCGATGTCGACGCCTTGCGCAGCGAGCGCCTCAAAGGCGCCCGTATCCGCCTTGGCGAGAGCCAAGTTGGTAGACGCGACGACGACACGAATGAAAGAGCCCGGCCAGAAAACACTGGCGAGCATTTGCCAAGTCACAGTCTCGGTCGCGACCGCGAAGGCTTGCTGCGCGCGGTTATCCTCGCCCTCCGCCTTGTTCCAGCGCTTGACCCCCTTGTCAATCGTATCCGCGAGCACGTAAGTCGCCGCGACGCCGTACGTCGCCGGCACACCCCACGCCGGGAGCCAAGCGACGAACGCTTCACCGCATTCGTTCGCGTAACCCATGTAACGAAGCAACGAATCGCGGAAGATGTCGTACTCCTTCTCATCCTTCGGGAAACCGCTTTGATCCATGTCGTCGCCCAAGAGATCCTCCTTGTTATCCTCCTTCGCCTCCGTCACCGCGCGCGTCTCGACCGCGCGCGCCGCCGCGCGTCCAGAGGACGACGAAGACGTCATCCGCGCCCCGCTCGCGCGCGCGCCGAAGCGCTCGTGCGCTCGAGACAACGCCGCGCGGGCCGGCGACGCGACCGCGCCGCCGGTTCTCGCTCTCGAAGCCACGCGAAGGGCGCGCACCGACGCGCACCGCGCGAATCCTTGCACGACAGACATCGCTCCCGCCGTGGTGTGTGTGATGTGAATTCAACCGAAAACTTTTTCCGGCGTTCCCCGAGCGCGTCTCTCGCGTTCGAGTCGCGTCGACTACTGCCGCGGAATTCAAGATGCGGGCGAAAGGCGCGGTCTCGGACTGTCGACCAGCGTTGACGCGGGGTGGCATTTCGCACTGTCCCAGCCCACGACGACGTCGTCCCCGCGTCAAAACCCAACGAACGAACCCGAAACTCACCGCGCGCGTGGAATAATTTTTACTCCGTCGTTCCAGCGGTCACGCGGGCGCGTTCGCGTCGTCGCCGACGCGCGTTCCGTCGAGCGGCGCGTTCGCGATGCGTTCCGCGACGCTTCGCGTTTCCCAGGCGAAACACGATTTTCGGGCGTCAGACGGTGTTCGGATAATGTATAATACACCCGGGTGTGTCGGTTTGGCGTATAAATGTTTGGACCGCAGATCGATCGGACATGTGGTGGTGACAAGGATTTTTGAGCCCGAACTCTGCGTTGCGCTCGCGGCAGCCGCACGTCGCGACTCGTGCGCGCGCGCGCGCTTTCGAAACGATCGATCGATCGATCGTTCGATCGACGGGTCATCTCCCTTCGCGCGCGCTCCGTACGGCATCTCGCGCGCGGTGACTACACGAGACTCGCGTGCGGATGGAGGAGGGACGGACGACGCGAGTGGCGGACGCAGCCGATGCAGAACCGACGCCGCCCGGTGACGACGGGGAAACGCCCGCGGTCGGGGCGGTGGCGTCACCGGTGAAGAAGAAGATGGTGCGGGTGCGATCGAGAGGTGAACACGCCGCGGGGCGGTCGATGAGCGGAGGGGAGACGAACGGAGGGGAAGCGAACGTCTCGGGGAAGCCGCCCACGAGGGAGGAACGCGAGCTGGCGTATAGGCTCGCGAGGGAGAGGATTTTCGGTACCGCGGAGGATGGAGACGTCGGAGAGGGTGGATACACGACGTCGGTGGCGCGGGACGAGGGCTTGGTCGGGCGCGGCGGGGAGTTGTCTCCGTCTTCGTCGACTTCGTCTTTGAATAAGACGAACAAGGCGGTGCGAAGGAACAAAATAGCGGATATGTTCGATCCAGACTTTAAGCGTGCAGGACGAGCGCCGATCGCACCGGTGCAACAGCTGGAAATGATGCCACAGCATCCTATGATGATGCCGCCACATCCGGGAATGGCGCCGCAGTATCCGCCGCCGCAATACATGGTGCCGCCGCCGCAATACATGATGCCGCCACCGCAATACATGGTACCGCCGCCACATCCAGCGCACGTGGGACCGCCTCCGATGGGTGCACAGCCATATTTTGTCATGCCTCAGTCACGGGGTCTCCCCAACGAGTTACCACCGCTGCCGAACGGCGCTCCGAACGTCAACCAGCCTCTGATTTATCCCCAACCTCAGGCGAACGGAGCGGCGCCTTTCGCTCCACCACCGCCTCGTCCACCTTCGCATTGAAACCCATAGCTAGTTTGTAATCTAATGAACGATATGCTTTATAAATAGAGAGAGCGTCACAAAGGTGATTCTTTCGTGGGGGGTGTTTATCATTTGTTTCGTCTATACTCTTCTGAAGTCGCTGTTAAAATAAAAATCTTGGGCTCGACGGCTCGCGTCTCTCTTCCCACTATCACGTCGCCTTTCGAATATTCACGTGTCCCTCGCGAATCAATTCATCCAAGTTCAGCGTCTCTACGTCCGAAGTTGCGTAGAGAACCTTTGCCGTGCGGTTTCGCTCGTTGAGCGAGATCACCTCGGCGCGGTACCATAAATTATCGTCTGGCCAAAACAGCTGCGCGGCGCGAGCAAAACAAAACACCAGAGGGCGTCATCGTCAGTCATACGAGCCTCGTCGCGTCGATTGGATTCATCATCATCGGCATTTGAATCCATCCAACGAAGCGTCGATCGATCGATCGCCGGTTCCTTCGAGGCCGCAAACAGAACGAGTCGACGCGCGCCGACTCGCCGAGCGCCAAAACATGGACCCAACGGTCCATGTTTGAAAATCGGGCGACGGTTCGAGTCTGACTCGTCGTCCACATTTGCGCGAGCGTCGAAGACGTACCTCAATCTTGGCGCTCTTGAGCGCGGAGAGGTCCTCCTTCGGGTCCATGATCACACCAGGGGACGGTTTCGTGAACCCTTGCGCATCCGCCTGGGAGTCGTTCGAAAAGAAACGAATCGTCGTCAGTCACCGGTTCTCCCCCGCTCGCCTCGTCTTTTGGTGGGGAGAGCGAGCCAGGGTGGAAAAGCGAAGATGGAAATTTTCGAGATCGCGATCGCTTTATCAAGTGTATGCACAAACAGTGACACGAAAACAAAATGCGGAAAAGAAGAGGCTCTTCCGACGAGCGAGAGGGAAACGAAAAAGTAAACGTACCGGATCCACCTTTTGCTTCTTGGCGTTCGCCTTACCGCCCCCGGTCTGTGCCTTGGCCCCGTTGGCACCACCGGCGCCGGACTTACCGCCCCCACTCGTCGTCGTCGCCGCGCCAGATTTACCCCTGGCCGCGGCGCCGCTCGCCGCGTCCGAGTGCGCCGTCAACGTCTCGTACACGGTGGGCACGTCGTTAATCTTGGAGAAGAGCGCTTCTCTGTGCCGCCGCGAGGGAAAACCCGACAAATGAAACGGGAAACACACACACCGTCAGTCTCATCGTCGTCGTCGATCGCTCGGTGCCGCTCCTGGCTTTGGCGAGTCATTCGGGATTGATCCGCGCCTCGATAAATTCAACGAGTCATAAACCGTCAACGACGCACCTCTTCTTCGCATCAAACTTGGCGCCGTAGTAGAACGCCACCGCCATGAGCCACGCGTCCGAGTGCACGGCGACGAGCGCGAGCCAATCCTTACGCTGCGCGCCGCGAAGAAACGAAGCGCGTTTTCACTAACGGTTAGTCGATCGAGTCATCGATGACGCGTCTCGCGTCTCGCGTCTCGCACCGAGCGAGACGTCAATCCAACCCCGCGCCAACGCGGATCGATACGTTGAACGGCCTCTCCATCCAACCTACCCCGCGACGCGATCGACGCGCGTTCGTCACCCCCCGCGATCCCCCGCGATGGATGCGGTAAAATTCACTTCGTAACTCCCGCGTCTTCCCGCGTCGTTTCATCCGTCACACACCGCGCCGTCGCTTCGAAACGCTCCATTTTCGCGCGGTCGCGCGTTGCTTCAAACGCACCTGCATGCCGTCCCGGGCGAAATTGATCCCGAGCGCCGGTTCCGGAAGCTCCGGCGGAACCTCTTCCGCGGGTAACTGCACCTCCCACGTCCCGTCTGGGTTCCCGTACAGGCACAAGTTTTCCTTATCCGGGTCGCACTGCGCGTAAAACCGCTCGACGTCTGCGCGGGAAAAAAACGGAAAAATCAAATCTCGCGCGTCAGTCGTCATCCTTTGCCCGTCGGTGGATCCGTCGTCGTCGTCGTCATCAACGTCGCGCTCTTCCGGCGCATACGCGCGCGATTAATTATCATCGATGCGTACCGCCCGTGAGCGCGTGTACCAACCCGGCGCGTCGCGCGGAAAAGTTGGCGAACACCTCGTCCACCGTTCTCGGCGCCTCCATGATGGATTCTGATTCCGTCCCGTCGCGTCGCGTCGTGGCGTCGTGGCGTCCGTCCGCGATTCGTCCTCTGTGACAAAGTCGGTTCGTGTGCGCTCTGTGTGTGTATTTAGTACGGTGCATGTTTGTCCATTTGTCCGATTTTCTTCAAAGGTTGTTTTTATCAAACTCGCAGTGCTACTTTAGTACGTGTGCATGGTGTCATCTGTGTGTGTTATATGCGTTGATCTTTTTGTTTTGTTTGGTGTCCTCGTCGCGTGGCTCTGGGCGAAGCGGTGGTCAACGCGGTGAACCAACCTCTGGGCTTTTGTCTCAATCGACGTCGTACGCGAGGAGATCGTCGACGTCGCCGACGCGCTGACGGATGAGAATGTAATCGCAAATGGCGCTCACGCACCGAGGTTTCGGGAGAGGGCCGGGGAGACGGGCGGGGGAGAGGGCGGCGAGGAGCCGAGGACGGGCGACGTCGTCGTCGGCTCGTTCGGCGTCGTCGGCTCGTCCGGCGGAGAGGGAATAGGCGACGAGGGCGTCGTTGATCCAAGGGAAAACCGCGTTCGGTGCGGTGTGGAGAAGGGTGGCGATGAGCGTGGCGCCGGCGCGGATCGCCGCGCGAGGCATGCGTTCGGTGCAGGCGGAATCCAAGACGACGGCGACGATTTTGGCGCCTCGGGTGGTGAAAAATTCATCGACGCGAGCGGCGTTGGCGATCCAGGGCGGGGAAGCCTTTGATTTTTCACCCGGCGCGATGAGAATGTTCAAGAGCGCCAGTGATGCTCGCACGGGTGGGTACTCGCGGAGCTCGAGCGCTGCTATCGCGAGATCCAGCGTGGGGAATAACGCCTCGTTGGACAATCCGTGCGCCGGCGCAAAGACGACGAGCGCACGCGCGACGACGAACAAAGCTTCGGCGCGCTCCCACGTCTCCGGGCTAAGTGGATCGGCACTCGCTAGCCTCGTCGTTTCCTGCGCAACCTGTGCAAAGGCGGCGGTCAACGCCGCCGCGACGTGCGGTGCGTTTGGTAACAATTCGCTCGCGCCGTTTTCTGAACTAAAGCTAACCATTTCCACAGCGGTCCCGATCGGCTCGAGAATGCTCGGATATCCAGTGGCCGTAAAAATGCGCGAAATTGCCTCGAGCATGGGAACGACCATGTTCACCGAGTTGGCTTTCGCGCTCAAGAGGGCTGCGATATAAATTTCAGAAATCGCCTTGACGACGCTCGGAGCTTGCCACATTTTTGCAGACACGATTTCCTCCAGCATCGGCCAGGCGGCGCTCAATACAGCAATCGCTGGGTGCTCAATGCCAGACGTTGCCGTCGAAGACGACGGGAACTCGAGAAACCTCACTGAAGAGGCGATGAGTGAGAGCTCTGCAGCCATCGTGCGCGCGGCTTCGGCATGCGCGATTTGATGTTGCGGAAGCTGCTGCGTCATCTCCATCGCGATAGCTTGACATCTACCCGCTATCGGAGATACCAATCTCGGACTAACCTGCGACGCGTGCTGGATTTGCATCGTGGCTATGACTCTCGCTAAGCCTTCCATGACTGCAGTCCTATTGTCTGAAAAATCATTACCGTCGACGACGACGCGTATCCCTGAGATGCTCTGTTCAGTGTGCTCGAGCAACGCGCCGAAAGTTTCGAGGTCTCTTAACGCTCGCGCACAACGCGAGCACACACTTCTAAACGCTACCGCTGCCATCGGCCAAGATGAACCGTGTGAGAACGATGACGTGACGTACATCAGAATTCCCCTTGCCAGAGTTCCCTTGTCTCCTTTTTTACCCAACCAAAAGGCGTACGAGTTGATCAGACGACACGTGCTCGCTCGAAGAAGCGGATGCACAGAGAAAATACCAGAATTATCGCTCGCTTGCGACGCCACCGTGGTAAAGAGTTGTGTGAGGAATTCCTCCGCCGTCGTCGTAGTCGACTCTTCCATCTCTTCCTTGATGCGCTCAGCCGCCGCTCTCAGCGCAAAAGTCCCCGCCTCAGCGACTCGCCAGTTGGGTGCGTTTCCTAAAGCATTACCAACGATACTTAAATATTCTCCTTTGAGCACGCCGCAGCAGTTATCGAGAAGATCCGCGAGGACGTGCTCTCTAAAACGCTCAAAAGTCTCTTCGTCTTCTTCGGCGATGTCCCAAGACGTGAAATCGTCAGGTAAAGTAGACTGCCTCAGCATTACCTCCACCAGGCGCGCGTGCATCGGCGCTCGGAGAGCCTCGTGTCGAGACGTCACCCCAATCGTGTCCAACATGAGGAAAAAATCAATCGCCACTTCAGTGACTTCCCTGCCGTGGCGCTCCATCAAATTCAGCAAGAGAGACACGAGCGCCAACGAGTCATCGTCCCCGCGCGCTATGACACCTACACATCTCTCACTCATCGACACAGCGACTAAAGAAATGTTTCTAGCCAACGCAGAATTGTCCGGTGCGCTCGCTTCCGTGCTATGAGCGAGTAATCCGCGCGTCATCGCGTTCATCGCTTGAAATTCCTCCTGTTCCGTCCCACATCTGCCTTGATGCAACTCTACAAGCATGTCCACAGCTGCGGCCCCGCACCCGCTCGACTCCACAGCCAAACAATTGAGCACATTTGCGAAGAGCTCGCCGTGTGCCACCGCAAGTTGCGTGGGCGACATGCTCAAACCTCCGCCAACATCTCCGCTGGGATCGAGCTTTAACCACCTATGACACGCCCGAACGCACGAGGCGCGGAGCGCGTCTCGTTCCTTCGTGCTCGCGCCACCAGCCGCTTTAAACACCTGCGATGCCATGTTCAACACGCCATCGGTGAGGCTCGAGCAACTCTGCGCCAGCGCTCGCCGACGCGTCGACTCGGCTTCGTCCACTTCTTCGGCGCAGCACGCCACCAGCTCGATCCCAACTCTCATCGCCACATCGTCCACACCAGCGCTCGAAGCCACCGTCTGTCCGAGTGACACGATATCCTTCACCGCCTCTGGTCCGAGTTTCGTCGCCGCGTTCGCTAATCCCATCGCCAACCTTCTAGACGCGAGCTCGCAAGACGCGTCTCTCGACGTAGCCGCGAAACTCTCCCGCATCCTCCGCACCAGCTCCCCTCGCTGCGCCTCATCGAGCTCTGTCGAGAACGTTCTCTCTCGAACTTTACCCGCGAGCGCGTTCGCGGCGAAAAACACGACGCGAGAGTCCCCTCGACACCGCTCCAAGAGTTCGAGCGCGACCGAGAACATCGTAGTCTCTGCTTGTAAACGCACGAGGTGTTCGTTCGCGCGCGAGCGCGACTCGGCATCCGCCCCGTACAGCGCCGCGATCGCCGCGTGCGCCGTTTCAAAGGCTTCCGGCGGCGACGCCGAGAGCGGAGTTGTCATCGATTCGACGGCGCGGTGACGATGAGTGAGGACTTTCTAAGATGAGTGACGCGTCAGGAGTCAACGAACGACGACGAGTTTGGAGTGCGAGCTCGAGCACGAGTCGTCACATCGTCGCGCGGCGAGTTCGCGCGTTCGAAGAGTGAGCAGACACCGACATGTCGCGCGTCGAGGAGGGCGCGATTCCGATCCCGGACGCCAAGCACAAGGAGTTTACGCTCGTGCTCGTGCGAGACTATCCAAACGAGAGAGTTTTGCTTGGTGAAAAGCTGCGTGGATTCGGTACCGGGTGCGTCGACGATGCGAGAGTGTAGAACGATTAAACACGAGCGATCGAACGCGTGTATATGGGTTCGATTGATTCCACGATGGTGCTGCGCCTCGGATGTCGCGACGATGCGCGGCGCGCGAAGGCGTGAGTCTCGAGTAGCGACAGCTGACGACGGTTTCAAACGCGAACGCAGGTACTACAACGGTTTCGGGGGCAAGGTTGAGCTCGGAGAGACGATCGAGGAGGCGGCTTTGCGCGAGTTGAGGGAGGAGGCGAACATCGAAGCTCTCGATATGACGCAACGCGGGACGTTGCGCTTCATCTTTGATGATAATCCGACGCCCTGGTTGGTGCATGTTTTTCACGCATCCAAGTACGACGGAGAGATCAAGGCGAGCGATGAAATGCGACCAGTATGGTTTGGACTCGATGCGATTCCGTTTCACACAATGTGGGCGGATGATCCACACTGGTATCCGCTCTTCCTCGCGGAAAAGTCCTTCGTTGGAACGTTCACGTTCACGCAGACGACGACGTTGGTCGAATATTGGATTCGAGAGACCAAAGACTTCTCCACTGTATGAGTTTTATGAGTTGTGTAATATGTACCGGTAATATGCCATATTTTTATCTTGCACTTTCGAGCTCGGCGAGGAGGTTCTCGACGTCGCGCCTCGCTATGACGAGTCGAATGCCCGTTTGCCGCGACAGTTGCTCTCGAAGGAAACGAACTCCGTCCCACTCCGTGCTAGGATTCTCCGTCTTGTGGTCCGAATGAGTCTGCGAAGCTGACGATGGACACGAGATGTCGACGTCTGGAAAGAGGTCGATCGCGTCGTTGATTCCTCGCACGTTTCCAGTCATGATGTCCGCGGGCGAAGAAAAGGCGTCCTCTTCAGACGATGTCAACTCTGCCAGCGCGGAAGCCGGCTCACTCGACAACAACGCGCGATATGCGTCTCTTTCGAAGAGCGAGTAAACTTCACTCTCTGATACGTTACCTACGGCTACGTTCCCGCGCATGACTTCGGGAGAATCGTGCAGCATCGCGCGCTCGGCTTGAGAAAGCTGCACCGCGAATTGATTCCCGGGAAGTAACATTGGAGGACAGTTTGATCCCTCAACCTCAAGATCGATGCGTCCGATGCCGTCCGGTGCGAAAACCATGCGCTCCATGATTGCCTCTCCGTTGATGGAACACACTGGCCAATCGACGTGCGAAGCCATCTTCAGCGTGATCAAATGCGCCGATTCCGATGCCACCGCTTCGGACACAACCTCAAGCGGCTTCACCACCAACCCGTTCTGACGATCACAACTGAGACATAGCCCGGCCCAATCGTGATCATGCGAGCGCATGTTTCCACAAATAATCACAACGCAGTATTTATCTGATTCTGGGTTCATGGGATAGGCGCGCGAAATGTCCTACGCGTTCCGAGACGACGCGAAGGAAGAGACATGTCAGACGAGTTCAAACGTGATCCGCGAGCGGTGACGCACCTCGATGAGACGTTCCCGCGCCTCTTTCAAACTATCGCGCGATGAGTCGGTCCAGTCTTTGCGCCGAGTCTTCGGTCCCATGATGCCGCGTCGCGAAATGAAGTGCAGCTGTTACGATGTGAAACTTGCTAGAATTTGGAATGTTTTACAACGCGGAAAGAAATAATGCACGGACCCGGCTACGAGCCCGCACGCGCGTCGGCCTCCCAGCCGAACGTGAAAAAAACAATCTTCTATCTACAGTGGCTAATTCGTAAACGCGTCACCCTTGGACCAACCGTAGTACGAAATGAGTTTATCGATGGCGAGACACGCCAACGTAAGAGGTCCTAACAAGCCAAGAAAGTTGCCGACCATGAAATGTTTCAAACTAATAGAACTCAGCGCCAATGCGTAGTTCAAGCTGGGCGAAAGAAATAAAAACGTCCTCAAAATGGCAACCGTCGCCACCGGACGCCTGTCCAACCGCATTAACATCTTCTTGACAAAGGTCCACCGCACGTTTGTCAACGCCTGGCCACCCACGCGCCTCACGACGACAAACGCAAAGCCACACGACAACGGCGCGATGACCAACGACAACAACCAGCCGATAAATTTGCCCCACTTAAGTATCCCAGCGGTGACGAAAACCATCGCCGGGAGATGCAAGAGTTCTGCCAACGCGAACCCAAAGACGTAGATTGCGATGCCGAGCGTTCCGAAGTCGTCAATCACTCTGTGCACCTCCCTCGGGCTCAGCACCGACGCATCCGGCCAACCGTTCTCCGCGACGTATCTCATCGCTTTCACGCATGCGTACACCACCGCCGCAGCGACGGTCGCGCCGCCGACGCGCAACGCAGCTCGCGCACGACTCGCGGCGTTAGATTTCACACCGCTTTTGTGCCCGCTCGACGTCGACGTCGACGTCGACGCGGCCGCGGCGTTGCGATAGGCACCGCGCGGGGGCGCGGCGTCGAGAAGGGTCTCCTCGCTTCCGGACACGGCGCGCGCGGGCGCCGACATGTCGTCGACGGCCCCCGAACGTGAGCGCACTACTGAAGACTGCGCTTCACAACGACGCGCGCTGAAAAGACGATGACGATAGGACCGACGACGCTCGCGCGCGTCGCGACGACGACGACGACGACAACGACGCGAGATACGGAACGGCGACGATGGGCGCGTTCGATGACGCCCGCGAAGTTCGCGACGACGACGACAACGACGCGCGCGCGCGTGCGGGCTCGAGCGGCGTTCGACGCGCAACACGTCACGGACCTCGCGAACGCATTCGATGCGGTCAATTTGGACTTGACGCTGAGCGACGCGGAGGAAGCGCTTGGCAAGGCGGCGTTTGCATCGCTCTCCGTCGCGTCAACGATCTTCGCCGGAAAGGTACGACGGAAGGAAACGAAGGTGTTGACGTGGGAGTGTTTTGGTTGCCATGGGCTGAGGGTTACGGCTCTGACAAGCGCGCACGTTTCGCTAAGCGAGATGCAGAATGAGAGGAGAAGATGACCGATGCGCGATGGTGAAGTGAACGCGTGACTGACGAGTCGTTTGTGTCGTTTCGGTTTGCTTTTACGCGTCGCGTACAGGCTATCTTTACGGATGAAAAGCGCGCCGGCAAGTTGGAGCAGTACGGAATGTACGCGGGTAACGCCTCACTCTTCGGATTACTCGCCGCTCGCTGGGTGGAAAGCGGACACTTTCCGCTCAGTAACATGTATGAATCTTTATTATTCTTAGCCTGGGGTATCACGGCCGTTCACTTGGTGGTGACGGAGCGCGATGGCTTCTCCAAGAGTGCCATTCCAGGCGCGCTCGCTGCGCCGACGGCGGCGTTAACTGTAGCGGGTGCGACTTTGGCGCTTCCGGCCGAGCTACAGCGGGCAACAGCGCTTGTTCCGGCGTTGAAGAGCAACTGGTTGATGATGCACGTCAGCGTCATGATGCTTAGCTATGCTACGCTGCTCGTTGGTTCGTTGTCGTGCGTTTCATACCTCGTAGTGGACGCGTCTCAAGACTGGGCCATGGCGAAGGGCGCTCTGGAAAAATTAGATGGACTCGTTGACAAAAACGGCGAAGGCGAACGCGTGCGTAACAGGCCTAAGGTGAGTGCCGCGGTCGCGACGGAGGGAGGGGACACCGCGGTTGCGGTGGAGACCACTACGGATTTCAGCGGAGAACTCGCCATTGAAGCGCCACGGGGCGGCGAGCGCATCTTGACGGAGATGGACAACCTGGCATACCGATGCCTCGGTGCTGGTTTCGCGCTCTTGACTGCCGGTCTCGTTTCTGGTGCAGTTTGGGCGAACGAGGCGTGGGGTTCTTATTGGTCGTGGGATCCTAAGGAAACGTGGGCGCTCATCACGTGGCTCGTGTACGCAACGTACTTGCACTCCCGTCTAGTCGCTGGATGGAGCAAGAAGGATTCTTGCGCTGTCGGTGCAGCCGGGTTCCTCGTCGTTTGGGTGTGCTACGTCGGCGTCAATCTCTGGGGCGTCGGCCTTCACTCTTACGGATGGTTTGCTAACAAGTGAGCGCCAAATCCAAGCTTTACCTCGCGCTCGCCTTTATGTACTTATTCGATCATTCGTTCATTGTTATCATGATTTTACCTTCTTAGCTCTATTATCTTTCTCCAAGTTCGCGATTGAATGACTGCTCAGAAATCGACAATGCGCTTGCCTTCTTCGCCTTCGACGTTGCGAAAGACTCTGCGAAGTGATAAAGTTCAGATACATCCTCACTCCGCTTCGCGCGCTCGTCGAAGCGACGCGCGAGTGAGCGTCCTGGATTGAAGTCTAGACTACGCGCGACGTTACAGTCACCGCGTCGCCAGCACGCGATTGCGCTCGCCGAACGTCGCGAGAAGTCCAACGGAAAAAGTGTTCGTTTGTATTCTCGCAACTGGAACACGCGCGAGAGATGCCCGTTCTAGCCATTACGCTCACCGTCGCTTCGGCGTGTGCGATCAATGTCGGTAAAGGGATTCAGAAGAAGGCAGCCCGCGACCTTCCAAAGCTCGGGCTCACGACAGCGAGGGCGTACCTGAGAGATGCGGGTTGGCGACGCGGGTTGGAGTTGGACATCGTCGGAGGAATCGGCATGTTACTGGCGCTCGCCATCGCACCGATGAGTGTGGTGCAGCCGGCATCGGCGAGTGGAGTGGCGATTTTGGCTGTGGTGAGTCACGTCTACCTCGGTGAGTCGTTAAACATGAAGGAGTGGAGAGGCGTGGTGAGCTGCGCGTTTGGCATAGTTGTCCTCAGTAGGTCTGCTCGATCCGGTGGCGATACCAATCCGCTCGGGTTCTTCCGGTTGCTCTTCGCCATCGTCTTAGGGATAGCTTGCTTGACCGCTCCTAGCGTCGTGCTGCGACGCTACAAGAGTGGTGCTTCCGCGGTAGAAGCCGCGCGTTACGAGTTGATAAAGGTTGGCGCGCAATGCGGCACATGCTTTGCGTTGAGTGCCGCCTGCGTCAAGGTGGGTATTGGATACATGCGAGCGTGGATGCTATTTAGTGGTCCGTTTACGTTTGCGGTTGGTGGCCTTCTCACAGCCGCAGGTTTGTACTATCAAACCAAGGGATTCCGCGAAGGGAACAGCATCGTCGTCGTGTGTGTTTCGGGTAACGTTGCGCAGTTAGGCGTCGCGGCGCTCTACGGATTGATTATATTGGGTGAGCCCCTCCCGGAGACGTTTCTTTCATTTATCGGTTGGGTTTCGAGCTGGGTCTTCATCACCTACGGTGTCGTCGCCTTATCTGGCGCCGATAGCTCTGGAGCTTTGGTGAAATCTCGAGATCCGCGTCGAGACGTCTTGCCGACCCACTCTATCGGCCCCGGCGCGCACATCGTCCCGCCGCGAAAGTTCAACTAGGCACTTCTAAAGCAGTATTATATTCTAGCGAATGTTGTATCCACGAGGGAAAGAATAGATAGACGCACCGAGCCATCACAATCGAAAGCGAAAAACAGTTGTCCAAAAAAGCGCGACACAACCCACGTCACAACCCCGCGCACGCGCGTCGTCTTCTGCATCATGACGGATCAGGACGACGACAGGGCATCCAAACGCCCTCGCGGCGACGACCCGTCACCGTCCTCGCGCGCGGAACTCCCGCTGTACATGACGCTCGCCATGATAAAGTGCGCACGCAGCGGCTGCGTTCCCTGCCGCCACGCCGTCCTCAACGCCGCCGGTGAACACGCCGGGGCAAACGCGCGCCCGGAATCGTGTCCGCGGTACACCGACGGATCGGCGCCGACGCGGCGGTCGCACAAAAAGGGTTCAAAATCGGCGCCGCCGACGCCGCCCGTGCCCGTGAACCGTCTCGGGTTGTACGCGCGAGGCCAAAGCGTGCTGACGGTGGGCGACGGTGACTTTACGTTTTCGCTCGCGCTCGCGCGAGCCTTTGGACGAGACTCTCGCATCGTTGCGACGTCGCACGAGACGCGAGCGTCGTTATTGGAGATTTACGGCGCGGCGTGCGCGGAGACGTTGGAGGAATTGGAATCGTTGGGCGTCGTCGTGGAGCACGGAGTGGACGCGGGCGACTTGGCCGGAACGTTGAAGACCCCGGCACCCGAAGGTGGGTTCGACCGGCTCGTGTGGAATTTTCCGTGCGTAGCTCGAAACTCGGATGGGTCGGCGCAGGAAGCCGCGCTGATGGGATCGGACGCCCGGAGCGCGGAGGAACTGGAAACAAACAGAGCGTTGGTGGCTCGATTTTGCGCTGGAGCGGCGCGTTTAGCGGCGCCGAATGGTGGAGAAATTCACGTGACGCACAAGGTGGGCATGCAGTGCGATTGGAGCATAGAAAAGGCGGCAGACACGGCGCAGGATTGCGACATGACGTGCGCGGGATCGGTCGTGTTTGACCGCATGTCGTATCCGGCGTATCGGCCACGCAAAGCGCTCGTCAAAAAATCCTTCCCCGTCACAGACGCGCGAACCTTCGTCTTCACCAACGCGTCTTCTTCGACGACACTCGATGAATCCTCCAAGATGGTGTGTCTCGTCACTCGTCGCGCGTAGTCTCCAACGTGCCGCGTAGAAATCGTAGCACGTCGTCCAATTTAGTCAAAACGGTGAACGCTTAGCTGTATTCGGTTCGCAACGGTTACGCCTCCACACCTCAGTCTCGCCCACGACCGCATCCGCGAACTTGCGCGCACGCGCGTGAGTGACGTATCGCGACGCGCGAACCTGGTTTCGAGCGTCTCGCAATGCAGAAACCGTCGTGGTTCGACGCCGATAAGCTCTCGACCCTTGGGAAGAAGTTGCACCAGAGTGCCCAAGACGCCGTTGTTCAGCTGAGCGCCCAGGTGGAGACGAACGCCATCGAGCGCGGGATCGCGTCGGCGTCGGCATCATCGTCACACCCGTCGACGTCTGACGCTGGGTACGTCGCCAAGATTCGAGAGCTCGAAGAGTTGTGCCAGGCGAAGGATGACGAGCTGAGAGCGTTGAAGACTGCGTTGCGAAACGCCGCGGAGAGCTCGACGGAAGACAAGGCGAAGGCGTCATCGAACGATGACGCCGACGACGGGCCGCAACGAAAAGAGATTGATGCGCTGAAAAGCGCGGTGAAGAAGCTCACCGACGGAAAAGCGTGGGCAGAGGAGGAGTGTAAAGAGTTTGAGAAGGAATGCGATGACGCGCGAGAGGCCAAGGAAAAGGCAGAAAAGGAACTCGCAGAGCTCGAGAAGGCGAAGAAGGCGTTGGAAGAAGAAAACGAGCGTTTGAGAAACCGGCTCGAGGACTCTGGCGCGCCTGGCAAGACTGTGGAGGAGACGAAACCTGTCGATGAGGAGAAGAGGGAAGACGACTCAGACGCTCAAAAGGCACTCGAAGCGCTGACAGATGAGCGAGATCGAGCGCTCAAGCAGGTGAAGAGCATGCAAGGGGTGAATAAAACTCTTCAGCAGCAGTTATCCGAGTACGCAAAGCGGGTTCCAGAGCTAGAGATGGCTCGAGATGAGGTTTTGTCGGAGAAGATAGAAATTGCAGAGTCGCTCGCTGGTGCGCGCGCTGATTCCGAAGCGGCGGAGAAAGCGAAGGTTGAGCTGCAAACGGCGAATGCGAAATTGGAGGAGCTCAAATCATCTTTGCAACAGCAACTGAGCGCTGCCGAAGCGCAAGTCGAGGAATTGAAGAAGGAGCGCGATAACAGTAAGCAGGTTCAGTCTGATGTGGAAGCTGCGAAACAGAGAGTGAACGAAACTGCTTTGAAAAAGTCGCTCGCAGCCTCCGAAGGGAAGCTTTCCATCGCTAATGAGCTCATATCAACCATGAAGGCTGATTTACTCAAGAAGCAATCGGAGATTGAGTCGTTATCTGACGCCAGAGACGCAGCTCAAACCGAGTTGGAGCGACTCAGAGAAGAAGTGGGAACTTTAAAGGGCGCTGTGACAGAGAGAAATGTGGCCATGACAGAACTCGCTGAGCTTCGCACAGAGCTCTCCGATGCGAAGCGAGCTTTAGACACCACTTGTCTCGCTGGTTCATCCCTGGAAGAAGTCGAGGCTGCTCGTGACAAGGCGGAACAGGAGTTGCTTGTCATGGCGAAGCGCGTTGCAGAGCTGGAAAAACAGCTTCACGACGCGCAGAATGTGCAAGGAGACGTCGCCGCGGAGTTAGAAAACAGAGTAGAGGCGACCATGCGCGTGGACAAGGATGAGATCGATCGCCTTCGCGCTCGATGCCAGGAGTTGGAATCTGCCCACGCCGAGGCATCGAGAGCGATTGACAAGCTCACCAACTCTGTATCCAACGCCGAGAAGGACCTTGAGGAGTCTCAGGAGCGCACCAAGGCCGCTGAAGAGGCCAAAAACGAATTCCAATCTCGCGTGGAAGCCATGGAAATTAGAATCATGAACGCCAACGCGCTCGCCGATGCGTCCAAAAAGGCTTTGGAGGAATACAAGCTTTCATCGAGCGAATTGACTCGCGCGTCGCAAGAGGCGCTCGTCGCGGAACTCGCGACGGCAAGATCTACTGCTGAAGCCGCAGAACGCGATCGAGATGCTTGGCTCGAAAAATGCACAGAAGCCCGGGAAACTCTGGAGAAGTGGCGCGAAAAGGCGCGCAAGCTCATGTCAGCCAAGGATGCCGAGCTCGACGCCGCGCGAGGTGGTGTCTCGCCCATGCGCGCCAAATTTCGCATGTTTGACGACAACGAAAACGAAGACAACAGCGCCGAACATCCGCAGACTGGCACCTCTTCACCACCGACCGAAGCGTCCGCGCGCTCCGCCGACGCCGACGCTCGATCCGCCTACCTCTCAAATGTCGTCAAGCAATTCCTTTTGCTACCATACGACGCGCACGACCGCGCTGACGCCCTCGTTCCCGTCATGACAGCCATTCTCAACTTCCCCGTCGAGGATGAGTTCAGAATCCGCGCCCACCGCGCGTCGCAAAAGGTTAAATCCCAATCCAAACTCCCCACGTTTGGCTTCTTCAATGCGTGAGCGAGCGTTGATCACCCCGTCTTAGAAATCTGTATGCACAAACAGTATCCATTGGTAAAAAGCGTCCAGAAAAAGTGCAGCCGCCAGCGACTTGGCTAGGCTCCGCGACCGCGACCTCGCGCGAAACCGCGACGCACAGCTCAACCCTGAACGCCGCGGCGCGATGACCACGATCACGATCTCTTCGACGACGTCCCCGCGAGCGATCCGCCGATCGGTGTCCGTCTCGCGAGAGCGCTGCCGCGGACGACGACCAGCCGCCGCGTTCCAACAGCGAGGTAGCCCGCACCACGTTCGGTCTTCAGCCGTCGCCCGCGCGGAAAGCGAGGCGCGCGACGCGAATGGACGCGCAGCGGACGCGCTCGAGTATCTTGAACACGCGTACGAGACCCAGGACGAGAAGGAGCGGAGAAAAAAACGAGAAAAGCGCGAGCGGGCGACGCTGGAGAGGATGGGGTTACTGGAGGAGTATGAGGCGGCGACGACGTCGTTGAAGGCTCGGGATCGCACCGTGCGGTGGGTGTACGGCGCGACGAAGACAGAATTTGGAGCGTCGGCGGAGATAGCGGCGAGCGCGGAGGTTGTGTATGGGTACCTAACGACGCCGGCGGCGTTGAAGGAGACGTTTGGGCCGGAACTGCGCGAGTGTGAGGTGACGGCGTGCGGAACGCGGGCAAGATGCGAGTGGGTGTACTCGTTCGGCGACATTGGTAGAAGGCACGGGAGAAAGGCGATAGATCGCATCGACGCGCACATGTCTGTCATCAAGGCGACCGAGGTTGAAAAGGGTAAGGTGGTCAAGTACGAGGCGACTGTGGGGATGCCCGTTGGAGCGACGTTTACGGTGACGCCCAAGGGGCAAGCCGCTTGTGAGATTGACGTTGACGTCTACATTCATCTTCCGTTGCTGCTCACGAGAGAACACGGCACCCTGGGCGTCGCCATGGATGTTCGCGAGAAGTTTGCGCTCGGTTTGGAGGGTATGATTGAGCGCGTTCAGGCGGCGGATGCGGCGGCTCGTTTGGCCCAAGCCAAATCTCAAGCCGAAGCCAATCTCGCCCTCGGCGAGCGCGCAGCTTTTTATTTCGCCCAATAAATTGTAGTTTGTGGTTCGCGAAAAAACAAAACATCGCCCTCATTAGTCCATCATCGCCTCAGCGTTGTACTTAGTAAATGAAATACTTTGACACCGAGCGGGTTTAAAACTTCCCTGTTAGAGATTCAACCGCAACCTCCACACATCTCGTCGCGTCGCGTCTTGCGAACCGGTCGAGACCGTTATTCACGTAAATCGTCTTCTCGCGCGTATTTATACACGCTCATGTCTGTCATGCACGCGCGCGCGTCGCGCGTCGAGTCGTGCGAAGCGCTCAAAAAGCGCACCGTCTCTCAAATCGGTGCGCTTCGGCGCGACGCCTCTCGCTGTCGCCGAGGTCCGGTTGTCGTTCGCGCGGCGGCGGTGCCGAACGATGCATTGAGAAAGAGCCAAGCGGCGGAAGCTTTGGACGCGTGCGTGACGAAGAGCGACTTGCAGTTCGGTGAAAAGTATGAGGGCAAGGTTCGCGACACGTACGTGCAAGGCGATGTCATGGTGGCCGTGACGACGGATAGGCAGTCTGCGTTCGATAGACACCTTGCGTACATTCCGTTTAAAGGAGCGGTGTTGAATCAGACGAGCCAGTGGTGGTTCAAGCAGACGGAACACATCGTCCCAAACGCCGTCGTCGCGACGCCAGATCCAAACGTGACTGTGATGAAGCGTTGCGAAGTGTTCCCGATTGAGTTTGTCGTCCGAGGTTATCTCACCGGAAGCACGTCGACGTCTCTTTGGACGCACTACAAGAATGGTGGTCGTAACTATTGCGGTAACGCGCTGAGCGATGGGATGGTGAAGAATCAAAAGTTGCCGAAGAACATTGTCACTCCGACGACGAAGGAGAAGGAGCACGACAGACCCATCTCTTTAGAGGACATCGTCAAGGAGGGGTGGATGAAGCAAGATGATCTCGACTATTGCGTGTCGAAGACTTTGGAAGTCTTTGCTTACGCGCAAGAGGTGGCGGCGACCCGCGGTTTGATCTTGGTGGACACTAAGTACGAATTCGGTAGAGATGCGGAAGGTACCATTCGCTTGATTGACGAGATCAACACCCCGGATAGCTCGAGATATTGGTTGTCGGACTCGTACGAAGAGCGACAAGCTAAGGGTATGGAACCGGATATGATCGATAAAGAGTTTCTCCGTCTCTGGTTTGCGGAGCGCTGCGATCCGTACAAGGATGAAGTATTGCCAGAAGCTCCCGCCGATCTCGTCACCGAGCTGAGCTCTCGTTACGTCAAACTTTACGAAATGATTACTGGTGAAACGTTCCAAACGCCGCCGCTCGGTGTGGATGTTCAAGAGCGCATGCGCGCGAGTCTGAAGAATGTCTTGTGATAATACAACATATACTTAGAGCCAAAGCCGCGTTTCTATGCTCAACGTTCGCATCTCCTTCAATCCCTTGTCGACCGCGAGCGCGTCTCGCTTGAATTGCACCGAGTCGCGCATGTTTTCATCTGTCATCGCACGCATGCTCGCCAACCAGTGCTCTTCTCGATCGTCAGAAATACCGAGATGGATTCCTGCTTCACGCGCCCGAGCCCACATCAGTCTCAACCAAGCACGGCGGAAATGAAACTCTTGAATTTCATCCGAGCTGAGATCGTTCGAATCGATCACGCCCGCGCTTGCCGAAGTGTCGACGATGGATTCCATGCGCCGCGCGTCACCGAGAGCCACGATTACGCGTTCTTCCGCCCTAACGGCTACCAAGTGACGCATGCAAATCTCAACCTGAAGTGCATCTCTAAAGTTTCTAGGCCAGGTCGCGTTTTGGCTCGGAGGTAGCGAAGTTCGAGGCGATGGTGTAGGAGAGGACGGTATCTCCTGATCAGAATCCATATCGTCGTCCAAATTGGATTCTAACAGTGACGTATCCACCTCGTACGATCCCACTGGTTTACACGCTGCAGCAATGATGACTTCGTCTACACGCTTCACGATCGTTTCAGAGGTATCTTCCTCGGAAACGTCCACGCCAAACGCCGCTGTCAAGAATTTGGCGTCTCGTTGCACGTCTTCATCGACGACCACCAAGCGTAACGCAATCATCCGGTGAAGATAACGTGCGCACCAACCAGCTTTGAGCGAGAACTCGCGCCGCCGCGCATCGTTCAATTCATATTTACTCGCAGCAACCTTTGCCGCACGTATCTCAGCCTTAGCCTGCTCATCGCGCTCGAGCGCTTCGCTATCGCGCATGTTTGCCGAGTAAATAGCTGCCTCGAGCTGAGACGACAACATTTCTCTCTCCACGTTGAACTCTTCTTCGCGTCGTCTGAGTTGCGCCTCCTTCCTTGCGAGAACGCGCGCCTCGCTCACGTTTGCCTCTTTCAGCTCGTGCAGACGTTCTTGAAGCTCCAAAACATTCGTCGCGGATATTTTCGCCTTTTGTTCTGCCTCCTCCAAAGCCTCTCGAAGCCGGCTCACTGTCTCTTTGTGCGTCCTCTCGACTTCGCGCAAACGTTCAACCGCCTCCTGTTGCGCTTTGACGATCGCCTCTTCGTTCTGCGTCGAGTTCGACGGCTTTTCTTGCGCCTGCGGCTCGCGCGCGTTCCTCGTCACGGTCACCACGCGCGCGAGGTCGTCGTGCGGCACCGACGCGGTCGTAGGAGAATCAAAGTCCAACCGCTGTTTCACCGTTGAATTCTTCTCCATTTTCGCTTTGTTCTCCCCGACTTTCGCCGTCCCACCGCCGACAACGACCGACGATCGATGCGCCGAAACATTGGTTACCCTCTCAGCGAGCTCGGGCGCGCGTGGCGTCGGCGCGGGCGGATCCGCATCGACTTTGAGCGCCAACCTGCAAGAAGACGCGAAATGCGCGAAACGCGCCTCGGGCGTCAGTCCATCGTTCGAGAGTCGTTTATGAGTCGCGCGACGCGCTGAAATGGTTGGAAAGAACTCGCACGCACCTCGCTGCGGCGTCTCGGACGCGATTCAGCATGACGCGCGATCAACTCTGTCGACTAATCCGAACTCTGACGTCACTGGAAGACGCCTCGGATCCAAAACATGGCCACGACGACCCACTGCATCGCACACAAGGCGTCCGCGAACCGCGTCGTGAGAAGAACCAACGTCGCTCAACCGCGCGCCACGCGTTTCGGCGTCGTCGCTCGCGCGTCCAAGGAGGAGGAACTCATGGCTAAGCTCATGGGTATGATGGGTCTCAAGGGTGACATGGTCACCGAAGACTCTGCGCTTCCCGGTCGCGACGCCACGATGCGCGTCTCCGATTATCACTACGTCTTCAAGAAGAACAAGATGAAGGAGCCGTTCCCGGAGAACCTCGAGCAGTGCGTGTTCGCGACGGGTTGCTTTTGGGGCACGGAGAAGATGTTCTGGCGCATGCCGGGTGTGTACACCACCGCCGTCGGCTACGTCGGCGGCTTCACGAAGAACCCGTCGTACGAAGAGGTGTGCAGCGGCCGCACTGGTCACACAGAGTGTGTTCGGGTCGTATACGATCCGTCTGTCGTGTCTTTCGCGGACTTGTTGTCGATGCACTGGACGTGCCACGACCCGACGCAAGGAAACAGACAAGGTAATGACCGAGGAACGCAGTACCGAAGCGGTATTTACTGCTCCACCGAGGAGCAATTGGCCATGGCCAAGGCTTCGGCTGAGGTGTACCAAGAGGCGCTCAAGAAGGCTGGTCGCGGCGAGGCGATCACGAGCGAAATTAAGGGACCGGGCGACGTCTTTTATTTCGCTGAAGACTACCATCAGCAATATCTCGCCAAGCCGATGGCTAGACCGTACTGCAGCGCGCAACCGACAGGCGTTCCGGTTCCGGAAGACTGGCTCAAGGCGAACGGCGCCAAGTTTGGCATGGGTTTCTGGAAGACGTACGGTCCGCGTCCGGGGTGCACCATCAATGTGCCGAACGGCCAAGTGACGCTCGATGAAGCGCTCGCCGCAAACTAAATACGCCGCACCGACCCGACGAGCGCGCGCGCGCGTGCGCGTTTCGACGCACACTCTTTCGTTTCATTCTAATCACGCGGCGCATCGGCGTCATTTGTAGTTGATACCCATTCGATTCGTCATTCATCAACCTCAGGGTCAGTCAGCTCAGTCAGTCTTTCTGTTAACTGCCGAGCACACGTCATCACATTCCTCGTGCGTCACACGCCGACGCGATGAACGCGATCAAATCTCTCTTTCGCGGTGCCGCAAACGGCGTGGAACGCTCTCCTATGAAGGTGTCCAAGTCGCACTACGTTTTGAAATCCCGCGTCAACGAACCGTTCCCGGAAGGCGTCGAGTCGTGCGTGTTCGCGACGGGTTGCTTTTGGGGCACGGAGAAGATGTTTTGGCGCGTGCCGGGCGTGTACGCGACGAGCACGGGGTACATCGCCGGGGCGAACGAACATCCGACGTACGAGGAGGTGTGTAGCGGACGAACCGGACACGCGGAGTGCGTTCGAGTCGCGTTCGATCCGAAAGTTGTCGGGTTTGCGGATTTGTTGGCGATGCACTGGACGTGTCACGACCCGACGCAAGGAAACAGACAAGGGAACGACACCGGGACGCAATATCGAAGCGGGATTTATTGCTCTAGCGCGGAACAGTTGAAGATGGCGCAGTCGTCTCGAGAGGCGTATCAGTTGGCGCTGAATGAAGCTTCGAAGAAGCGCGAAATCACGACGGAAATCAAGGGACCGGGCGACGTCTTTTATTTCGCCGAGGATTACCACCAGCAATACCTGGCGAAACCGGGGTCTCGACCGTACTGCAGCGCCGAACCGACGGGGGTGAAGATGCCTCTGAACTGGCTCCAGGCCAACGGGGCGAAATTCGGCATGGGATACTGGGAAAAGTACGGACCTCGTCCCGGGTGTACCATCGGTGTTCCAAACGCCCCTGTGACGCTCGAAGAAGCGCTCTCGGCGTAGAATTCCACCAAATCCCCGCGTCGCGCTCTCGCGAATCGAATTTCGCTGAGAATTGAGCGAGCGCATTCTTGCATTGTAAGCATACCTTTCCTTTCGTATTAAAAATTACACGTGACGCGACGCGCTCGCTCGCTCTGTTCGCTCTCAACCAAAGACCAACTTGACAAAGATCACCACCGAATTCAACGCCACCAACGGCATTCGCAGGTACGACACCGCGTTAATTACCCCAATCAATTGTCCTCTCAGCGACGTCGCCCCGCACTGTCCGTCACGTATCGCCGCCGGCGTCAATCCACGTTTCGCTAAAAATCTATGCTCGTTGAGCACCGCGATTCCATTCGCCGCAAGCAACGCGCTCTGCGTCAGCGTCCACAGCGTCATCGAACGAGGACGAGTGACGACGACGAGTATTTGTACACACCGTCGACGAGGACGACGACGAGGACGACGACGACGACCCGCTCGACCGGGACGCTGCAGCGCAGAATGAGACCAGCCTGAGGTGGACAAATTCACCTTTGAAAGTTTCCATCACTGTTTACACATACAAATAGAAAACCCGAAAAGTTTTCATCGGCATCAATCCATGTTACGCCAGAGCGACACCGCATCCGCACACGCCGACGCGCGCGTCGATCCACCGCCGATCGACGGATCGTTCGCACGCAACGAAACGCACTCGTCGTTTTAATCCACGTCGCCAGCCATGTCCGTTCCAGTGCCCACGGGCGCGGAGACACACACGGCGCCGGTCGAGTACAAGTCTGGACGCATGGGTGAAGACGCCACCGACGGCGACCGCAACCGCAAGGTGGCCTTCATCACCGGTGTCACGGGACAAGACGGGTCGTACCTCGTCGAACTCTTGCTCTCCAAAGGTACGATCGGGGTTCGGTTCTCAGCGAGCGCCCGCGGTCGCGTTTCTCGTCGCGAATCGAGGATCTCGGTGGGTTGTTGGATCGCATCCGCATCCGGAAAAAAGTTCCCGCATTCGCGTTCGTCGACGCGCCGTCCGAGACGCGTCGTCGCGAATTCGCCGCGTGATCGATGGGGGATTTCACTCTCGCGGTTTCCGCGTCGTTTCGGCGCTTTAAACGTTCAGACGACGCCGGCGTGGGGGATTGATTGACACGATTTCCGGAAAAACGAGTCTTGTGGATAGTTTTTGAGAAGTACCGATCGCGCGCGCCGGGAGTCGGATGGAAAGAGACGGATTCGAACGCAAATACAGAGAGACTGACGGATGGACGCGTAACACAGGATACATGGTGCACGGTATCAAACGCCGATCTTCGTCGTACAACCACCCGAGGTTGGAACACATCATGGAACCCGGGTACCCGAACGGGCAAAATTTCTTTTTGCACTACGGCGACCTGACGGATTTGCACGCGCTCGTGGCGATCATTCGTGACGTTCGACCGAACGAGGTGTACAACCTCGCCGCGCAGTCGCACGTGCAAGTGTCGTTCCAGATGCCCATGTACACGGCGGAAGTCGACGGGGTGGGTACGTTGAACCTTCTCGAGGCTATTCGACTCTCTGGGCAACAAAAGACGGCGCGCTTTTACCAAGCGTCGACGTCTGAATTGTACGGCAAGGTGCAAGAGATTCCGCAGTCTGAGACGACGCCGTTTTACCCGCGATCGCCGTATGCGGTGGCGAAGATGATGGCGTACTGGGCGGTGGTCAACTACCGCGAGTCGTACGATATGTATGCGTGCAATGGTATTCTCTTCAACCACGAGTCGCCGAGACGCGGGGAGACGTTTGTGACGCGCAAGATTACGCTCGCCGTCGCCAACATCAAGGCTGGAAAGCAAGAGTGCTTGTACCTCGGTAACATGGATGCTAAGCGGGATTGGGGGCACGCGCGCGATTACGTCGAGTGCATGTGGAAGATGCTTCAGCAGGATTCTCCGGAAGATTACGTCGTCGCCACTGGCGAAACCAACACGGTTCGACACTTCGTCGATCGCGCGTTTGAAGTTGCCGGCATGAAGCTTCGATTCGAAGGGGAAGGTGTCAACGAAGTCGGCATTGAAATCGCCACCGGCCGCACGCTCGTTCGCGTGCACGAGCGATACTTCCGCCCGGCTGAGGTGGATCTTCTCATCGGTAACCCGGCCAAGGCTTTGGAAAAGCTCAAGTGGGATCCGCGCACGACGTCCCTCGAAGAGCTCATCAAGGAGATGGTTGAGGCGGACATTGCGCGCGTTGAAAACCCCTCCCTCCGCTTTTAGAAGAGATAACGGATGAAGAAACACGCTGTAGTTGTTTGGAAATTTATTACACATACGAGTGAGAGTGACAGACACGAAGAATTTATTCGCACCCAGCCCGCTCTCGTCCCGATTAAACGACGGCGTTTGTAAACGCCGTGAGCCAAAACGTCACCGGTACAATCGCGAAAACGTACTGACGTAACATCAACGCCGCCAAACGTTGCGCGAGCGGGCGCGTTTGCTCACGAAGTTGCGTGAGCAACACCAAATTTTGCGCCGCCGGCATGCACGACATGGTGAGCAACACGAGCGCAGCGGATGGATCGCTCGGAAACCACGGAGAGTTGAGCGCTCGCAAAAAGAGCAGTCCAAAGAGACACGCCGCCGGAAGGGCGATAAATCGCACTATGCACGCTGCGGTGAGCGCGCGAGCGTCAGGGACGTCCAATCTAAACAAGTACGCAAACCCGCCTCGTAGTCTACCCAACGTGCCGGCGATGACTCTCAACACGCGCTCGACACAACTGACGACGAATTGAATCGTCGTCTCAAAGAGATTCTTCCGTCGCGTCTCCACGTCGTCGTTGTCGTCGTCGTCGTCGCGGTTGGTGGCGGCGCGCATCTTTTCCTTTTTCGCTCTCGCGATGCGCTTCTCGACATCCTCCGGGGTAATCTTCACCAAACTTGAGGCCAACACGAGCATTTGCCCCGGAAGCGCCGCGGCGCCGATGCTCGCCGCGAGTTCAAAGAGCGAACGGAAAACGACAGAGATGAAGCTCAAGAGCATCGGGAAATCAGTCGTGGCTTCGGTGAAGTTTCCGACAAAGATTTCCTTGAGCGGAGTCGCACCGATGAGGACGCCGGCGATGATGCCGAGTAGCGGCGGGTTGAGCAACTCTTTGCTAATGCGAACCATCGTCGCGCGCGCCGTGAGGTAGGCGTCGCGCATCGCATCCTTCTTTTCCCCAGATGCGCTCAGACCCGCCACGGCGACTGGGCCAGCGATGAGAAGGAACCCAACCGTCCAAAGCACCGGGGTCCAGCCGATGAGATAGAGGGCAATGTACCCTGCGGTTTCGTCCGCGCGCGCGCGACCGAGCACCTCGGTTAAAAACACCAACGGGAGGGTAAACGTGTTCCCAAACGAACACGCGGCGATACCCAACCGTGACATGTCCCGCTCCTTCTTCTCCACCTCGAGCAATTCTTCATCCTCCATATCCTCTTTATGCGCCGCCGCCGTGTAGGCGAAAATCTTGTTTACAATCGCCGTCACGCCCACGCCGATGAAGGCGCCGAAAATTACCTGCGCCATGGCGCTCATCGGAAGCACCGCCAAAGCCTTTGTGAGCGGTGAGAGATACAGCGTCGCGGCGACGCGCGTACACAGGTACGCTGGAAGCATGACGTTGAACGCGAGCTTGGACACAACGACCGGTGTCTCGAGCGGGAGTTTCCCTTCTCGCATGAGCCCGGTGATGACGACGCACAGCGCCACAACCTTGAACGTCGCCGTAGATGTTGCTCGCATAATTCGCAAATCCAACCCCACGTTGGATGTCAACGCCTCAAACGCCGTCACCGCAGTATCCAACGGCTCGAAATACGAACAGAGCAACCCGACAACTTTCGGCACAAAGGCGCACGCGATGCAAAACGCGCCAAACGCAAACAAACTACGCGTGACGACGATGGCTCTATCATCCGCTTCTCCCCCAAAAACTCTCCTAGACACCGCTCTCGCCGCCGACTGCTCCTCGCGCTCCCTCTGTTCAATCTCCTCGCTCGTCTCCTCGTCTTCCGACGGTTCTCTCTCCGCCTCTTTCGCGTCGCTCTCTTCCTCCTCTACCTCCACCTCCGTCGGCTCTCCCGCGTCGTCCGAGCCCTCCGCCCCACCCGTCGCCGAAGCCTCAACTTCACCGTCACCACCGCTCTCGTCCTCATCCGCGCGGCGCCGCGTCGTCGAACCCCGCATCGGCACCACCACCGGTCCACGTCTCGTCGCCCCGCTCGCTCGAACCAGTCGTCTGGCGCGAGAGAGAGGCTCCGCCGCGCGCGTCTGCGTCCGCGCGACGCTCGCGCTCCTCGCCGCGTTTCCTCGTCCACGTCTCAGACTCGCGCTCGAACGCGTCGCGCGAACGATCACGCGTGTTCTACCGGTGCTTTTCGACCCCACCGGCGAGAGCGGGAGCGATGCCGTCGTCGACAACATCTTCGCGTCTGTTAGAGCTAACAACCCCTCTCACGAGTGTACCGAACTCGAACGAACGACGCGTCCACCGGCGTCGGTGCCGCACCTAACGATCCGTCCGTCGCCTCGGACGCGAGGGAAAACGAACGAGCGAGCGGACCTCCGGGGTAGTTCAGCCCGCGAACGGGCGATTCGGACGTCTCGCGTCGGCGTCTCGCGTCCGAGGCGGTCGGTTCGCACTGCGCGTTGCATTGGACTTGCCGATAAATTACATAACAAAACATCGGATACGTACTGTAGTTCTTCTTATACGTATATAGACACATTATGAGACGAACACGGTGTTTCCAAACCCTGATCATACATATTGTAATATATACAAACTCTGTTTAATGATTTACAATCAACCATATCGCGATCTTATCCAAAACGCGAACACATGGCTGGTGACGGTCGTCGCGACGGCACATCGCGACGCCGCCGAGCGCGCGCGAACGAACGAGCGACGAGGCTGCGCAGTCTCCGCACCGCGGTCTTGGCGTGAAAACGCGCCGTCCCTTCCTCGAACGAACGAGAGTCGCGATGATGATGACGCTGTCACACAGTGCGTTGCGATCGCAGTGCGCACCGAAACAACAACGACAACCGTCGACGCACCGACGCGGACGCGCCGCGATCGTGACGACGGCGACGCAGAAGAAGGAAACCACGACGACGTCCACGTCGTCCGTCTATGACCGCGCGAACCTGGCGATGATGACGGCGATGACGACGCTGACGTCCGCGGGCGCGGCGCGCGCCGACGTCAAGGAGGTGGAGGACTTTTTGATTGCTTTTTGGAAGTTTCGCACCGCCGACACGGCGAGCTTCATCTTGCTCACCGTGCTTCCGATTCTTGGACCGTACGCTGTGTTTTCGTACTTTATCAAGAAAAAGACGGCGACGCAGTTGGAGAAGCTCGAAGCGGGCGGGTGGCTCGAGTTTATGAAGGAGCGCGAGCTCGACGCGACCAAGCTTCAGTTGCCGCAGTTGAATGCGTTCGTCAAGGCTGCCGACTTGGGTGTTCTGGATGACGCGATGGTGAGAGAGTTTGTTCGTAAGCTCAAGCTGAGCGAACAGTGGAAAAAGAGCACGATTGCTATTGAGGATAACCGCGCCGAAGAGGCTAAGAAGCGCGCCCGAGCTGAAGCGATCTTAGAGGCGAAGATGGCTCGCGAAAAGGACCAAGCGGTGAACTAAAGTAGAAATTATGATTTAATGACAATACGATTACAAAGCGAGCATTTTCTTACCCTCAAATCAAGCCACTACAAGTCGCCGTTGATTCTCGCCGCTTGGATTTCGCGTTGAATGCTTGCGGGCGTCCATTCCTCAGCTGGTGGATCTTCGCCTCGAAGCAACGCGTTTGCTTTCTTCAAATCCATCCCGTATCCGAGCTTGATGAGCGCATCCTCGGTTTGTTGTCGATGCGACACCGCTGGTGGGGTGAATTTCACCTCTCGCTGCCGCCGGTAGCTGTAAATGCCGACGCCGAGCGCAATCATGACGGCGAGCGGTTGAAACCACAAATTGTCGCCAAACGCGCCCGCGGGCGGGGACACGTACAACGCGCTTTCGTACGCAAAGACAATGTTTTCCGTCGGGTGAGCGACGATGACGAGGCTTTCCCCATCCGTCGCGATTATTGCGGCGTAATCACCGTCCGTAATCGGTCGCGCGCCGCCGAGCGTGACTTGCTCGCGATTGCTCACGAGGAGCGTGGAATCGACGGATTTGGCGTTCGTCGTGTTGACAACTTCGACGCCGCCGAAACGGGATACGAGGAGGTAACCCTTGATCCCCGCCACCGCTGAAGGCTCTGCGCGCTCGGGATCCGCGATACGTCCGCGAGTGATGACGCAACCAGCTCTTGGACCGTCGAGGGCGACGAATCCAGATACAACTTGCCCGTCGCGAGTGACGCCGCTCAATCGCGAATTCATCCGAGTGTCAAACGTCGCCACGCCGAGGTCCACGTACATCAACCCTTCGCACGTGAAGACCTTGGTTGTCATCGCGTGTATGTCCGCGTACGTGATCCCGTGTTGCGTGAGCGCGACGATCGCCTTGTTATACGGCCGAAAAGCGAAAACGCGCCCGCCGGTCTGAAAGACGCCTCGCACGTTGGCCAAATCTGCGCGCGCCGGCGAAAACACGACGACGCGCCCGTTCGCGTCTGCCGCCGCTACGTAGCGGTTGCCCAATATTCTATAAACTCCAAGTTTCTCTATCGCTGCGTCTTCACCGCGTAGACGTTCGATCGCGTCGTCATCGTCGCCTATGCCTTTGCCGCTTGCCTTGCGACTGACGCCACGCTTGAAAGCCGCCTCTGCGGCGCTCGCTCGTACGCTCGCCGACTCTGTCACCACGACGCTGTAATGCCTCGGCCACTCTCCCGCATCCGGCCCCATATTCTCTGTCGACGACTGCTCGAGACGCGTGAACGCCACCGTCCCATCGGCGTGTCCCGTGACGACGACGCTCGTATTCATCGAGAGCATGTACGCCGTCATGGACACCACGGGCGCGTCGGCTCTCTTCGGCGCGCGCGCGACCAACTCCCCGTTCGCGACGTGAAACACCGCGACACCCCCGGTGGCGTCCCCGACTGCGTAATATCTCGCTTTGCGTCGCTTCCCATATCTAAACGGTAACACGTGCGCCGCGGTGACGACCGAACCGTCCACCGTCGCCACCGATTCGCGAACAAAGGCGTCGGCAAACGTAGGCTCGCGACGCCCGACGCCCGCGAGCGTCGCTCGAACATGTTCCTCCGTCGCCCGACGAATCTCTTCCGCGATATCCAGCCGTGATAGTCCTCTTTCGTCATCGGTGCGAACGGTCGCCATCGATCCATGCGAAACCGACCCCGAATTCCCATTCGCGTTCGCTTCGCACTCGAACGCCTCCCCGCTCAAAGCGTCTGAAGGAATCTTCCTCACCAATCCATCCACCCGTTTGAGCGTTCGCTCCGCCGAGTCCACCTGCGTCGACAGGCGCTTCACCGAGTCTTTCGCATCGCGAAGCGCGTCGCGGATCGTCTCAAGCTCCCGTCGTAAACGCGCGACGGCGTCGCCGTCGTCGTCGTTCGCGGATCGTTTCTTCGCTTGGATGCATTCGATTCGCGCGCAGAACAAGACGCACGCCGCGAACGCCGCGAAGACCCACCGCGCGGGCGACGCGCGACGTCGGCGTTCGCGCATCCTTCGTTCGCTCGTTCGCGCGCGCGAGAGAGAAAGAGCGAGCGAGCGACGACGCGGGGAAGTGTGAAGACTGTTTGGAATGAATTTGGATCCTCTTTCAGTTTTGGTTTTGCATTCGACGAACGTTTGATGCGTCGTTACGAGCGACGATGGATCCAGCAGCGGGTGCGCGGATGCGACGACCGATTCGACGGCGACGAGGACGTTTAAAAATCCGCGCGCGCACCGACGCGTGTCGTCCGTCTCACCGCGCGTTCGCCTGATCAGCGCGCTGCTTGGCGTCGAGCGACTCTGGAATCCAAACCTGACTCAACAGCCGAAACGAAGGACCGTATTGCAACCCGGCGCGAAGCATCCCCTGATACAACACCGTCGGATCTCTCGGTACCGTGCACCGCGCGCGCATGATTTCATTCGAGTGCATGTCCGAGTGAGACTCAGCCTCGGCGGCGTTTCTCGACACCGTCATCAATCGCTTCAACGCGCGTTGCATCGCCCCCGTGTCCTCGCCCAGCATCGCCTTGGCCAACTCTTCGTCGCTCTCGATTATTTTCAGCTTATCCGCGTCGTTCAACAGCGCCTCACGAAACCCCACCGGGTCCACCGCCGTGTCGTCCTCATTCAGCGCGTACGGCCCTTCGCCCATGGCGTACGTCATCGATTTCGTTTCCTCGCCCGTCCCTTCGCTCATCGTTCAGCGCGACTGATTGATTGATTGATTTGATTGATTGATTGATTGATTGATTCCTTCGTCACGCGCGCGCGCACCCGACGCGT
>Ga0255778_10000354_pt1 | contig 42462 bp, 42 predicted proteins | sample 071ome_31_FD_179976 | JGI IMG/M metagenome (GOLD analysis project Ga0255778, IMG submission 179976) | Coastal salt marsh microbial communities from the Groves Creek Marsh, Skidaway Island, Georgia - 071405CT metaG (version 2) | ecosystem: Environmental > Aquatic > Marine > Intertidal zone >...
TTTGCAAAAAAGTTATCGGGAATTATTGAGAGGGAAAAATGAAAGCAGTAGTATGTACAAAATTAGGTGAGCCAAATTTATTAGAAATAAAAGAAGTAGATAAACCAACTATTGGTAAAGATGAAGTCTTAATTAAAGTTGAAGTCGCCGGAGTTAATTTTCCAGATGCGCTGTTAGTACAAGGAAAGTACCAAATTGTAATTGATCCACCTTTTATTCCAGGTAATGAAGTTTGTGGAATTATTGAAGACAAAGGTGAAAATGTAGATATTCCTGTGGGAACAAAGGTTATTGGGATACCGCCAATTGGAGGGTTTGCTGAATTTGTTACAATAAATAAAAATTTGGTAATTCCGGTTAACGAAAATTTTAGTTCTTTAGCTGGAGCAAGTTTGCCTATTAACTATGGTACTTCTTACTATGCCCTAAAAAGACGTGCAAATGCTCAAAGTGGAGAAAGTCTTTTAGTCCTTGGTGCCTCTGGTGGGATTGGAACTGCAACTATTCAATTAGCAAAAGTTATGGGACTGAAAACAATTTGTGCTGTCGGCTCTGATGATAAAGCTGAATATGTAAAAAGTTTAGGTGGAGATGAAATAGTAAGATATGATCAGGTTGACTTAAAAGAAACGGTGAAAGAACTTACTGATGGCAAAGGTGTAGATATAGTCATTGATCCTGTTGGTGGTGCAGTTACTGAACAAGCTTTAAGAGCTACGGCATTCAATGGCAGACTATTAGTTATTGGCTTTGCTAACGGGGAGATACCTAAAATTTCACTTAACTTAACACTTGTTAAGGGAGTGTCTATTGTTGGTGTTTGGTGGGGTCGATGGACTAATACTTCTCCTCATGAAACATCAGAAGATTTTGCTGAATTAGTTTCTTTTGTTGAAAGTGGAAAATTAAATATTGTTCCAAAAAATAATTACAAAATTGAAGATACTTCAATAGCATTAGAAAACTTTTTAAATAGGAAAAATATAGGTAAAACTGTTATTAGCGTCTAGTGAGAGGCAAAATATGGATTCTCGCCAGCTGCATGATCAGTAGCATCTATAATGTTTCCTATTTCAGGAACAGCTTCACGTAGAGATGCCTCAATACCTTGAGTGAGTGTGACTTGTGCCATACCACATCCTTGGCAACCACCACCGAGCCTTAAGTAAATGTCATTTCCCTCGACACCTATTAGTTGAGCAGCTCCTCCATGGGAAGCGATTGCTGGATTTATTTGATTTTCTAAAACTGCTTGAACTTTTTCAGCTAGTTCACCCTTTAATTCTGGCAAATCTGCTGGATTTCCGATCATCGCAGGACTTGGTGTATTTGGATTATCCATAGTGAGTCCTGGTGCTTGGTCATCGTCTGACATATCTAAACTTGCACCATCAAATTTATCAATATCTTTTGAAGCAATGACAACAGCTAAATCTCCAAAATCTACTCTCTTATCATCCGATCTAGTTTGTTCAATGTCTAAGAAACTTAAGTCATAGGTAAATTGATTTCCATGAACACCGTCAATCTGAAGAAATAAGGCATACTGCTTGTCACCAGGCTCTTGGTCCCTTAACTCAATAATAGTTTTTACTGCTTCGTCACCAATTTTAAATGTAAATTCGTTACTCATGTAATTAATGATACAAGATTTGAGATATGTGAGAAATTTTTTGACATTAAACTAAGAAAGTATGAAAAATTACTTAATTTCAATTGGTGGAAATTCAACAAGTAATGTATTAAGTATTGAAAGTAACTTTAAAGAAATAATTGCTGTTGACTCAGGAATAGATCATTTGCTCAACCTTTCCTTAGATCCAAATACTTTAATAGGAGATTTAGATTCCATATCCAAAAAATCATTAGACGAGGTTAAAAAGAATGGAGTTAAAATTTTGGCTTTTAACAGCAACAAAGACCAAACTGACTTTGAACTTGCATTGAATTATCTTGAGGAAGCCGAAAAATCTAAAGTTTATATTATTGGCGGAGAATCAGGTGAGATTGATCATTTAATTTCAATTTTTTTATTAATTCCTTCAAAATCATTTTTTGAAAATATCATATGGCTTTATGGAGATAAAAGAATAATCTTCAGACAAAAAATTGAATTAAATATTAAAAAGTTAACCAAATTTAGCATAATTCCACTTTCAGATTTAACGAATCTTTCAATAGATGGTGCTGAATGGAATTTAGATAATAAAGATATTCAATTTGGAGAAACTTTAACTTTAAGAAATAACACAAATGAAGAACAACTTAATATTAGATGCGATAAAGGAGTTTTCGCTCTTATTTACTAAGACCTAGGAATATCTTTCCAAGCTTTATCTTTGTCCATTTTGGGTTCGCTAGGTAGTCCAAGGACTCTCTCAGCAATTATATTTCTCATAATTTCTGATGTACCACCTTCAATTGAATTTGCTCTTGATCTTAGAAACAAGCTTTGTGTATCAGTAAATCCAAAAGTTTCATTTTCAAAATTTAGCTCAGGTTGAGTTAATGCATAACCCCTTGGAAACAAAAGGCCATCATTACCCAACATATCCATACCAAATTCGTATGAGGCTTTGTTGATTTCGGCTTCATATAATTTACTTGTTGATCCTTCTGGACCAGGAGTGCCTTTTTCTCTATTTTCAACAGCTCTCAAGTTTGTTAATCTTACAGCTTCTTGCTCAATCCATAGTTTTATTAGTTTGTCTCGAGTAACTGGATCTTGAAGGTTTTTTTCTTTCCAAAGCTGGACAAGATGACCAGGAGCGCCGCTACCTCTTTCTCTAACATTTCCTCCTATTGCAACTCTTTCATTCATCAAAATTGTTAATGAAACTCTCCAGCCTTCACCTAAAGAGCCTAATATATTTTCTTTAGGAATTTTTACATCGGTAAAGTACACTTCATTAAATTCAGCTTCGCCTGTAATTTGTCTGAGTGGTCTTACGTCAACTCCCTCGGATTCCATATCAACTATGAAGAATGTAAGGCCTCTATGTTTTGGAACATTAGGATCTGTTCTTGTAACTATTAATCCCCATTTTGCTAAATGCCCCAGAGTTGTCCAAACTTTCTGTCCATTAACGATATATCCGTCCCCATCATCAACAGCTTTTGTTGATAGGCTTGCTAAGTCTGACCCTGAACCAGGTTCCGAAAACAGTTGGCACCAGATTTCTTCTGTGGTGAACATAGGCCTTAAATATTTAGATATTTGTTCTTCTGTGCCGTATTCAATGATTGTAGGTGCTCCCATTCCAATTCCCAGAATGTTTGCTACCCTATTTTGTTGAGAGATGCCTTCATTTCTTAGAGTTTCAATTACCATCAGTTGGTATTTAGGGTTTAATCCAAGACCGCCTGCTCCTTCAGGAAATTGAACCCAAGCTAAACCTAGATCAAATTGTTTTCCCCAAAATTCCTTAATGTCATTATTTTCTTTTCGAAAATCAATGAGTTCTTGCAGCTTACTTTTAACTAACTCTTCTGCATCTAAGGGTTTGGTTTCGATTTTTGTCATAGGAAATTATACATCAAAATAATTAGAAAATTAATTTCCTTGAATTGCTTTTTGAATTATGACGAGTTCATCTTCATTACTAAAAGGATACGTTCCATCAACAATTGTTCTAATTTCATCAATATTGCTGGCAATATCCTCTGCAGATGCACTTGTGTTGACATAACCTTTATGAGTAATAATTCCAATACGAGCAAATCTTCCTGCAGCAACACCAAATATTTCATGGGATGGTTCACAGGCTTCAGAAGCTAAGTAAGTTACCATTGGAGTCACTAACTCTGGTCCAAATAACTTACCAACATCTTCTGGAAGTAATGCTTCTGTCATGCGTGTGTAAGCTGTCGGTGCAATTACATTGACTTTTATATTGTATTTAGCACCTTCAATTGCCAAAACATTTGTAAGACCTACAATTCCCATTTTTGCCGCACCGTAATTTGATTGCCCAAAGTTGCCAAATAAACCAGAAGGTGATGCTACATTGACAATTCTTCCATAATTTTTCTCTTTCATAACTGTGAATGCTGGTTGAGAGACAAAAAATGTACCTTTCAAATGAACATCAATAATTAATGAGAGTTCTTCTTCCGTCATTTTTGCAAAACTTTTATCACGTAAAATTCCTGCATTGTTAATTACTGCATCTACAGTACCAAAACTATCTATAGCTGTTTGTACGATTGCCTCACCACCGTCTTTGGTAGCAACTGAGTCATAATTTGCAACAGCTTCGCCACCATTAGCAATAATCTCATTAACAACTTCGTCAGCTGGAGTACTACCAGAACCTGAACCGTCAACTGAACCACCTAGATCATTGACAACAACTTTTGCACCTCTGTTACCTAGTTCAATGGCGTATGCTTTTCCTAATCCATTTCCAGCACCAGTGACAATTACCGTTCTATCTTCAAAAGATATATCTGACATTTACTTACCCTTCCTCATACATTGATTCAATTTCATCATTATACATTTCAGCAATAACATTGCGCTTTAATTTCAAAGTTGGAGTTAACTCACCACTTGAATCAGTCCACTCTTTTTCTAAAACTACAAATTTTTTAATTTGTTGAACTTGTGCAACTTGAGAGTTCGCCTCATCTACTTGCTTTTGTATTGCATCAATAACCGATTGGTCCTTGGACATAGCGGCAATAGAATACTCAACATTATTTTCTGAGGCCCATGCTTCTGCACCTCCATCTCCATCTAAAACGATCAAAGCTGTGAGATATTTCTTTCCATCACCAACAACACAGACTTGACCAATCAATTGATGTGGTTTTATTAAATCTTCAACTTCAACAGGAGCAATGTTTTTTCCAGCTGAAGTTATGAGAATTTCTTTTTTTCTTCCAATTATCTTTACATAACCTTCATCATCAATTTCTGCTAAATCACCAGTATGTAGCCATCCATCTGCATCAAATGTTTCTTTGGTTTGCTCTTCAGACTTGAAATATCCCTGAGCAACGTGATTGCCTTTAATGCATAGTTCTCCATCTTCCATAACTTTTACTTCTGTTCCAGGAATAGGAATGCCTACTTTTCCAATTGGATTTAAAACACTTGGAACTTTAATTGAATCTACTTTTAATCTTTTTTCAAAAGATTCAACTGCGTTACCAGGTACACCTATTGTTGCAGGACCAGTATCCTCAGTCATTCCGTAAATTTCTGTTACATCTATGCCAATAGCATGAAACCACCTGTGAACGTCCTTATTCATTGGAGCTGCAGCAGTCACAAAATATTCCGTATCAACTATTCCTAATCCTTCTTTAAATTTTGAAAAGACTAATTTTGCAAAGATTTTATCTTTTAGGCCAACCATAAATGGAACCGACTCACCTTTTTGCTCGTAATCAACCTTCTCAAGTCCATTTTGAATAGCTTTAGCTATTAGGTCTTTTTTTGGATTTTCCTCTATTCTTGCTTCGAGTCCTGCCTTAAACTTTTCCCAAACTCTTGGTACAGCAAGAAACACTGATGGCTTAATTGTAGGGAGTGCATCTCTCATATCTTCAAGTACTGGAACTGGAAATATTTGACCAATTCTGTAAATTGCTTGATAATGATCCCCCGCACGGGCTGCTATGTGAGCCATTGGTAGGTAAGAAACTATTCTTGGAAATTTTGTTGCAGGAATCATCTGACCAAACAAACTTTCTATAGTCCATAGAACATTTTTGTGCGATATCATCACACCCTTAGGCTTACCAGTTGTACCAGAAGTGAAAATGAGACAAGCTAAGGAGTCTGGCGTTACTGTAGCGATAGCAGAGTCAAGTTTTGAACTGTCCTCACTATTTATGCTTTTACCTTTTTCAATTAATTCATGATAACTGTAGACATAATCAAGATCTTTCTTCTCTTCATATCCATCAATTAAAACAATTGCGTTCAAATTGATACAATCTTTTTTTGCTTTATTTACTTCTTCGAATAACTCAAGATCTCCAACTACTGCAACTTTAGCCTCCATTAAATTTGCCACGTATTCAATTTGGGAATATTTAAGTTGCTTATATAACGTTGATGGTGTTGCACCTGAGTACACAATTCCTAAATCAGCAATATTATGTTCTTTTGTATTGTTTGACATAATAAAAGCTGTATCTCCTGGGCCCAGGCCTAAAGTCATTAGTCCAGCTGCTAAATTTTTTGATGTCTCTCTATATTCAGACCATGAAATAGAATCCCATGCAGAATACTCTGCGTTTGCAGGTGAATTAAGTGCGGGATAGTCAGGATACTCATTAGCGTTGCGATCTATAAAATCTAATAACGTCTTTCCTTCTACAGCAGATGTGATTAAACTCTCTTGATTTTTTAAATATTCGTGTAATTTTGACAAATTTCCTCCAATAAAGTTCTAATAGGATTTTAATATTTTAAAGAAAAATTCTCTAATCTAAAGTGTTTTTTTAATCAACCTTTTACAGAACCAGCTGTAAGACCACCTGTAATTTGTTTTTGAAAAAATATAAATAATGTTGCTATAGGAGTTGCTGCAATAACTGATGATGCTGCAATAACACCCCAATCTGCGTTAAAATCATCCACGAATACTGTATTTATCCCTACAGCTACGGTCCACAAATTTTTATCTTTTAGGAATATAGCCGCAAGAATAAAGTCTGAATAAATACCAATAAAGGTAATGACAAAAATTACAACAAGTATTGGTCTTGAAAGAGGTGCAATAATTTTACTAAATATCTGATACTCTGTAGCGCCATCTACTTTTGCAGCTTCATCTAAAGACGGAGAGATTGTATCCATAAAACCTTTAATTAACCATGAGTTAAAACCAATTGAGCCTCCTAAATAAACCAAAATTAAACCAAGATGAGTACCTAGCCCCATAAACGGTGCTACATCATTTATTTGAAAAAATAACAAATAAATTGCTACAAAAGCAAGGAATGAAGGAAACATTTGAACTATTACTAGTGTCAAAAGGCCTGCCCTTCTACCTTTAAATTTAAGTCGTGAAAAAGCAAACGCTGCCAGAGTACCTAAAAAGACATTAAATAAAGACGCAACAATTGCAACCTTGTATGTATTAAACAACCAAGTAAAGTAAGGAACTAATGGGTCTCCAGAAAGTAATTTATAGTGTTTTAAGGTCAAACCAGATGGTATCAACTTTGAATTAGAAAGATTGGCGAAATCAGCAAAGGAATTAGTAAGAACAAATAAAATTGGATAGATAGCAAAAATTACAAATATTAAACCAATTAAATGTCTCCATCCAAATTCTTTAAACCAAGTAATAAATTTAGATGTTCCCATAAATTCTTTCCAATCTTTTTGTATATCTAAATGAAATCGCAGATATTAATAAAACAATACCAAAAATAACTATGGTAACTGTTGATGCTAATCCAAACATATTTCCTCTTCCTCCAGATATTGCTAATTTGTATGTGAAGGAAATCAAAATATCAGTCCAGCCAACTGGTACTTCACTACCAACTACAGGAGGTCCGCCACCAGATAATAAGAAAATTAAAGTGAAATTATTAAAATTAAATGCAAATGATCCTATCAATAGAGGCGATATCGAAACCATTAATAGCGGGAATACTATTCTCCAAAATGATTGAAGTCCATTAGCACCATCTACTTTTGCTGCTTCTATTAACTCTTTAGGAATAGACTGCAATGCTCCAGTGGTTATCAAAAACATATAAGGAAATCCAAGCCAAGTATTTACTAATAAAACAGCTGCTCTGGCACTTTCTTTGGTTTTAAGCCACTTAACGGGTTCCATTTCTAAAATTTCGTATAAAGGTGCTAACCATGTATTAATTACCCCATAATCAGGATTTAAAAGTCCTTTCCAAACAAGAACAGAAACAAAAGCTGGTATGGCATAAGGGAGAATAAAGAGTGAACGATAAATTCTTTGAAATTTTAATCCATCTTTATTTAGGATTAAGCTCAATAAAAGACCGACAAAGAATGATAAAATCACTGTAAGAATTGCAAATTGAAATGTCCACTTTGCAACTATATTTAAAGGGCCTCTGATTCTTTGGTTTGAAAATAGTTTTTCATAATTTTCAAAGCCCACAAAGACTCTCCAACCAGGATCAATTTCTAATCCATCACACTCAAAATTGTCAATAGCCATTGGACATATTGAGTTTGTGGCATTGTTAGTTAAAGTATTGGTTTCAGGATCATAACTATATAGTTGAGAAGTCGATGACAATCTTCCAGTTGAAGCTCCAAATACTGAAATCTTGTACAGTGTTGCTCTAGTATTTTGATTTAGAACTAATGACAACTCTTGAAGAGTTGAAGAATTAGCTATTTGCTCTTTACCTGATAATAAATAATAACCCTCGGGTGTTTGAAAATTACCATCGATAAATAAAGATGGTTCGATTTTTGCGTAATCTGAATCAAATATGTCTTCTTCATAAACAGCTTTACCAAAATATACACCATCTTCTAAGTCAGCTACATAATAAAAATCAAAATTTTGATCTTGTAGAATAAATAAATCAAATTCAATACCTTTTTGGTTTTCTGGTGTGTATGTTTTGTTTTCCAAAATCTGAATTGCTTGTGATTTATTTAGAATATGTCCTGTTGACCAATTCGTAAAAGATACGTATGAATTGTAAATAGCAGGAAATACAACAAAAGATATCATAAAAATCATTCCAGGAAGAATCCATTTCATTGGCTTAAATTTATTAGTTAGATATACAAAATTTATTAAGAAAGCATTTATAACAATAAGTGTAAGTAAAAACCAAGATTCAAAAGATACTGCTAAAGGAATAGCATAAATAATAATTGCATTAAAAGCTGCAAGTACTGAATATCTAAAAATTGTTGAAATTTTCATACAGTAAGTCTACTAAATAAAATTGGGGCTCACTTTGAGCCCCAATTTAAAATTGATTAATTAAAAATTAACCTCCTGCAATTGCAGTTCTAATTTGCTCTGCTGCTAGTTTCATAGCATCAGAAGCAGAATCAACTGTAACGCCTGTTTCTTCATTTGTACCATAGTTCTGGTCTCTAATTATTAACAAAGCATCACCAAATGGTCCCCATACACTTCCCATTTCTGGAATGTTAGGCATAGGAATTCCATCTGCTGCACTAGCTGCAAATACAGCTGCTATAGGATCAGCAGCTTCAACGATTGCAAATAGTGATTTTGTAGCAGGTAATCTAGGATCAGATTCATACATTGCTTGTTGAACTTCAACAGTAGCAAAGAAGTCAAGGATAAAGCTTTGAGCTAAAACTTGCTTTTCACTGAATGATGAAACCATTGCACCTCTAACTCCGACAAACGGAGTAGCTGCATTTCCATCAAATTGTGGTATTAATCCAACTCCATAATTTACCGCACTTGCATCACCTCTAGCCCATGGACCAGTCATCCAAAATAATGAACGACCTTCTTGAAAAGCAGACATAGATCCACCATAGTCTGTGGATGCGACTGTACCATTTTTAACAAGTCCATCTAGATATTCAGCAGAAGCGATAGCTGCGTCGTTGTCTAAACCAACATCAGAAGCATCAAATCCGCCTTCAGAAGCAAATACATAACCTCCAGCTGAAGCAACAAATGGGTGATTGTGATAGGCATCTCCGCCTCCACCGCCACCAGGTGCGCCAACACAGAGTTCAGTTCCTGCATCTTCACAAGCAGCTTTTGCTTCTTCCCAAGTTGTAGGGACAGAGTCAACTAAGTCTGCATTGTAATACATTGCAATAGCTTCAGTTGCATAAGGAAATCCGTAAACTTCGCCACCATAACTGAAAGCGGTTACTCCAACCTCAAACAGGTCTGTAGCTACAGAACCTAAATCTAATGGAGCTACAACTCCATTAGCTGCTAATTCTCCAACCCAGTCATGTGCTCCTAGGAACACATCTGGACCTTCTCCTGCTGGACCAGCTGTTTGCACATCTGATCTGATTGCACCGAAATCGTAAACAACAACTTCAACATCGACTCCTGCAGCTGCTTCATAAGCACCTACAAGTGGTTCTAGAGCTGTTGCAACTTTTTCTTCAGCCCACACAACAATTACTTCTGGTGGTGGTGCTGTAGTTGCAGGAGCAGCTAATGTTTCTTGTGGTGCTTCAGTTGTTTCAGGTGACTCTTCTGCTTCTTCAGCAGTTCCACCTCCACAAGCAACAGCGACCATAGAAAGCATCAATAAAAATACGATTAAACGCATTTTATTAGTTTTCATATACTCCCTTTCATATATACGTATATTCACTCATTTAAGAATGTCAGACATAATATACCTTTTTATTTCAGAATTTTCTAATACATTATTAGAAATATTTCACAAATAAACAATCTATTGTTCGTGAATAATAATTCCTATATCCCCTGAATTATTGGTTATTTTAACCATTCCTTGATCTAGGTTTACCTTACAATCACCATGGATCAGATTTACACTATGAGCATTTGAGAGAATATTGAAGTCTTCAGTTGACTTTGATCTATTGATAATACATAGCATTGATTCATCTCTTAAAACTCTCCTAAAAGCTACAAAATGTTCGTTTTCATCTAAAAGTTCAAACCTTCCATATTTAAATATAGAATTTGTTTTTTTAATACCCATAAGAGTTTTTGTATAATCTAAAATTTTTGTATTCCAAGATTCTTCATTATGCCAAGGAAATGGTTCTCTATTAAAAGGGTCATCGGCACCTCCTAATCCAATTTCATCACCATAGTAAATTCCTGCTATGCCAGGGAATGTTGATTGTAAAAATATAGCTCCTAAAATTCCATCTTCATCGTTACCACATCTATTTAAAAACCTTTTTACGTCATGGGAGCTTAAAAGATTCTGGCATGATGAGAGAGCTTCGAAAGAATACATGGAATAAAGATATGCGAGTGAATCTGAAAACTCTTTATTGCTTATCCTTTTCGTTGCAAAATAATCTGTCATTGTCTCTCTAAATGAATAGTTCATCGTCCCATCAAATCTATCACCTTGTAGCCACTGTGAAGTATCACCAAATATTTCAGAAATTAATAAAGTATCTTTATTAGCTTTTTGGGCAATATCTCTAAACTCTTTCCAAAAAGAGAAATCTAATTCCTTCGCAACATCCATTCTCCATCCATCAATTTCAAAATTTTCGATCCAATACTTGGTGACGTCAAGAGCCCACTGCCTCGCTCCTTTACTTTCGAAATTTACTTTTGGCATATCGGGTACACCCCACCATGCTTTATAAGAAGGTTCGATTATTGGTCCATCGTCATTTTTAACCTCTACAGGGACCTTTGTCTCTAAAAAAGTTTTTTCCAAATATCTTTTGTATTCTTCTTGATTTCCATCCCAGCCAACTTTATATGTATTTGCATATAGATGAGGACGGTGAATTAATCTCACGGGGTAATCTAATACAGTGAACCAATCTTTATACTCAGATTTTTCACCATTCTTAACTAAATCTTGAAATGCAAAGTGTCTTGGATGTACGTGGTTTAAAGAACAGTCTAAAATAACTTTTATATGCCTATCATGGCAATTTGTTATTAATTCTCTTAATGCATCATCTCCACCTAGAGTAGGGTCAACTTTAAAGTGGTCCCAAGAATCATATTTATGAGTACTACCAGATAAAAATATTGGGTTCAGATATAAAATATTTACACCCAAGCTCTCTATATGATCCAATTTGTCAATTACACCGTAAAGATCTCCTCCTTGGAAATCCAGTCTTGTCGGAACACTGCCCCATTCAACTGTATTTTTTGGGTTTAGTTCTGATCTTCCGTTAGCAAATCTTTCTGGGAATACCTGATACATTACTGAACCGTATACCCAGTCTGGAATACTATGTCTTTGATAGACAGAAGAATCATAAATCCACTTTTCAGATGGTGATATAAAGTTGGCTATGCCGCTTGTGCCTAAATATAAATTTAAATTGTCTTCAGTGGTTGCAGCAAAACTAAATTTAGCTATGTTTGCTCTAAATTCAACTTGTACTCCCCAAAACACAAACCTGTCAGTTTCAGCATATTTTCTTAATTCGACAGGTCTAAAATCTTCATCTTCAAGCAAAAGCCACAATTTAGAGATATTTTTTTCAGTATGTACTCTAAATCTGCCTGTTCCGTCTTGAGAAATAGAAAAATGTTTTTTGTCATTAAAATCAAATCTAAAATCATAATGACCTAGATGAACGTCACCTTCAAAAAAATCAATTTTTTGACGCTCTCCTGCGTCTATAAACTCCGGACTGTGTTCTTCAACCATAAATAATTAATAACCTAAAAATTTATTATATACTCTATTTTGAAGAGTAATGGATATAAAAAAAAGTAGTGGTTTAATTCTCCATCCATCTTCTCTGCCTGGAGAATATGGCATAGGAGACTTAGGTTTAAATAGTTTTAATTTTGTTGATTTACTAAAATCTTCAAAAACTAATATCTGGCAAGTTTTACCTTTAGGGATAACTGATGAGGTTGAGTACTCGCCTTATTCGAGTAAATCATCAATACTGGGAAATCCATATTTGATTTCCATAAATGATATAGAAAACAATATGTTTGATAAAGAGAATTTGAATAATTTGAAAGAGTTGTCCACTTATGAAGTTGAATTTAAAAAAGTTTACTCATATAAACAATCACTATTTCAATCTGTATCAAAAAGAATTGATTTAAATGATTCAATTTATTTGGATTTTTTAAACAAAAATGAGCTAATTAAAAAACACCTCACTTTTGTGACCTTAAGTGAAGTGCAAGGTAATAACTGGGTTGAATGGGATAAAGATTATTTAAATTATTCTGAAGATACTTTCCAAAAAGTTATAGAAAAATTTAAAGATACTTTTGCAAAAAATGTTTTTTTACAATATGAATTTAATTCTCAATGGAAAAAACTAAAAAATTATGCAAATTTAAATAATGTTTCCATACTTGGAGATATTCCAATATATGTTAACCATAATTCTGCAGATGTTTGGTTGAATAAAGATTTATTCGATCTTGATGAGAATAATCAAATGGGATATGTCTCTGGTGCAGTGCCTGATGATTTTACAGTGGAAGGTCAAATATGGAATACAGCATTATACGATTGGGACAATCACAATGAAACTGATTACTCATACTGGATAGAAAAATTAAATGAAAATTTAAAAAATTTTGACTATTTAAGAATTGATCATTTTATTGGCTTTTTCAAATTTTGGGCAATACCTTTTGGAAAACCAGCTTTAGACGGTCATTGGAGAGATGGACCATGGGAAACATTTTTTGAAAAAATTTCAAACAGCGTTAATTTTGATAAATTATTAGCTGAAGATCTAGGAGTTGTACTAGATACAACTGCTCAAACATTAGAAAAATATGGAATTCCAGGCATGAAGGTATTGCAACAAAGAATACCCGATAGAAAAAATCATGATGAAATACACCCTAAAAATTGGAGTGAAAATGTTGTAGCTTACACAGGCACTCACGACAGTCCAACAATAAAACAATGGTTTATTGAGACTAATAAAGAGCAAATTAAATTTTTCAATGAATATAAAAAGGGATTAAATAACAAATATGATTCTGATATCTGGAATTTTATTTCAATGACTTGGGAGTCTCCATGTAAAGTCACTATTACAACAGTTCAAGACTTACTTGAATTAGGAGTTGAAGGTAGGTTTAATTTACCTGGTACTCAAAAAGGTAACTGGAAATGGAGAATAGAAGATTTAGATCAGCTATCAGAGCCATTAGAAAAATTAAAGTTATTGAATCAAGCTTGTGAGAGAGTTACCACTTAGATTTTATATAATCAATAACTAATTGAACCTCATTATCAGTTAATCTTTGTGCTGGCATAGACCCTTTGCCCATCGTAATTGTTTGTATCCAATATGAATCTGGCATGCTAGCAGATGAACTTTCAGCATCTAATGCAGGGCCTACTCTACCCTCAAGATCTGCACCATGACAAGCAGAGCATCTTGCTTCATAAACTTGTTCTCCAGTTGATAGTTCTGTGACAGTTTCACTTCCACATGCAGCAAGAGCAAAAGAAAATATGATTAACTTAACTAGTAACGATTTATTCTTCTTCAAGTGCAGATTTGAATTCTTTTGTTGATTTACCGAGTGATTTTGCAAGTCCAGGAAGTCTTTTAGCTCCAAACAGCAATAACAATATCGACAAAATAATTAATAATTCTGGTAATCCTAATCTCATACTTTTATTTTACTAGCTTAATTGGATTTACTGATTCCTATAAACTTCTTTTCTAAAACCCACATTATAAAAATTCCAATTAATGAAAAGAGAGTAAAGTAAACAATCTCAGATAACAATTCTGATGTAGGAAACACAGGGGTTGTATAAATAGGATCGTTGTTTAAATCATACTCAACAACTTCATAAAATGGCCATATTTTTATTAACGATCCTAATAAAAATCCTACAAGTGTGCTTATAAGAATATCATTGAAATTTTTAAATAGATACGACAACAACCTACTAAACGTTATTAATCCAAAAATACAACCAGAAATAAATACACTTAATATATTGATATCAAAATTATTTAGTGCATTTAATATAAACTCATATTTTGACAAAAAAACAAGGATAAAAGAGCCACTAATCCCTGGCAAAATCATTGCTGAAATAGCAATTGCACCAGATAAGAAAATAAAAAAACTTGAGTTTGGACTTGAAGATGGCGCTACTAATGAAATATAGCCCGAAACAAATAGTCCTAGAAACAACCAACAAAAATTTTGAAAATTAAAATCACTTATACTTTTTGAAATTAAAAATGCTGATGAAATTATTAGGCCAAAAAAGAATCCCCATATTTGAAAATTAAAATTATTTAAAAGAAATGTGATTAATCTTGATAGCAACAATATTGATGTGATCATTCCAGTTAATAAAGTTAGAAGAAAACTTCCATTTATATGTCTCCAAAATTTTTCAAACTGAAATTTAGTCAAAACCCTAATAGATTCTACATTTATGGATTTTATTGAGTTAATAAGTTCTTGATAAATACCAGTTATAAAAGCCAATGTACCACCAGAAACTCCAGGTATTATCTCTGCTATGCCCATTAACATTCCCTTAAAAAATAAAGAAATTTTGGAATTCATCAATTAGCTTTACTTCTAAAAATTCGAAATAGTATTGGTGAGAAAGTAGCGGTTATTACAGCTAGCAAAATTATCTGTTGCTCTAGCTCAACAGATATTAAATCTAGATGTACACCAATTTCTGCCATAGCAATAATCAAGCTAAATCTTGCTGAAAGTAAAAACCCTCCAGCAATAATGTCTCTAAATTTGATTTTTGAAAATATTAGTAATATTGATGGTAAGAATTTCACACCTACAGCTATTAAAAAAAGATACCCTACATCTACAAAAAATTGAGTGTTTGAAAATACACTTATATCATAATTTAGACCTATATTGATAAAAAATATTGGGATAAGAAATCCATATGAAAATCCTTTCAAACTGCTTTCTAGTGTTCCTCGGTTAGAGAAAATAAATGCAAATATAGTGCCAGCAAGAAAAGCTCCGAGGATTGGTTCAATATCAAAAATAACTGAAACTCCAACTAAAGTTAACATGAGAGCTAGTGAGCTTCTTATTCCAAGTTCGTCAGGATCGTTTCCGTCAAACATTCTAGAAAATAGTTGTGGATTCCACCAAGCAACCCTTCTTATGATTCTGAGAATTAAAATAACAACTACAAAATATAGGATTACATTTAAATTAGAAATAGAAAGACCTCCAGCTCTTATAAAGGATGCATAAACTGTAGCAGCTAAGAGGGTGAGTATGTCAGCAAGCAATGCAACCATAAACAATGTCTGCCCATAAGCTGTTTTGATTGTGTCGTCACTTCGTAAAATTGTAATAACAATATCTACACTCGTTGTACACAAAACTAATGCAAGAAATATTGGATATCCAAGATTTGATATCAGGTAGAAAGAAGTTGCAACTGTCAATAGATATATTGACATGGGAAGTGCTAAAGTTTTAAGCCCCTTTTCACGAAATGTATCTAGCTCAATTTCGAATCCTGACAAAAACATTAGTAAGAGAAATCCTAAAATTGCCAAACCAGATATAAATTCAGAAGTTTCGACAATCCCTAAAATAGGCCCAACAGTAATTCCATAGGCAATTTCAAGAACTATGCCAGGTATCTTTATCCTTTGAGCAACAAGGGGCAAGATAAATGCTCCTAAAGATATAATTACTAACGATTCAGCTTGAAATTCTTCCATATTTACCTTGGTATATAAAGAACAGATGAATTAGAGTTTGTAGATACAAATTCAATAACTTTTCTATCCTGCCAAGATTGTGAAGAATTTGAACCGATTATTGAAAGATCATAACCAGATGTTTGATCGGTAAATATTTTTGCTTCATTGCCTTCAAAATTTTCGAAATCGAGTTGAACTTCATGCGAAAGTGCTAAATCTTGAAGTTTTTGAACAGTATTCGAAACTTTTTGTTCGCCTTCTGATTGCAAAAACTTCGGTTGATTAATGATAACTCCAGCCAATTTGGCTGACATTGTTGAAGATAAATCAAATGCAATTGAATTTGAACTACTTTCATTGAAGTTATCATTTATTAGCAATCCAATAGTCTTATATGGATAGGTTGATCTTGAAAATAGAATTGGAACTTTTGATTTGTTAGCAACGCTAATCAGTGACTTTATTTTTGATTTTGAAATACTGTCTTCAACTGGATAAAAAATTGTCCCAATTGAATTTTCGTTCACAAAATTTTCTAAATCTTTATTAGAAATTTTATTTTTATATGTAATATCAAATTCCTGATCTTTCAGAACAGCCTTTAAAGTCTCTTCTGTAGATTCTAAATTATTTTCGAATAAATCTTCCTTAGTAATTAGCTTAAGTGAAGTTGCCTTAGTATTTCTTATGAAAAATTCAGACTCAGATAAGTTTTTTAAATTCTTTTCATTATCTAGAACTACAACAATATCTTTTCCAAATTCAAGAGGAAAGCGTGATTCTGAACCTGAGAAAAGATTAATCACACTAGAAAATGCTCCAGATTGTAAAACAATAGTCACAAGGTCTCCAGTTTCAATTTCTGTATCGCCATGAGGAATAATTACTTTGCCTTTTCTTAATAAAGCACCAACAATATAATAATCTGATCCAATTTCTCTTAGTTTTTTACCTCTAACTGGACTATCTGAACTAATTTCGATTTCAAGAGCTTCCGCTCTTCCACCTGCAAAAGCTTGGGATACAACTCTTCTAGGTTCAAGAATATGTTCAAATCTTCTTGCTAATAAAATATCTGGCTCAACTAACTCAACATCTAATTCTTTAAATTTATCAACATTAGATGAGTCGTTAATAATAGAAGAAAGTCTTAATATGTCATTTTGTTTAGCAATTTTCAAAATTTCTAAATTAACTTCATCACTTAATGTCAATGTAATTATTGCAGTGGCTTCATCAAGTCCAGCTTTTTTTAGTACCAATGAGGATGTAGCATCACCTTGAATTTTGTCTATTTGTCGGTTTGTCGTAAAGTTCCTTAATTTTTCTTGATCTAGATCAATTACGGAAATAGACCATCCGGAACTAACCCTATTGATCAGCTCTTTTGCTTCTCCGTGTGCTCCTACAATTATTACTTTCACGTGCTTATTATGCTACATATTCATTTTAGTTAAAGAACAACTTTGAAAATGTTATTTGGATTAAATATATAGTAGCTATTAGAAACACTACTATTTTATGTTATAAGTTAAACAAAAAATGCATTACATCTCCATCTTTAACTATGTAATCTTTACCTTCTGTTCTTAATTTCCCAGCATCTTTTGAACCTTTTTCACCTTTGTATTCTATAAAATCATTAAATGAAATAGTTTCAGCACGTATAAAGCCCTTTTCGAAATCAGTATGGATTTTACCTGCAGCTACTGGAGCAGTATCTCCTACATTTATTGTCCATGCTTTTACTTCTTTCTCTCCAGCTGTGAAGTAGGTTTGTAGACCAAGTAAGTTATAGCCTGCTTTAATTAATCTATCTAAACCTGATTCACTCTGACCCATTTCTAACAAAAATTCTTCCTTTTCTTCAGTATTTAATTCGCAGATTTCTGCTTCTATTTCAGCACATATTGGAACAACTTTAGAATTTTCTTCTTTTGCATAATCTAGAATTGAACTCAAATATGGATTATTTTCGAATCCATTCTCGTTTACATTTGCAACATAAAGTACAGGCTTTAACGTTAAAAGTTGGAAGCTTTTAAGTAAGACTAACTCTTCTTCACCAAAAGTGAGCTTTCTTACACTTATCCCTTCCTCAAGTGCAGACAAAATTTTTTCTAGCAATTCTTTCATCGGCATTCCCTCTTTTTGTCCCGACTTAGTATTCTTTTGAGCTTTTTGATGTAACTTTTCGACAGTGCTCAAATCAGATAAAATTAGTTCTGTGTTAATAATTTCAATATCATCTACTGGTGATACTTTTCCAGAAACATGTACAATATCATCGTTTTCAAAAGCTCTTACTACATGTACAATTGCATCTGTTTCTCGAATGTTTGATAAGAATTGATTTCCTAAACCTTCTCCTGTTGAAGCCCCTTCAACTAAACCAGCAATATCTACAAATTCCATTACAGTAGGTATAGTTTTTTTTGGATTTACGATTTCAGAGAGTTGGTTTAGTCTCAAATCATTAACAGTAACTACTCCTATATTTGGCTCTATTGTGCAAAATGGATAATTTTCAGACTCTATGCCAGCTTGCGTTAAAGCATTAAATAATGTTGATTTTCCAACATTTGGTAATCCTACAATTCCACATTTAAAACCCATTTACACAACCTTTATAATTAAAAACATTTATAAATATAGCGGGTACTTTAATTAAAAATAACTTTCTTTTCTTCATCTGATCAATATTTTGATTAAAGTCATTATTAAGGGGGATTATGAACGAAAAAAATAATAAAAGAACAATATTTGGCTGGTCAATGTACGATTGGGCAAAATCTGCTTATGAAACAACTATCTTAGGTGCTGTACTGCCTGTTTATTTTGTAAGTGTAATTGTTCCTGAAGAAGGTTTTGAATTCAGAGGAAATGTATATACAGGTGCAGAAGTCTGGGGATTTGCAATTGGTTCAGCCTTATTTATTTTCTTTTTAATAATGCCAACAATAGGTGCAATCGCAGATATGTCTGGAAATAGAATGCGATTCTTTAAAGTTTTTGCATTCGGAGGTGCAATATTTGCTTCAACTTTTTATTTTGCAAATTCTGGTGATGTACTTTTCACTCTTGGAATTTATTTTTTAGCACAATTAGGTGCGACTGGATCTAATGTCTTTTATGACAGTGTATTAAAAGATATAACAACTGATGACACAATTGATTCAGTTTCTGCAAGAGGCTACGCCCTCGGTTACTTAGGAGGTGGGACAGATTTAATTCTATCTTTTGTAATAATACTCTTAGGACCAGACATGTTAGGAATTGATACTGCTCTTGCTTCCAAAATTGCGATCTCAAAATCTGGATTATGGTGGTTGATATTTTCTGTATTCAGTTTTTCAAGGATGAATATTGTAGAGACAAAATCTGGTAAAGTTTCTATTGCAAATGCTTACAGTAGAAATTTCACAACTCTAAAAAAGATAAGAAAATTTCCATTTTTACTTTATTTCTTACTCTCTTACATATTTTTTTGGGATGGTTTACAAACTTTAATAAATATGTCAGCTGCGTTCTTTACAGAAGTGTTATTGTTAGATCAAACTCAAGTACTAATAGTGTTTTTAGTTGTTCAGTTTGTTGCTTATTTTGGAGCAAAATTAGCCGGTAATTTAGCCACAAAAATTGGACAAAAGAATGTGCTCTATTACACCATGTTTCTTCTATTTCTTGTGGGCAACGCTGCATATTTCGTACCTGAAAAACAATTAATACCAGTTATCGTAATGGGAGTTGTGACAGCAATGGGTATGGGAGGTTTACAATCTGTAAGCAGGAGCGTTTATGCGGCTATGTTACCTAAAGGTGCTGAAGGTGAATTTATGGGTTTCTTTTCAGTGCTATCAAGGTTTTCAGCTATATGGGGTCCACTCATTTATGCCTACGTCAGTGCATCGACAGGAAATCCAAGATTATCTTTACCAGTTATAACTTCTTTCTTTCTAATTGGCTATCTGTTATTGAGAAATGTAGATATGGATAAAAGAATTAGCGAAGAAGAGTGGAACGCTAGTTAGTTTTTACTAGCCTAGACAAATTAAAAAATAGGGCTGAGACAGTTATTGGCCCTACTCCACCAGGAAATGGAGATCGGTAACTCGCTACTTCGCTTATATTTTGAGTGTCAATATCACCATAAGTTTTTCCATCAACAGATGATATTCCTATATCTATGATGGTTGCACCTTGTTTAAAGTAGGAATAATCATAAAGCTTTGCAGAACCTACTGCTGATATAAAAATATCAGCTTGAGTTATAAATTGTTTTTGATTGGATGTCTTGCTATGAATGACTGTTACATTAGCGTTGTAACTTTTTGAAGATAGTATCTTAGCTAAAGGCGAACTAACTAATCTTGAACGACCAGCAATAACAATAGCTTTGTCTTCGGTCTTAATTTGGTAAAAATTTAATAATTCAAGTACAGCTAATGATGTAGCAGGGATTAACTTATATTCATTTGAAAACAAGCTTCCTAAATTATAAGAGGTAAGACCATCGACATCTACATCTGGCGGAATACAGTTTATTACATCTTCAGAACTTAAATGATCTGGTAAAGGTAACTGGATGATTAAACCATCTGTATTTTTTGATTCAGTTTCAACTAGTTCTTTAAGTTTTTCTTGACTCGTATCTTTATCAAGTTTTATCCAATTAAATTCAACTCCTAATTCCTCAGCTTTTTCTTTTTTTCTTGAAACATAAAGTAGAGAAGCAGGATTGTCACCAACAGTAATAGCAGTCATATGTGGAGTTTTGTTATTAGATTTTACTTCCTGAAATATTTTTAAACTTATTTCGTCAAGCTGCTTTGCTACAGGAGCACCATATAATATTTGTTCCATTTTTTATAGTTTAATATTTATGAAACGTATTTAATGAATAACTTTATTAAAATAACTCTGAAAGATTAAGTTATGGATATTTCAAAATTAGATAATAAAATTAATCCTTCGGGAACTATGGCAATTTCAAATAAAGCCCGAGAGTTAAAAAAAGAAGGTAAGCCAGTTATAGGTTTCGGAGCTGGTGAACCAGACTTTGCATCACCTGACTATGTAGTTAAAGAAGTAAAGCTTGCTGCCGATGATCCAAAAAATCACAAATACTCCCCTGTTGCGGGACTTGAATCTTTAAGAAAAGAAATATCAAGAACAACGTTTAAATATTCGGGTGTAGATATTACTGAAAATAATGTTGTTGTATCTAATGGTGGAAAACAAGCTATTGTTACAGCACTAATGTCAATCTTAGATTCTGGCGATGAAGTAATAATTCCTGCACCTTATTGGACAACTTATCCTGAAGCGGTAAAACTTGCTGGTGGTGAACCGGTTTTTATTAAACCTGACAAAAACGATAATTTTAAAATTTCAGTTTCGGATCTTGAAAAGGCAAAAAATTCAAAAACAAAATTATTAATTTGGTGTTCTCCATCAAATCCTACTGGTGTGGTCTATTCAAAAGAGGAATCAGAGGAAATATATAATTGGGTATTTGAAAACGATATTTGGATTTTATCTGATGAGTTATACGAGCACTTAGTATATGAAGGTAAGACATCCCCTTCACCAGGAAAGTATGACAAAGAATTAAAAAATACAATAATTATAAATGGTGTTTCTAAAGCATATGCTATGACGGGTTGGAGAGTTGGGTGGTTGGTGGCTAACTCAAATGTCATAGGATTAGCTAAAAAAATACAATCTCAAATATCATCTAATGTTTCAAATATATCTCAGATAGCTGCGGAGACTGCATTAAAAAATGGACTCGATGTGACTGAAGAAATGAAAGTATCGTTCAACAGAAGAAGACTTTATGCAATTGAAAAAATTAATGAAATAAATAACATAAGCGTCGGTAACCCTACTGGTGCATTCTATTTATTTGTTGATGTCAGCCAATTCTGCAATGGAAATTATGAAGGCATAAATTCATCCATAGATTTTTGTAATTGGCTACTCGATAAATATTTTATTGCATTTGTTCCAGGAGAAGTATTTGGTGCACCAGGGTATATGAGATTATCCTATGCCCTTAGCGATGATGAATTAAGTGAGGGTCTTGAACGTCTCAATAAGGCAGTTGAAGAACTAAATGGATAAAGTAAAGCCAAAAAGTTTAATTTCTTGGTTACTTTTTGATCTTGCAAACACAGTTTATGCTTTTGTAATACCAGGTTTGTATTTTTCAGTTTGGTTAGTAAGTGAAAAAGGATGGACTGACCAACAGCTTGGATTTGCTACTTCAAGTGCAATGATAATAGTCGCAATTCTTGGTCCATGGGTTGGTAGGAAGTCAGACGGATCAGAAGGAAAAAAGAGGCTTCTTTTATTAACGACAATAATGTGTATCATCTCTACATTTTTATTGGGAACATTTACAGTACAAATTTCTGTTCTGTTGTTTGTTATTTCACTTATTGGTTTCAATCTAGGATCAGTTGTTTACGATGCACTTCTCATTTCTGTTAGCACGGAAGAAAACAGAGGAAAAATTTCAGGAATGGGTGTTGCTTTTGGATACATAGGTTCTTTGATTGGTTTTGGTGTTGCCACAGTCTTGCAAAATTTTGGATATAGCTATGTAGAAATATTTAGATCGGTTGCAATATTATTTTTAATATTTTCTCTACCAGCATTTATTTTTATAGAAGAAAAATTTGTGAGTACAGAAAAAGTAAAAATAAGTATTTTGAATTCATTAAATGTTGTTATAAAGTCGTGGAAGCATACTAGGCAATATAAGGGTCTCACTAGATTTCTTGTAGGAAGATTTTTCTATGCTGATGCAATCAATACTCTCATCAGTGGTTTACTAGCAGTATATTTAGTCGAAGAAGCTGGACTAACTCCTGCAGACAGCCAGAATATCCTTGCATTAGCAATAGTGATTTCAATTATTGGTGGATATGTCTTTGGAAAAGCTGCTGATAAATACGGACCTAGAAGATTAATCTTAATCAGTATATTTTGCTGGATTATTTCACTTTCACTAGCAATTGTTGCAACTGAATTCGATCAAATGTGGTTGATTTATGTCACCGGAGTTTTAGGGGGGTTTAATATTGGTGGAATTTTTGCAGTTGATAGAGTATTTATGACTCGACTCTCACCAGAGAAACATCTTGGAGAGTTTTATGGGTTGTACTCAACGATTGGAAGGTTTGCGACAATACTAGGTCCATTACTTTGGGGTTTCATAGTTGATGGACTAAATTTAGGTAGAAATGTTGCAATGGGGTCACTAATTATATTGTTGATAATATCTTTTTATATTATTTCTGGAGTTTCAGATAATAAAAACTATTAAAAAAAGAAAAACTTTTTTTTCTTGTTAACTTGATCTAGCTGTTCTCTAGTGTTTTTTAATTTTTCTCTAAGAAATTCTGCTTCTGCTTCAGCTTTTGCTGCTCTCTCTCTTGCTTCAGCCATCTGCTGACTGGCCTCATGTAAATTTCCAAGTTGATTCAGAACAGTATTCCATGCATCTAGTGGGACAAGAAGGCTATCTTCTTGGCTTTCTACATCAATAACTTCATCATTTGAAACTTTTTTATCATGTTCTGTATTTTTGTTAGTGACTTCTGAGGATGTGTCTTTATCTTTTTTTAGAAAATTGTATTTTTCTGCCATTCTTTCTTCGTAGCTTTTACTCATCTCTCAAAGCCTTTGCGTAATCTTCAATAACTGGATACTCAAAACTAAATCCTTCTTTTAACAATTTTTCAGGAATTATTCTTAGACTACAGAAGATTAAGCCATGCGCCAATTCTGAACCCATAAGTAAATTTATTGCAATTTGTGGAGCTGGCAATACAGAGAATTTTTTAAATACTTTCGCAAATCTATTTGAAAACTCTTTTTGCGTAATTGGCACCGGAGAAACAAAATTGACTGCTCCAGAAATGTCACTATTTTCTAAGCAAAATTTATACGCATTAATAACATCCTCTATAGAAATCCATGACCAATATTGATCTCCTTTTCCTAGAGGCCCAGATAAATTAAGTTTCGTTGTTAAAGTAATTAGCTGTGTTGCAATGTTACCTTTTCCTAAAATGAATCCATTTCTGGCTTTTACAATACGAACATCTTTATGTTTTATATTCGAAAGTGGTAATTCCCATGCTTCTTCAGCTACTAACTGGTCAAAGGTACCTCTATTAAACTTAGTTGTGGATTCTGTAATAACTTCATCACCATGATCTCCATAAATAGTTGTCCCAGAAGCTGTAATAAATATTTTCGGATAGGTTTCGCTTTCATTATAAGTTTGTACAAATAAGTCCGATGCCCATTTTCTAGACCAATATATTCTTGACTTCTTTTCCTTATTCCATCTTCCTCCACTCAAAGGTAGAAAACCAAAGATATCTTTTGGAGCTAAAGATTCGCCTGCTAAATGAATAACTGCATCAAGAGTTTGAAATTTTTCAATATCTATTTCCTGTTTTGAAGGGCTCCAGAATATTTCATTTTCATTTTGAACATCTCTCCTGACGAATTTAAATACTTCAAAACCATCTTCTTCAAGTTTTTTTACAAGTTTTTTGCCAATAAATCCAGAAGCCCCAGTAATACCAATTTTCATTCTTCTTCACCGTAAAAAATAAAAAAGTTCTGTAATGTGTTTTCTACATGTGAAGTATCATTTCCAATGTTTCTTTGAAAATTGATTGTTACCATGTTTGATTGAATAAAAATTGTATCTATATCATCAATTTGTTGAAAAAGCTTTAAAGCTAATTGTCCACTTACGTCAGGAATTAATGAAGCCTCAGAAATATTGTTAAAAGTCATACCTTCTTGACCAGATACTGATCTGTTTAAATCAAAAATTAATGTTTTATTGACCTTAGTAGTTTTTACTTCAATAATCTGACCCACTATACATCTCCTAAATTATGTACTCTGATTAAATTTGTTGCTGCTTCCACATTCGGAGGTGTACCAGCAACAACAATAACTTTATCACCTTTATTATATTTTTTTTCTTTTATAAGGAAATCATTTGCAGATTTAAGCATTTCAGAGAAAGTTGCTTTTCTTTCTATTGGAAATTGTTCAACTCCCCAAAGTAAATTTAATTGATTCAGCGTTTTATCTTTTGTTGTAAATGTAATAATTTCAGCTTTAGGTCTGAAATTTGAAATAAGAAGCGGAGTCTTTCCGGTTTCTGTAAATGCCACAATAGTTCTTGCATCTATATCATTGGCAATTTGAACAGCTGCTCTTGCTAATGTGGTCGTGTATGAATCTTCTTTGGAATCTTCTTTGGAAAGTAAAGATGAAGTATCATTTCTAGAATCTACTTCTTTACATATATTTGACATCACTTCTATAACTCTATTTGGATGATTACCTATTGATGTTTCAGCAGACAACATTACAGCATCCGAACCTTCCAATATTGCATTTGTTATATCTGTAACTTCTGCTCTAGTAGGTCTATAAGAAGATTTCATAGATTGAAGCATCTCAGTAGCAGTTATTGAAATCTTTCCTTTGCGATTTGCAGCATCTAAAATTTGCTTTTGAACAAATGGTACTTGCTCAATCGGGAGCTGTACTCCAAGATCCCCTCTTGCAACCATAACTCCGTCTGAAACTTGTAGAATTTCCTCTATATTCTCTAGTGCAGTTTTTAACTCAATCTTTGCGATAATCTTTACATCCTTAGGTACAATCTCACGAACAGCTTGTATATCATCGCTATTCCTAACAAAAGACACCGCAACAAAGTCAACATCTTGTTCTGTTCCAAATTTCAGATGTTCAATATCTTGTTTAGTAATCGCTGACACAGATAACTTTGAATCCGGAAAGGCAACGCCCTGATTATCTCTTAGTTCTCCTCCAATTAAAATCAAAGCCCTTAATTTATCATTTTGTTTTTCAGTAATTTTGAGAATAATCTGACCGTCATCAATAAAAACTCTGTCATCAACATCTACATCTTCATATAGATTTTCATAATTAATAAATATTATTTCATCTGAAGATTCTTCTTCTTCATTAGTTAAGTTAATCTCTTTGCTTTTTTGCAATACCGTATTTTCCTTAACACGACCTGTTCTAATTTTTGGTCCCTGGATATCTTGCATTATTGCTACTTTTTTCTTGGAGGATCTAATCCAATCTATGTTTTGTTTATGCTCTTCAAGTGACCCATGTGAAAAATTAATCCTGAAGACATTTACTCCTGTATCTATTGCACTATGAATTTTTTCTTTACTGGCTAAGCTTGGGCCAACAGTTGCAATAATTTTTGTTTTTCTATCCATATTGATTAAATACTTTAATAGCATGGTATAACGAATTTAATAATATGAATAGCAATATATTAATTGGAATACCTATCAAAAGTTTAGAAAATCCAATGTCTAGACTATCTGAATCTATTTCCTTATCTAATAGAAAAGAAATGCAATTAAATTTAATCAAAAACACAGTAAATTCATTTAAAAACGAATTTGTTGATATTTATCTTATTTCTAATGATTTGGAAATAAAAGAATTAGCAAACGAAATAGGTGTAAGTACATATAATGCAAAATCCAATGGTTTAAATAATGAAGTGAATGAATTTATAGACTTATCAAATAACTACTCTTCATGGGCTATATGCCATGCTGACTTGCCTTATCTTAACAATTACAATATTTCAGTTTATCTTCAAGAAATTGCAATTAATGAGATTGTTATTTCTAAAAGCTCAGACAACGGCACACCTTTGATTGGAGGAAGTTCCTTTTTTCATAATTTCAGATATGGAAAAAATAGTTTCAAAAAACATGTTATTGAGTTTGAAAAATTGAATTTAAATTATAAGCAAGTGTTTAATAAAGAACTATATTTTGAGCTAGATACTGAAAATGATTACATTGAGTTTTTAAAAAATAGACCTCGTTGGTATAAAAGAATATCTGATTAGCAGCCCCGACCGGATTTGAACCGGCGTTTCTGCCTTGAGAGGGCAGCGTCCTAGGCCTCTAGACGACGGGGCCTCTGCTCGGGGAGAAGGACTTGAACCCTCAACGATGGGACCAGAACCCATTGTGTTGCCAATTACACCATCCCCGAAAGGTAGCAGCCCCGACCGGATTCGAACCGGCGTTTCTGGGTTGAAAACCCAGCGTCCTAGGCCTCTGGACGACGGGGCCGTATAAATATTAAGAATAAAGTATTTTAATTATTAGTTGTTATAATTTTTCAATACTTTCAGCTAATCGAGCAATTACTGCTTCCTTGCCTAAAGCAAATATTGATTCAAAAAGTGGAGGACTAATTTTTGTTCCAGTGATAGATACACGTGCTGCTTGAAATCCAACTTTTGTTTTTACATTAATTTCTTCAAGTATTTTTCTCATGATAGTTTCTATTGATTCTAAAGAAAATTTATCTAGGTTAATAAACTCTTCCCTTAATGAAAATAGATACTTCTGTGCTTCTTCATTGTTTACATCTTGCCAATCTAATTTATCAACAACAAATGGCTCATCTATCAAAAACATTACCTGTTGAGTGAGATCTGCTAAAGTTTCAATTCGTTCTTGAACTGAAGGAAATATTATTGACAGTCTGCTTTTTTCTTCATCAAATAGGTCTCTTTGTATATCATTTTCAATTTGTAATAATGCAGTAGCTTGAAAGTCTTCAATATCACTAGAGCGGATATAAAGACCGTTCAACCACAATAATTTTTTCTCATCAAAGATTGCAGAATTTGGCAAGACATTTTTTAAATCAAATTTGCTTATTGCAGTGTTAATATCAAATTGTTCGAGATCATTACCTGGTGACCATCCAAGTAAACATAGATAATTAAACATAGCCTCACTTAAAATACCTTTGTTTTTAAAAGCTTCTACTGAAGTGTCTCCATGTCTTTTACTTAGCTTTTTTCCATCTGGTCCAAACAGCAAAGGTAGGTGACAAAAATCAGGTAAAGAAGCATCCATGGCTTTCATTAACATAATGTGTTTTGGAGTAGAGGAAAGAATATCTTCACCCCTAGCAATAATTGTTATTTCATAATCTATATCATCAACAGTTGAGGCTAAATGATATGTGGGAGATTTGTCAGAGCGCAAAATAACAAAGTCCTCAACGTCTGAAAGATTAAATGACATTTCACCTCTAACGTAATCTTTAAATTCAATTGAACCATCATTAGGCACTTTAAATCTTATCGCACCATCATCCTCGTAAGCTAGATTTCTACTTAGGAGATCTTCAGCGACTTCCTGATAGCGATCAAATCTTGATGATTGCTTATAAGAATCCTGAGAACCGCCAACTTCAATGCCTTCATCCCAATACAAACCTAGCCATTTTAGATTTTCAATTATGTCTTTTTGAAATTCGTTGGTACTTCTTTCTATGTCTGTGTCATCAATTCTTACAAGAAAGGTGCCATTATTTGCTTTTGCGTACAACCAGTTGAAAAGTGCTGTTCTTGCATTTCCAATATGTAACTGTCCTGTAGGTGATGGTGCAATTCTTAATTTCATCTATTTAATAGTATTGATTAAAGTCCCTATTGTCTCAATTTCAATTTTAATTTCATCGCCTGGTCCTACTTTAGATACACCATCTGGAGTCCCTGTGAGAATAACATCACCCGGCAGAAGAGTCATTATTGAGGAAACAAAGCATAAAATATCTCCAATACTAAAAATCATATCTCTAGTATTTCCGTCTTGTTTCAATTCATCATTAACAAAACACTTAATATCTAATTCTGGATTTTTTTCAAAATTTGTTTGAATATACGGACCTAGTGGACAAAAAGTATCAAAGCTTTTTGCTCTTGTAAAGTTACCATTAAAAGTTCCATCTTGTCCCTGTAGTACTCTTTCTGACAAATCATTAGCAATAGTAAAGCCAAGCACGTGTTCCATCCAATTATCATGAGTCAGGTTTTTACTAAGCTTTCCAATAACAACTGCCAATTCTGCTTCGTGATCTACATGCTGAGCAATTTTTGGATAAATTATATTTTCTCCTGTACCAATTACTGAAGTTGAAGGTTTATTAAAAAAGACTGGATTACTTGGTGCAGTGTAGTCGTGAACTCCAAGCTCAACAGCATGTTTTTCGTAATTTTTGGCTACTCCAGTTACTTTACTAGGAAGAACAGGGGCAAGAAGCTGTATCTCTTCAAGAGAATACTTCTCTTCAGTTGGTTCCCAAATTACTAATGGCGAACCTTCATATCTTAAGACTTCACCTTCGTGCAATTCACCATAAAATATTTCGCCCTGATATTTAGCCCTTACAATCTTCATTACACAAGTGTATAACTATTTAATTTTTTGTTATTGATTAGCATCAAATAATTCAGAAAGGTGTAACCCTTGAATGGTTTCCGAACTACATATTTTTAAAGTTGCTGAATCTAAAACTCCAGTATCTGAATCTGAAATTTTTAAAACATCTATTACCTTAATGACGTCTTTTTTGGTTGGAGCTCTACCAATTTTTGAGGCCTGATATATTACTAGGTTTGTAATAACTTTTGTTATTAACTTATGTTTGTGATTCTCTTTCCACATTGCAGTAAATGGTTTAATAAGTTTTAAAGCATACCCGCTATCAGGGCTAGGAATTGAGAAAACTTCTTCATTGGGAGATCTAAGTGGATTGGGCAGGATGTCTTTTCCTTGGCTTCTAGGAACTGGAAGGTCAGAATCCTCAATATTCTTTTTTGGTTCTATTTGTATATTTGGCTGTTGACTCATTTAACTAATGTAAGGTAATGTAAAAAGTCTTTATTGTCTCCATTTACAATTTCTAAATATTTTTGCCTAATATTACTTGTGATTTCTCCAGGTTTGCCATTTGCTATGTCATTACCATCCACTGACACAACTCCAACGACCTCTGTAGCTGTACCAGTAAAAAATAATTCATCAGCATCTTTTAATTGATCTGCGTTTATATTTATTTCCTCGGTTTCAAAACCAAGATTGCTTGCAATTTCTATTACTGTTTTTCTTGTAATACCACCTAAAGCGCCTGTCTCAATTGGTGGTGTATAAATTTTTCCATTTTTTATTAAAAATAAATTTTGACCGCTTCCTTCAGCTACAACGTCATTGTCACCAAGCATAATTGCATCATCATATCCATTTTCTACCGCATCAACTTTAGCCAGAGTAGAATTCATATAGCCCCCAACCCCTTTTGCAGTTGGCTTAAAACTTTGTGGGCTAATTCTTTTCCATCTAGATATACATACTTTTACACCTTGATTACCGGCATCATCTCCCAAATACGCTCCCCAATTCCACGCTGCAACAGAAACATAAACTGGAACACTTTTTGGTAGTAGCCCCATCTCGCCTTCTCCAAAAAATACTAAAGGTCTTATGTACGCAGATGACAAATTGTTTAAATGAACGGATTCTTTTATTACACTAGTAATAATTTCTTTGTCATAAGGTATTTTTAAATTATAAGCTTCAGCTGAATCAAATAATCTATCAACATGATCCGGCAATCTAAAAATAGTTGTGCCAATTTTTGAATCTCTAGCTCTTATACCTTCAAAGACTCCAGTTCCATAATGAAGAGTGTGAGACATTACACTGATATTTGCATCTTCCCAGTTTACAAATTCGCCATTTAGCCATATAAGATTTGATTTTTCCATTATTAATAACAAATACTACACCTTTTTGTCAATCAAGCCATAAAAAATACTATTATTCAAATGTGAAGAGATTTCTAGCTTCAGGTTTTGGTGTTGGGCTTTTTTGGAAGACCTATTTTGGTGATAAAAAAGGAGGTGGCACTTTAGCTTCTTTTTTATTTGCTTTGATTACATATGTTTTTAATTTAAATGTTCTTGAGTTATCTATTTTATTTATAGTTTTAGTTCTGGCATATCTTGTTTCAGTTGATGATAACGAAGCAAATGATGATCCGAGTTGGATCACTTTAGATGAAATAGTTGGAATGAGTCTTGTTACAATTGCTTCTCCATCAAGATTATTGCCACTGTTGGCAGGATTTCTAGTTTTTCGATTAAGCGATATTATGAAACAACCAAAATTTGTTGCAGAGCTTGAAAAACATCCCGGTAAGCTTGGTGTGCTTTATGATGATTTAGGTGCCGGCTTAATGGGATTATTGTCTGCAACAGTTGTTAATCAGATTATAAATTTAACTCTTTAGATAATATTTCTTTTGCTATTCCTGGATTTATACTTCCGCCTGAGCTTTTAATTATTTGACCGACCATAAAACCCACTAATTTTTCTTCTCCATTTTTTATTCTTTCCACGATATCTTGATTGTTCTTAATAACCTCTTCTACTATTTCTGAAATAGCACTTTCATCATTTTCTTGATACAGATCTAGTTTTTTTGCTACATCATCTGGAGTTGTGTCCTTTTGGATTAGTTCCTCTAAAATAACTTTTCCTGAAGTGAAAGAGATTTTATTTTCATCAATTAATTTAATAACATCTGATAAAAAATTTGGTGAAAACCATTCTGGTAGTGACTTAATCTCTAATTTACGCATTTGGCCCTGCAGTTCCCCAGTTATCCAATTAAATGTTGCTTTTGAGTCTTTAGTATTGTCAAATACTTCAAAATAAAGTTCAAGAATCCATTTTTCGCTCTTGCTTAAAACGTTTGAATCAGATAGATCAAGACCTGTTTCTACAAGTTTATTTCTATTTTCATGAGGCAATGAAGGAAGACTCTCTTTTACTTGGTTTACAAATTCATCAGGCAAAACCATATTAGGAAGGTCTGGATCAGAAAAATAACGATAATCAGCACTGCCCTCTTTTGATCTCATTGAAGTTGTAGTTTCTTTACTTTCATCCCAGTGTCTTGTTTCCTGAATTATTGATTCACCGTTTTCTATGGCTGATGACTGTCGTTTAATTTCATAATCTATAGCTCTTTCAAGAGATCGAAGTGAATTCATATTTTTGATTTCTACTTTTGTACCCAACTCATCACTATCTGATGGAGCTACAGAAATATTTGCATCAAATCTTAAATTACCTTTTTCTAATTTTCCTTCTGATATGTCTAAATCAATCGCAAGTTGTCTAAGTTCTTCAATATACGCCACTGCCACTTTAGAAGATTGAATAACAGGCTTAGTAACAATTTCTACAAGAGGGACACCTGATCTGTTGAAATCAAGGGAGGTGCTAGTAGCAGAATCAATTCGTCCTGTTCCCTCGTGTGAAGATTTTCCAGTATCCTCTTCCATGTGAACTCTTTCAATTTCAACATAATCTTTTTCATTATCAATAACTATCTCTAATTTTCCATTTTCACCTACAGGTAAATCAAACTGAGAAATTTGATAATTTTTTGGTAAATCGGGATAAAAATAATTTTTTCTGTGAAACATACCTTTTTTAGTTATCGTACATCCAGTTGCAAGTGCTAGTAGCGTAATATAGCGTATAGCTTTTTCGTTTGGAACAGGTAAGGCTCCTGGTAAACCAATACAAGTTGGACATAAACTAATATTTGGTTCTTCTGTATCAACTACTTTGCATCTGCAAAACATTTTTGTATTTGTATTTAGTTCGATATGGGTTTCAATTCCAATAGTTGGTTTTAAATTCATTATTTAGACCAACCCTCTGGGGTTCTATTAAAATCGAGTTCTTTTTCTAACATTTCTGAGAAATTTAATAACGAATTGTCAGTCAAAGGTTTGCTCATTATCTGCACACCTAAAGGTAAGTTGTTGCTACTAAGACCAGTTGGAATGCTTATTGCTGGAAGTCCAGCTAGATTTGCAGGAATGGTGCATAAATCAGACATATACATTTCCAATGGGTTGCTTGTTTTTTCTCCAGCCTTGAATGCCTCAGTTGGTGTAGTTGGTGATATTAAATAATCACATTCTTTAAAAATACTCGAAAATTCATCAACCATTTTTTTTCTTGCTCGGAGAGCTTTCCCGTAATATTCATCATAATAACCAGCAGACAATGCGTAAGTTCCAAGGAGGATTCTGCGCTTTACTTCATCTCCAAAACCCTCAGCCCTTGTATTTTCCATCATTTCGTAACTTGTTTTTCCATCTACTCTCAACCCATACCTAACTCCGTCAAATCTTGCTAAATTTGCTGAACATTCTGCAGGAGCAATTAAGTAATAAATACTTATTGATAGTTTGATTAGTGGTAGTGAAACTTCTTTTATGTTGTATCCCTTTTGCTTTAAAATATCTATGACTTTATCGACTTCTTTTTTCGATTCCTCAGAGATTCCATCTTCCATAAGTTCTTTAACAATTCCGATTGTTGCATTTTTATCAAATGGCAAATCAATTTGTTCATCATTTATTGATGTTGAATCTAAACTATCATGGCCTGAAATTGAAGAATAGATGATTCTTGCATCATCAACACTTTTTGAAATAGGACCAATTTGATCTAAAGAAGAAGCAAATGCAACTAAGCCATATCTGGAAACCGTACCATATGTTGGCTTAAAGCCTACAAGCCCACAAAAGGATGCTGGTTGCCTAATTGAGCCTCCGGTATCACTTCCTAGAGCCGCAATAGATGACCTTGAAGCAACAGATGCTGCAGAACCTCCTGATGATCCTCCTGGAACATAATCAGTATTCCAAGGATTCCTTGTAAGCCCAAAAGCAGAATTTTCAGTAGATGAACCCATAGCAAATTCATCTAAATTAGTTTTACCGGTATAGATTGCTTGTTCAGTATCTAATTTAGAAATTACAGTCGCGTTGTACGGTGATATAAAATTTGAAAGCATTTTTGATGAACAAGTAGTTTTTTCATTTTTTATATTGATATTGTCTTTTATTGCTAAAGGTATGCCGTCTAACAATCCAACATTTTCCGAATTTGAAAATCTTTCATCAGAATTTTTTGCCTTTTCTAAATTAGTTTCTTCAAAAAGGCTTAAATGAGCATGTAACGCAGCTTCTGAATTTGCTGCACGATCAAATATCTCTGAGTAAAGTTCTGAAGGTTTAGCTTTTTTGTTAACAAAAAGATTGTTAAGTTCACGAATTGATAAATTTAAAAGTTCCATAATTATTCCAGTGAAGGAGGAACTATAAATTTACCATCTGAAGCTTTAGGAGCATTGCTAAGTGCCTCATCGTGAGTTAAAGATGGTTTTTCAATGTCTTCATCTAGAACTAATTCTTTTTCAAGTGGATGAATATAAACATCTTCTATATTAGTATCAAGTTCTAAATTGCTAAGTGCCTGAACATGTTCAAGAATTACACTGAGATCACTACTTAGTTTTTGTTTTTCATCATCACTTAAAGATATTGATGCGAGTTTCGCAATATTTGAAATATCAAATTTTTCACTCACTGTACTCCCCTTAAATAATTCATAAGTAATTCATATGATTCTAATAGTTGTTTCTTACTAACATGCTCATCTGCAGTATGTGCAAGAAGAGGATCTCCAGGGCCAAAATTTACTGAAGGTATTCCATTGCTATAAAATCTTGCAATATCTGTCCATGCTTGTTTTGGGTTAGGAGACAAACTTGTAGAGGATATAAAATTTTTAACATTTGGATTATCTAAGTTTGGCATTGCACCTTCGGAACTTGATGTAATTTCGATTTCACCAAATTCAGAGAACATATTGTTGATAAAATTGTGAGCATCGTCATTTGACATTTCTGGAGAAAATCTAAAGTTAATATTTAAAAGTGCCTCGTCTGGAATTACGTTGTTTGCTATACCAGAAGATACTGTTGTAATTGAGAGAACTTGTTTAAACTCTAACCCCTCTATATCTAGTAAGGTTATTTCATTCTCTGATACTTTTTTTGATATATCTCCAATTTTATAGATTGGATTATCTCCAACCCATGGTCTTGCTGAGTGTGCAGCTATACCTTTTAATTTTATATTTGCATTAAGTGTTCCAAGACATCCAAGTTCAATCTGGCAGTTTGTAGGCTCTAGTATTATAGAGAATTCTAAATTCTTATTACCTAATATGATTGGCATCAGCTCACCTAAACCATTCTTTTCATACGGCCCCTCTTCAGCTGTATAGAATACTCCTACTATGTCTTGGTTTTCTTCAACTAAAGAATGGAGGATTAAAGAAATTCCTCCTTTCATATCTACAGATCCCCTACCAGGAATTGTGTCTGTGTCATCGAATTCTATTTTTTGAGTTTTAGATACTGGGACAGTGTCGACATGTCCTACTAATGCTATTTTTTGTGAGGAATTTTTAGGAATTGCAATTATTCCACCATCATTTCTTATGATCTCGCCAGAAAAATTATTTTTTGATAAGAATTCTTCAATAAAATCTAAAATCAATATTTCATCTCCTGTGACTGAATCGATTTTTATTAATTTTTGAAGTGTGGTGTCAACGCTCAAACTTCAACCCCAAATGTGCGAAGTGCTTCATTCAAAGAAGTTTTCTCATCAGTTGATTCTTTTCTTGTACCAATGATTAATGCACATGGTGTATTAAAAACACCACTAGGAAATTCTTTCGGTCTTGAACCTGGTATGACAACAGAATTTTCTGGAACTTCACCTTTAATTTCTATAGGCTCTTGTCCGGTGACATCAATAATTGGTGTTGAAGCAGTAATAGTTACATTTGCACCAATAACTGCACCTTTTTTTACTCTAACTCCCTCAACAATAATTGATCTCGAACCAATAAATGCGTTGTCTTCAATAATTACTGGCATAGCTCCTGGGGGCTCAAGCACTCCTCCAATGCCTACTCCTCCAGATAAATGTACATTGCGACCAATCTGCGCACAAGATCCAACCGTTGCCCAGGTATCGACCATAGTGCCTGAACCAACATAGGCGCCAATGTTTACAAATCCGGGCATTACAACAACGCCTGGTTCACAAAATGCACCATAACGAACTACTCCAGGTGGTACGACTCTGATGCCTAAATCTTTGTAATTCTTTTTTGGTTCTAATTTGTCATAATAAATCAAGTCATTAGCACTTATTTCTTTTAAATTTCTTATTGAAAAAAATAATAAAATAGCATCTCTAACCCACTCATTTAAAGACCATTCTCCATTTTCATTATTAACAACTCGAATATTTCCATTATCTAACTCTTTAATCGTTTGTTCTATATGTGAAATATCATCTTCGGATAAGTCGTCTAGATTAATATTTTCAATTTTTTCTTGTAAATTTTTGTATTTCACTTTGGTCTCTTTTTATTTCCTAGATAGTATTTTAATGTATGACTAAGAACACTTACAGATTTATTATTCTTTTATTAACGGTTTTGTTATTTCTTGTTATTTGGTGGGGTGTATCGTTTTCTCAAAATAACAATGACGAAATAGAGCTTCCTAATGCTATTGAAAACATTTACCCACTTCCTTATGACCAAGTTCCTCAACAAGTTTCGCTAGAAATTGATTTTCCTGTAGGTTATGAACTTACTTTAATTGTTGATAACTACATTATTCCTAAAGAAGAAATCCAATATGTTGAAGCAACTGGTGTTTATATTTGGAAACCTGGTCCAAACAAAGCTTTTGAAACATGGGGTCCTGGAAAGCATAATGTAAGAATTATTTGGGATACTATTACTGGCTTACCTGACTATGGTGAATTTGAATGGGAATTTACTACTTATTAATTAATTCTTCAAAATCCTTTTCACTTATAGTTATAACTTTTAGATTTTGAGCCTTTTCAAATTTAGATCCAGGGTTTTCACCAAAAAGTAAATAATCTGTATTTTTTGACACTGAAGTTGTTACGATACCCCCCGAATCTTCAATTATTTTTGTAGCATTCTGTCTTGTGTAATTAGATAATGTACCAGTCAAAACAAATGTTTTGCCATTAAATTTTCCAGTATTCTTCTTAATCTTTTCTGAAACTCTAAAGCCTATTTCTTCTAAATTCTTAATTAGTATTTGATTAGTATTCTCTGAATACCATTCAATCAATGAATTGGAAACACTCTCAGAAATTCCATGTATATTGTTAATTTCTTCACTACTAGCACTAAAAATATTTTTAATAGAACCGAAAGTATTGATGAGTAGCTTTGAGGTTTGCTTTCCTACATATCTAATTCCAAGTGCTGGTAATAATTTCTCTATATCAGAGTTTTTAGATTTCTCTATTGCTTCTAATAGATTTTGAGTCTTTTTTTCTTTCCACTGTGGAAGGGAGATAAGCTGCTCATAAGTTAATGAATAAAAATCTTCATAACTCTCTATAAGATTATTTGTAATTAATGTTTCGACAGTTTCTCTTCCTAGTCCTTCAATATCAAGACCAGATTTTGATGCAAAATAAATTAACATTTCTTTTTTAGAAATTTTACAATCGTAACCACCAGAACACCTTGGTACTTTTTCATCTTTTATATATTCAATATCAAAATCGCCACATGGACATTTTTTATCAAGTGACCACTCTATTTCGTTACCACTTCTTCTTTCAGGTATAGATGTAACGACTTCTGGAATTACATCTCCAGCACGCCTTACAATAACATAATCATTTATTCTTAAATCTTTTCTACTTATTTCATCTGGGTTATGTAATGTTGCAAAGGAGACAAGTGCGCCACCTACATTGATTGGATCAAGAACAGCAACAGGAGTTACTGCACCCGTTCTTCCAACCTGTAATTTAATATCTATTAATTTAGTTGTTTGCTCTTCAGCAGAAAATTTATAAGCTAAAGCCCACCTTGGTGCTTTAGATGTGTAGCCTAAATTATCTTGAACTAAATTAGAATTTACTTTTAATACTGCACCATCAATCTGATATTCATAATTATTTCTACTTTCATCTATCTGATTTAGTAGGTTATTAATTTCGTCAATGTTATTTGCAGTTTTTACAGAATTCACATTGAAACCTAATGAATCAATTAAATTTATTTGATCGTAATAATTATCAACAGTGGAATTATCATGTTCAATTATTTGATAAGCTAAAAGCCTCAAATCTCTTTTTGCAGTTATTTCTGGATCTTTTTGCCTTAATGATCCAGCTGCTGCATTTCTCGAATTTATAAATTCAGATGTTCCTTCCGAACGAATATTTCTAATGGTCTCTTTATCATCTTCTGTTAATTTTGATTTTGCTTTTTTAGTCAAATTATCCAAAGTTTCTTTGTCTTTTCTTTTTTGAATGTTTAATTTCTCAAAACTTTGTTTAGGCATATATATTTCGCCCCTAATTTCAATCTCACCCTCTACACTCTTTGGAAGTAACAAAGGTATATTTTTAATAGTTTTAATATTATGTGTTACATCTTCACCTACTATGCCATCTCCTCTTGTGAGGCCACGAACTAAAAGACCGTCATTATAAAAAAGAGAAATTGCAAGACCATCAATTTTTGGTTCAACAGTAATTGGAAATATACTTAAATCTGTTATTTTTTCGATTTTCTCTATCCACTTATTGACCTCTTCAATGTTTTCAGAATTATCAAGGCTGTACATTCTTTGTTTATGAGCTACTGCCTGAAAAGCTGTATCTGGAGTACCTGTAACCCTCTGAGTTGGCGAATAGGAAAAGATTAATTTAGAATTTTCATTTTCTATTTGCTTAAGTTCGTTGAATAACTTGTCATATTCACCATCTGACATTATTGGAGAATTTAATACGTAATATGCATGTTCCGCTTTGCTAAGTTTGTTAATTAATTTATTTACGTACTCTTCATTCATTTACATTTTCCAATATTTTAGATGATATCCTTCCTCCGCCAATCAATTTGGTATCGTTGTAGATAACCCCAAACTGTCCTGGAGCAACACCTAATGTAGCTTGATCAAGTTCTATTTCATATGTAGAACTATCAATCTTTTTTAATTTACATGGAATATCATGCGAGTTATATCTAGTTTGAATTGAAAGATTTTCATACTCTTCACCATTTACAAACGAAACATCTTCGATAATAAATTTCTTCGTGGTTAGATCAGCCTTAGAACCAATGAATACTTTGTTATTTTCAACGTCAATTTTTGTGACATATTTTGGCTGTCCTTGTCCTCCTGGTATTCCCTTTCGCTGTCCAACTGTAAATTCATGAACACCGTCATGGGTTCCAATAATATTGTTGTCTTTATCAACAATATCTCCACTCGAAGAAAAATCTATTCGACTACTTACAAAATTTCTGTAATCTTTTTTTCCTACAAAACATATATCTTGGCTATCTTTTTTGAATGCAGTTTTTAGACCAAGTGAAGCGGCTATTTGTCGCACTTCAGGTTTGGAAATAGTACCCAATGGAAAATCAATTTTTGGTAGTTTATCTGCGGTTAACATGTGAAGAACATAAGATTGATCCTTTTCAAGATAATCAGCTTTATGAAGCTCTAAAGAATCATTGCTTCTTACTATTTTTGCATAATGGCCAGTAGCGACTTTTTCACAATTTAATTTTTTAGCTTGATCAATGAAATGGTCGAACTTAACTGATCTATTACATTCAACACAAGGATTGGGTGTAAGGCCTTGTGAATACATGTCTACAAAATTATCAATAACATTTTCAGAAAATGATGCTGTGTAGTCTAGAACATAATAAGGAATATCAAGTTTTGCTGCTACTTTTCTGGCATCTTCTGAATCAGCTGCTGTACAGCATCCAGTCTCAGGCATTTCACCATTTGGTCCTTCCCATAATTTCATAGTCACACCAATTACATCATGGCCTTGAGACTTTAATAATCCTGCAACTACAGATGAATCTACTCCTCCACTCATTGCTACTAGAATCCTCATAGAATTTCTTTTACCGTATTTATTACAATTTCTGATGCATATTTCCCATCACCCTCTTTAGTATTCCAGCCAAAGCTAAAACGTAGATGACTATTTACGTCAATATCAGGGACATTCATAGCAACTAATACATGGGAAGGTTTTTGAGCACCACTTGCACATGCAGAACCTCTTGAAACACCTAACCCTTTTAGATCAAGTGCAACCATTAATGTTTCTGAATTAACACTCTTAAATTGTATATTTGAAATGTGACATAATCGATCAATTTTTTCACCAACAATTTTTACCTCTAGGACGTTTTTTAGTTCATTTTCAAATATTTCTCTTTCTTGAAGTATTCTTTTCTTTTCATTATCAAAATTGTCTTGATGTTCTTTCAGAGCAGCAGCAAGGCCAGCTACACCTGAAACGTTTACCGTTCCAGCTCTTTTTTCTAATTCTTGTTTTCCACCATGAAAATAGTTAGGAAGTTTATATTTTGAACTTAAAAACATAATTCCAATTCCTTTTGGACCACCTATTTTATGCCCTGAAACTGCTGCGCTATCAATCCCTAATTTGTGAAAATCTAGTTTTTCTGAAGAAACTGCTTGAACTACATCTGAGTGAAATAAGATATCTGAATTTTTAATTTTTACCTCTTTAGCTATTTTTTCTATTTGTTGAACTACCCCAGTTTCATTGTTTGCATACATTAGAGATGCAATAGCTGTATCGTTGTTGCATTTATCTAAAAATTCATTGATATCTACCTGCCCGTCTTCATTGCAACTAGCATAATTAACTTCCTGACCTTGGGTTTCGAGCCATTCAGCTGATGCAAGAACAGCTTCATGTTCAATTTTTGAAGTTACTAAATTTTGACTATTTTTAGAATTAATAAAAGGCGCCTTTATAACCCAGTTATCAGCTTCTGTCCCTCCACTTGTAAATGTAATTTCGCTGGGTGCAGCACCAAAATAGCTGGCTATAAAATCTCTTGATTCTTCAAGTAAGTTTTTTGCTCTTCTTGATAACTCATGACCACCTGCGGAATTTGCATATGCAAATTCTTCAGCATTTTTAAATGCCTCGAGTGCGCTCTCACGCATTGGCGTTGTAGCGGCATGATCTAAATAAAGATAATCATTTGTTTTCATATATATATTTATTTTACTTATGAACTAATATTGTTTAACAAGCAATGAGTAAAAGAATAGAAACTTCAATAATTATCAATAAACCACTAGATACAGTCTGGCAAGAAGTAAAGGTTATGGAAAACCACGTAAATTGGATGGAAGATGCCGTAAAAATTGATATTCTCTCAGAAAACAATTCTGGAATTGATACAAAAATGAATGTATTAACAAAGGTAGGTCCGATAAAGTTAACAGATATAATTACTGTTACTGAATGGAAAGAGAAAGAATCTATTGGGGTTATTCATGAAGGAATTGTCACAGGAGAAGGTATTTTCTATTTGAAAGCACTGAATGAATCTCAGACAGAATTTAAATGGGAAGAAACTTTGAAATTTCCCATTTATCTTGGAGGTGTCATTGGAGAGTTTTTTGGTAGCTATGTTTTAAAATACATTTGGAAAAAGAATTTAAAAAACTTAAAGGAAATAATCGAATGAAAAAAATGACTTCTATTCTTTTGTTTGCGTTATTAATTTCCTTTTGTAGCTCAACAGATACAGAAACGACTGAAACGGAATCACAAACTAACGATGTAATAATATTTACTAAAGGTTTAGGAAAATCTACATCTGAATATGTATCAAATTGGAACAAACTAATCTCAGAAATTGCAAACGATGAAGATACCGTTTTATATTTTTCTATCAATCCTGATGAAGTGAGGTGGGCAAGTCCTGAACAAACAGTTCTTTTTTATCAGTTTGGTAAATTAGAACAAACACCAGTTTCTTTTGCTATAAATTTGATAGTTGAAGACGATACTGTTACAAGTGTCGAGTTCTTTTCACCAGTTGTCAGTGATGAGACCGCATCGCAAAGAACAAAATTATTTTTTTTAATCCTTGTTGCTATGGCTGACGACACTCTTGATAAAGATGGAAGGGAATCAGTACTTAGTAAATTAGGTTTATATGATGAGGTTTCTACGCCTGATCAATTAGGCGGTAGCTTAACCTTAAACAAAGTTCAGTACATTATTGAGCCACTAGTTGATAAAGGTTTATTGATTGGTCTAAATTTTTACACAAGTCAGTTAGATTAATTAGGTAGCTATTACCTCAACTACACCTGGAACTTTATCTTTAAGAATTCTCTCTATACCACTTTTTAAAGTTGCAATGGATAATGGACAACCTTGGCATGCTCCTAGCATTTCGATGTTA